>MDSV01000538.1_pt1 | contig 16115 bp, 13 predicted proteins | sample 810851 | NCBI WGS metagenome assembly MDSV01 (sample SAMN05326640, study PRJNA326480) | marine metagenome | isolation source: seawater | place: Atlantic Ocean: North East | collected 2012 | reverse complement strand
TTGGCCAGACTGACAATAGCCACACTGTGGTGCCTGCTCGTCGATCCATGCCTGCTGCAGCGGGTGCAGCTCACCTTCTGGCGAAGCCAGACCTTCAATGGTGGTGACCTCAGATCCCTGAGCAGCGGCAACCGGCGTCACACAGGACCGGATCGCTGCGCCATTCAAGTGAACGGTGCAGGCACCACACTGAGCTTGACCACAGCCAAACTTTGTACCGGTGAGGCCTAAATTTTCGCGAATGGCCCACAGCAACGGCATGCTGGGATCCACATCCAAACTCTGTTCAGTACCGTTTAAACGGAACGTAATCATAGTGATCTTCCTTGTGTCTTTTTCTCGCGCCGAACTGCGACGCTAATGCGCCACCTCAATGCAACGCTTCGTCTCGCGAGCGAGCTTAGCGCGCCGCCGGGCTTTTGCAACTACCGACCCCTGCTTGGTTACCAAGTATCGACGTTCGGGCGCTTCTTGCCCTCGCGCTGAGGCTTTGGTGGAACGGACTTCAAACCCCGAACAATCCAATGCCGGGTTTCTGCCGGGTCGATGACATCGTCCAACTCAAAATGCGAGGCCATGTTCACTGCCTTACCGCGCTTGTACATATCGGTGACCATTTTTTCATAGGCGGCCGCACGCTCAGCGGGGTCCTCAATGGCTTGCAGTTCCTTACGATAACCCAGCTTCACGGCTCCCTCTAAGCCCATGCCACCGAATTCGCCGGTTGGCCAGGTCACGGTAAACAGCGTGGACTTGAAGCCACCACCGGCCATGGCCTGAGCTCCGAGACCGTATCCCTTACGAGTCACAATCGTCATCAGCGGCACGTCAATATTGGCACTGGTCACGAACATGCGGGCGGCGTGTCGTACCACGGCGGTTTTTTCAATTTCCGGTCCGACCATAATCCCCGGACAGTCGCACAAGGAGACGATGGGAATATCAAAGGCATCGCATAGCTGCATAAAACGCGTGCCTTTGTCTGCTCCGGGCGCATCAATGGCACCGGACAAGTGCGCAGGATTGTTGGCAATCAATCCCATGGGGCGGCCCTCGACGCGGATAAAGGCGGTGATGATGCCGATTCCCCATTGGGGACGAAGCTCCAGCACGGAACCCACATCGGCAATCCCCTCAATCACCTTGCGCATGTCGTAATACCGCAAACGGTTCTCCGGCACCATAAATCGCAGTTCTCGAGGATCGGGGGCTTCCCACGTATCAACAGGACCCTGAAAATACGAGAGATACTGCTTTGCGCGAACCACCGCTTCGGCTTCGTCTGCCACTTCGATGTCCACGACGCCATTGGGTACCTGCACATCCATCGGCCCCACTTCATCTGGCGTGAAAACACCCAAGCCGCCCCCTTCAATCATGGCCGGTCCACCGATGCCAATATTGGAACCCTCTGTCGCAATGATCACATCACAGCAGCCGAGCAGCACGGCGTTGCCAGCGAAGCAGCGTCCGGTAGTAATACCCACCGTTGGCACCAGACCGGACAATTTGGCGAAATAGGTGAAGGCCAAGCAATCCAGGCCCGCAACGCCGGAACCGTCGGTGTCTCCCGGACGCCCGCCGCCGCCTTCGGCGAACAAGACCACAGGCAACTTGAACTGCTCGGCAACCTCGAACAAACGATCTTTTTTATCGTGATTTTTCATGCCTTGGGTGCCGGCCAGCACCATGTAGTCATAGGACATGATCATGGCCCGACTTTGGTCTTCGGCGAACAGATCGCCGTTGATTTGGCCAAGCCCAGCCACCATGCCGTCCCCCGTCGTATTCTTGATGAGGTCTTCCATGGATCGTCGGCGGCGCTGACCGGCCACGACTACGGAGCCGTACTCGACGAAGGTACCCTCGTCACACAAGTCCGCGACGTTTTCTCGCGCCGTTCGACGGCCGGTCTTGTAGCGCTTGGCCACGGCTTCAGGGCGGTTTTCATCCAGACCCGCGCCTTTGCGATCAAAGACTTCTTGCAGATCTGGACGTATGTAATCCAGATCAAGCTCTTCCAACTCGTCTTCGTCAGCAGCCGCCACGTCTTGCTTGCGCAGCACGATCAATGGGTGACCTTCAAACACGGTGTCACCCGCGCCAACGCCTAGGCGCTCTACCACACCGCTTATTTCCGCACGCACCTCGTGCTCCATTTTCATGGCTTCCATCACCAGCACCAGTTTGCCGGCATACACCTCGTCACCGGGTTGCACCTCAAACGCCACCACTGTGCCTTGCATGGGTGCCGCAATTGCGGCTTCACCGTCACCAATCTGTTCGGGCAGCAGTTCAACGTCCACCGCCGCACTCGCGCTCGTCGCGATGCCACTCTTGCCGTGTTCTAGAACCGCCAGCGGATCACTGGGATTGACCTGAGCACCGGGCTGAGCGGGCTCAGGGCTGCTGGCGTCATCTGGGTTCGATGCGCTTGCAAAAGCCATCAGATGATCGTCCAAATAGCGCGTAGTGAACTGATTTTTCTGGAACACCTCATCGGCAACAATGGCCTGCAACAAGGGCAAATTGGTTTCAACACCGCCTACGGCAAAATCTTTGAGTCCGCGCTGGGCACGAATCACCGCATCTTGGTAATCCGGACTGGGCGAATAGCAGATCAGTTTCGCCAACAGCGAGTCGTAGTTTGGGTTCGTCGTATAACCCAAGTAACCGTAGGTATCGGTGCGCAGCCCCGGGCCCGTAGGCACAGAAAATTGGGTCAGCCGCCCGCCGGTGGGTTTGAACTCACCACTGGGTGTGACGGTCTCGGTATTCACCCGAAGCTGGATGGCATAGCCGCGAGAGGGAGGCACCGACGCCTGATTCAGATTCAGATCGGCCAAGGTCGATCCGGAAGCAATCTTCAGCTGAGTACGCACCAGATCCACACCGGTGACTTCCTCGGTCACGGTATGCTCGACCTGCAGGCGCGCATTCGCTTCAATGAAGTAGTGCTGGCCAGTGCGCTGATCCAGCAAAAACTCAATGGTACCGAGACCGCGATACTCGATGGCTTGGGCCAGTTTGACTGCGTTCTCACACAGCGGCTGACGTGTTTGAGGGTCCAGTGCCGGACTGGGGGCGATTTCGATCAGCTTTTGGTGGCGCCGCTGCACACTACACTCGCGTTCGCCCAGGTGACAAACAGCACCGCTTCCATCACCGATCACCTGCACTTCGATATGCCTGGCTTGATCCACTAACTGTTCAACATACAAAGCGCCATCCCCAAACGCAGCCGTTGCCTCGGACACACAGCGGGCGTAGGCGTCGTGCAACTCCTCTGCGGATCGCACGATACGCATGCCACGACCGCCGCCGCCAGCGATCGCTTTCAGCAGCACACCGCCGTCCGCATGGGTGGAGAAAAACGCGGCAGCTTCGGCTTCGCTGACCGATTGGGACAAGCCGTCGAGTACCGGCACACCGTTGGCTTCGGCCAAGGCGCGAGCCTGAGCCTTGTCACCAAACACACTCAATGACTGGGTTGTCGGGCCAACAAACACCATTCCAGCAGCCTCAACAGCCTCGGCAAAAGACGGATTTTCGCTCAAAAAACCGTAGCCGGGATGCACAGCATCGCAGCCGGCATTGACCGCTTGGGACACGATCGCTGCTATGTCCAGATAGGCTGATGCGCCACGTCCATTCAGTGCAATGGCCTCGTCACAGAGCGCGACGTGAGATGACTGGGCATCATCCTCTGCGTACATGGCAACGCTGGTGATACCCAGCTCACCCGCTCCACGAGCAATACGAATGGCGATCTCGCCACGATTAGCGATCAATAGCTTGTGCATAATTCTCCCCTCAACATGCCGCCTGGAGCGGCGTTCTTCTTCTACAAATTCAATTGCCTGCGAACATCACTGAGCGCCTCAATCGTCGCCAGTGCATCGCTCTGATCTGACGCCATGTTGCGTACGATGATGTCGGTAAAACCGGCTTCCGCGAATTCCGCGAATTGTTCCGCCACTGCATGGGTGTCACCACACAGCAAGGCGTCTTCAGCGAACCCGCGATAGCCCTTGGCGACTGCTCTGGCTTTGAAATCTGCTGCGGCTTTGGCGCTGGCACCAATGTACACATCACGACGCAAGGCGACCGCCCGCGGCTGACGCTCGTGTTCGGCACACGCTTGACGGTACTGATTCAACTGATCCTTGCTTTGTTGGGGCGTAAGACTCGGGCTACCCAACCAGCCCTCGCCCAGACGGGCTGCGCGATTGATTGCGGCCGGAACCGACGCACCCACCCACACGTCGATGTCTTGGGCTGGCAAGGGCCCAATTCTGGCGTCTTCAATAGACCAAAACCGGTCGTGGCTGACGGTCTCGCCCGCCCACAGGCGGCGCATAATGGACAGCGAGTCCTCAAACATCGCCACCCGCTGGCGCATATCCACACCCATGCCCGCACTCTGATGCGGCAATCCACCCAGCCCGCACTGCATGATGAACCGCCCTGGCATGATGGCAGCCAAGGTAGAGACTTGCTCCGCAAGCAAAACCGGGTGCCAGAGTGGCAGCAGGTACAAGGCACCCGCTGGCTTGTCGTGCCAGTGAGCCAACATACGGCCCAGGATGGGCGAATTTTGATAGTAGGCGTGATCGGTAACATGATGATCACCGACAAAGAGGCTATCCAAATCTGCTTGGCGCGCAGCCTCTGCCCGTTCCACCATGAAACGAGCGCCTACTCGGGGGTCTTCGACTCGATAGGCCGACTGAATGGAAATTCCGATACGCATCGTACTTGCTCTGGCTACTCCAACCGTGGTGAGTGAATCGACAAACTTAGAGCGGACTGGTCACTGGGCCGATGTTCCAGCAATTTACCCGCGGTAAACAGAAAATCATAAACCAACGGTGCCGCACTGGGTTCATTGCAGAGCACTCCATGCGCCAATACCTTCGGCAACCAAATCGCGTCATCCGCCCACATCTGGTGGTAGGGAATGGCCGCCACATCACACCAAAACGGTTTGGCCTCCGGGGTTTCTGTCGGGGCGCCCGTGAAATCACGCGCGACGAACACATAGCCCAGCCACTGAGGGCCATCACGCTCAACAAAACGCAGTTCGGCAGCGCAGCCCAACGGCTGGGCATCGATACCCGTTTCTTCGAGCATTTCTCGACGGGCGCAGGCCAACAGCGATTCGCCAATATCCCACTTGCCTCCCGGCGCGTTGATCTTGCCCATGCCGTGGCCGGTCTTTTTTTCTATCAGCAACACGCGCTGTTGGTCCACCAGGAACAGCAATGTACCGACAAATTCCGGCTCCCAAGCATCTTGCCAAGGCGTCTGAAGGGTTGGCCTCATGGTTAACCGGCGCTGTAGCGAACCTGAAGAGCCGCATAAAGCGCTTCAGGCAGCTCTGCCGCCGGCACGTCCAGCTCGTCAAGCAACTCAATCAGGTGTTCGTTGTCCTCGCGACCGTTCCAAAGCTTGCGGTACTCGCCGGTTTTATAGCCATTGTTTTGGCGGAAGCGGTTGAGCATGTTTTTGCCGATGTAGAGGGCAAATAACTCCTCAAAAGCCATGGGCAAGGCCGCCATGGCGTCCAAGAACGGTTGTAGCTCGAATGATCGGGTGCGCAGACACGACGCAGCCAAGGCCTCGATAGCCAAACGAAACTGTTCGGCTTGGGTCTCCGGCGTAGTCGCTGACCGCGGGGCGATACCGTTGATCGCTTCCGCTATGGAGGCGTCCACCTCGCCTTGTCGGAGTAGTTCGCTCAGAGCGAAGTGCCAGATATCCACCAATTCCAGCTTCACCTGATCCAGATCGCCGTCTTGCTTTTTCCACCACTTCCAACCGAAATGATCGAGCATTTCTGCGCATTCAACCCACATGGCACGATAATATTCGTAGCCTTGAGTACGCCACTGCTCGTGCACCAGCGTGTTGTGAGCCTCCTGCATCTCAGCCATGGTTTGCAGCATGGCATGTCGTTCGCTCATACCTTCGGTTGAGCCGTTGGCGGTTGGCATAAAGCCCCCTGTCTGAATTCACTTGATAGCCCCGAAGCCTACCTAAACTGCGCGGAATACGCCCTACCCAATCTATTGCTCGCCCGCGAAGCAGCCGTTAGCCTACAACTCAAAGTTCAAAGAAACGCCACCGAGGAGCGCTCATGGATTTAACATTTGGCCCCGAGTACGACACGTTCCGCAGCGAAGTCGTTACCTTTCTGGCCAACAATGCGGATAAGGCACCCCAGGGTAACGATTTGCGTGGCCAAGCTGCCAAGGACTGGCAGAAATTGCTCATCGAAAACGGTTATACCTGCCGCACCATTCCCAAAGAATTCGGCGGCTACGGCGCAGAACCCGACATCATCAAGTCCCGCATTATTGCCGAAGAATTTTCCAAAGTGCGGGTAAACCCGGGCTTGGGCGGTCAAGGAATTTCCATGCTGGTGCCGACGCTGCTGGAAATGGGCACCCAAGAGCAGAAAGAACAATTCATTCGCCCGACGATTATGGGTGAAATGGTGTGGTGTCAGGGTTATTCCGAACCCGGAGCCGGCAGCGATCTGGCAGCCCTGTCCACGGCTGCCGTTTTGGACGGCGACGAATGGGTCATCAATGGCCAGAAGATCTGGACCAGTACGGCACACATAGCAGACTGGATTTTCTGTTTGGTTCGCAGCGAACCAGACGCGCCCAAACACAAAGGCATATCGTTTTTGCTGTTCGACATGAAAACCCCGGGCATCGAAGTGCGTCCGCTGGTAGACATGACAGGGCACGCCAATTTCAACGAGACCTTCTTTACCGATGTACGTGTGCCGAAACACCAAATTGTTGGTGAACGCGGTCAGGGCTGGCAGGTGGCCAACGCCATTTTGGGCCATGAGCGCGAAACCTTGGCCCCGGCAAATACCGCACAGACCCGGGTCAATGCTCTGATCGATCTGATGAAGAGTGAGACCGCAGACGGCGCAAGACTCATCGACAACCCGGTTTACCGTGATCGTCTGATGAAAATTCAAAGCAAGGTCATGGCCATGCGTTTTAACGAGCTGCGCGTGCTGTCAGCCCGTTTAAATCCGGGCCAAGACCCAGGACTGTCCCGCATGATCACCAAGCTAGAGGGCACAGAACTGCGTCATGATCTTGAAGGCTTAGCCATCGACGTCATGGGTGAAATCGGCCTTGCCTACGAGGACAACCCATACTTGCGAGGGTCCGGCAGTTGGCAGCGGGAGTACATGTTTTACTTGGGTCTGATCATCGGTGGCGGTACATCGCAGATTCAAAAAAACATCATCAGCGAGCGCGGCCTTGGCATGCCTCGCGAACCTAAATTCGAGAAAGCGAGCTAACTATGCAATTTGGACTATCAGAAGAGCAGATCCTCCTCCGCGATAACGTCAATCGCTTTCTGGATGACAATTCACCATTAGACCGCGTACGACTTTACGCCGATGGCGGCAATGACGCCGACATTTGGGAAGGACTTGCCGAACTGGGCGTGCCGGCCTTGCTGGTGCCGGAAGAACAGGGTGGCATTGGCTTATCGCCACTGGATGCCGCCATCGTGGCGGAATGCATTGGCGCACACATCGCACCGACTCCCTTTCTAGGCACAGCGGTTATGGCACCTACGGCCTTGGTCGCCAGCGGTGGCGAACACGATGTACTGCTGGCAGACATAGCCGCGGGCACACACCGCGTTGGCGTGGCGTTTTCAGAGGCCATCAAGCGGCGCAATGACGCTCAAGTAGAAGTACGCGGCGAACGGATGTTTGGCAAATCACTGTTCGCCTTTGACGCCGATGCGGACTCCTATCTGGTGGCAGACCAGCAAAAACATCTGCATCTGATTTCTGCCAGTGATCCGGGGTTGAAGCGCAAACATCTCACCACGGTCGACAAAACTCGGCGCACGGTGGAGCTCACCTACGACAATGTTGAAGCCCTGTGCATCAGCACCGATACCAAGGTCTTCGACGCTACTCTGGACATCGGTCGGGTCGCCATCGCGGCGGACACCCTCGGCGCAGCCCAGAACATGCTGGATCAGGCAGTGGAATACGCCAAGCAGCGTGAGCAATTCAACCGCCCCATCGGCAGCTTTCAGGCGGTCAAGCATATGTGCGCAGAAATGGCCGCACAGCTTGAACCGTGTCGTTCCATGGTGTGGTTTGCCGGTCATGCGCTGGCGGAACTGCCGGACGAAGGGCGTATCACCGCCTGTCACACCAAGGCGCATCTGGCCGAGGTCGCTCAGTTTGTCGCCAAGACGGCGACTGAAGTGCATGGCGGCATGGGCTTTACCGATCTGGTGGGACTGCACTACTGGTTCAAGCGCTGTGGCGCGAATCGTCAATGGCTGGGTGCACCGGAATTTGTTCGACAAGAAGCCGCCGTGCTGCAAGGCATCGTGAGCGATTAGCAGCCGGCCTGCCCCTGACAAAAGACAAGCCGGTGGTTCGTGAACGGAGATAGACCGGCGTTTTTGTCTTTGATGGCCGTGGTTATCGGAGCCCTCATTTTGGGGGCAACGACGGCTGCTTTGCGCGAGATCGACATCGGCAGTACAGCGGCAGGCTTTTGGCGAGTGGCCTTAGCCTTGCCGATCTTGCTGGTACTCACCGCAATCAGCACCAAATCCACTTGGCAACTACCCAGCAAACATCAGTGGCTTCCGCTCGTTGTAGCGGGTGCCTGCTTCGCCGGAGATCTGATCTTCTGGCATCTGTCTCTGATCCACACCACCCTTGGCAATGCGACCTTTCTCGCAACCCTTTCCAGTCTGTGGGTACCCCTGACCGCGCTCGTATTCTTGCGCCAACGCCTCTCGCGTCTGTTTTTGCTCGGACTCACTTGCGCCTTGGGCGGATCAGGCATCTTGGTTGCCTCCCACCTGTCCATCGGCACGGGTTCTTGGACCGGGGATCTTTACGGGTTGCTCACGGGGTTTTTCTTTACCGGCTATATTCTCGCCGTTGGACGGTGCCGAGAAACCCTGTCTACCGCGGACACCATGCTCTATTCCTCTGCTTTGTGCGCCCTGATCTTGCTGCCCTTAATGCTGATCGCGAATGTCGCTGCTGGCGAGGCCATGATACCCACGTCGTTGACTGGTTGGCTCAGCGTCTTTGCCCTCGCTTGGCTTGCCCATCTGTTGGGCCAAGGCTTAGTTGCCTTTGGTGTTGGCCGTTTAAACACCAGTTTGGCAGCCGTGATTTTGTGTTTAGAAGGTGTGGGTGCCATGGCGGTAGGCGCGCTGTTTTACGCTGAGGCTCGCGGCCTGTTCGACCTGATTGCCGTGGTGCTCATCGTCACGGGTATCGCGCTGGCTCAACGCCATATGGCCCGATAAAAGACGGTTTGCCGCTGATCAATCACAGGATCATCACATTCCCATTATCTCACCGTGTTAAGCTGCGTCGCTCTGAAGTGTTAACCCCCAGTGATGACTCTATCTAACAATACCTCGTCGGAACGCGACAACGCCGACCACTACGATCTCTTTGTGATCGGCGGCGGCATCAACGGCGCTGGCGTTGCACGAGACGCTGCTGGCCGGGGTTATTCGGTTGCTCTGTGCGACTCGGGGGACTTCGGCTCGGGCACGTCTTCCGCATCAACCAAGTTGATTCACGGTGGACTGCGTTACCTCGAATATTACAAATTCCGTTTGGTGGCCGAATCGTTGCGGGAACGAGAAACCCTGTGGCATATGGCACCCCATATCATCTGGCCCATGCGATTCCTGTTGCCACACCATAAAGGCCTCCGCCCCCGATGGTTACTCAGGCTTGGTCTGTTCATTTACGACCACCTTGGCGGGCGCAAACTTTTACCCAAGGCCGAACGAATCGATCTTCGACAGGATCGAGCTGGTGCCATTCTTCACGAGACATTCGATACCGCGTTCGAATACTCGGACTGCTGGGTGGAGGATTCCCGCCTGGTTATTTTGAACTTGCGCGATGCCTGGATGAATGGCGCGACGATCCTGCCACGTACTCAGCTGATCAGTGCGGTCTTTGACGGGCGACGCTGGCAGCTGTTGCTTGAGGATCCTACCGGCGGCGAGCGTCGTTCGGTTACTGCCACGCAACTGGTTAACGCTGCAGGCCCCTGGGTGGACGAGGTGCTGCACCAAGCCTTAGGTCGCAATGACACCAACAACATACGCTTGGTCGGTGGCAGCCATATCGTCATCAAACGGCGCCTTCCCGACGACCGCTCTTACATGTTTCAAAACGCCGATGGCCGCGTGATTTTTGCCATTCCCTACGAAACCGATTATCTGATGATCGGGACCACCGATAACGACGACGTATCCCTGGAGGAGTCGCCCCAGATTACCGATGCGGAGATCGAATATCTGTGCGAGGTCGCCTCGGATTACCTGCGCGATCCGGTCACGCCACAAGACGTGGTCTGGCACTTCTCTGGGGTGCGGCCGCTGTTTGACGACGGCGCAGACGAAGCCACCGAGGCAACCCGGGACTATGTGATCACGCAAGATCAACCGACTGACGGAAAACTGATCAACATCTTTGGCGGCAAAATTACGACCTACCGGAAGCTGGCCGAAGAGGTTTTGACCTTGGTGGATCAAGCAGCGAAGAAGAAAACCGAAAAATGGACCGCCCATGCGGCCCTACCGGGCGGCGATTTTCCGGCCATGCACTTTGACCAACTGGTCACCAAGGCTGCCACCGACTTCCCCTTTGTCGAGCCTGTATTACTGGCGCGTCTCGCCCGCCTGTACGGTACCCACCTTTGGCTCATGCTGGCGGACTGCGAAAACGCCCAAGACCTCGGTCAACATTTCGGTGCAAGCCTGTATCAGGTAGAGGTGGATTTTCTGGCTCGCGAAGAGTGGGCCCGACGGGCCGAGGACATCGTTTTCCGACGAACCAAGCTGGGCCTGCGCATGCAGCCTGAAGAAATCGATGCTCTGCAGGCGTACCTAGACCAGACGCCGGTAGTTCAAGGCATTCCCGGTTTTGCCACAGACCTCAACAGCGCCCAGATGTCGTAGGCAGTAGGCCAACTGCTGAGCCAGCGCCTTTGGCTGACCCATGCTTGCGGCCAGGTGTGCCGTGGTGAACTCATCTGGCAACTCTTCTACGACGAAGGCCCAAAGTTCATCTGCCGACTGCACGCGATACCTTTCCAACACGTTCAACAAATGACGGCCTTTGCGCCGCCAACCACCGCGACCCCGACGAGCCTTAGGGTCGAAGGTCTGCATTTCTTCTTCTTCGGTCAGGACAACTTCAACGGCGAAATTTGGGTGTTTGAGCATTTCCGGCAGATACACCAGCTCGCGCAGGATGTGCACGATGGCACCACGCTTGGGCGAACGACGCCGCGTAAACTCGCCGGTTTCGGTGTCTTGCACCCTGACCAAATGCTTGGATTGGGGAATAGGATGAACCAGTACTACCGGGCTCAGATCCGCCAGCACCGACATCTTGCGAGCCAATCCACTGAAGCTGGAGGTTTGGACTTCGTAAATGACACCATCACGAACCACATCGGCAACGAAACCGCCAAACGGAACCTCTGCAAGACCGGTCTTACCCAGATAGTCTTCTTTCAGCGCGGCGTGCAGTGCGCCTTCGTTCAACATTCCAATCTTTGCCATTGGACCAGATTACCGGCAGAGGGCCTGCCGACGCTAGAATTAAGACGCGGAGATACACAGGGAACGCATTGATGAGCACAGAGGAGTATTGGCGCATTACAGTAGACACGCCGGTGGGGCAGCAAAGCGGCTCGCTGGCGCTGAGCCTGGACGACACCGTTTGCAGCGGCCGCCTGTTCAGCGAAGCCGGCGAACTGACGCTGCAAAATGGGACCGTGCAGAAGGACGAATTGCGCTGGCAACTGCAGCTGTCCCGCCCCATTCCGATGACCATCGAATGCCTAGCGCAAATCACGGGCAACAGGATTCAAGGCACCGCAACGGTTGCAGCATTCGGCGACATCACTTTTACTGGGACGAGAGGAGACGGCTCGAGCATCTGAACAGAAGGCTGAGTCGAGAAACAGCGTTAAGGGGAGAAATATGAGCTGGGAAGAAGAACTCAACGAAATGAACCATCGAGCCAACCTTGCGGAAGCCATGGGTGGACCCGATAAAGTCGCGCGGCAACATGAGTTCAACAAAATGACCATTCGAGAGCGAATCGGTCACATCGCCGATCCCGACTCATTCCACGAGCTAGGCAAACTTGCCGGCGTGGGCGAGTACGATAAGGAAGGCAACCTCACGCATTTAACGCCCTCCAACTTTGTCTTTGGCACCGCAGACATTGACGATCGGCCAGTCATTTTATCCGGCGATGACTTCACTGTGCGAGGCGGCTCGGCGGATGCATCCATTGCTGGCAAACGCGTGCAAGCCGAGGGTCTGGCCGCAGAGCTGCGTCTGCCTCATATCCGCTTGGTTGACGGTATGGGCGGCGGTGGCTCGGTGAAAACCATCGAAACCGCCGGACGAACCTACATTCCCGAACTGCGAGGCTGGGAAACCATCGTGTCCCATCTGAGCATCGCGCCGTCCGTGTCTCTGGCGCTGGGATCTGTTGCGGGCATTGGCGCCGCCCGGGTCGCTACTTCGCACTATTCGGTCATCGTAAAAAACAGTGCGCAGATGATGATCGCTGGACCGGCGCTAGTGGACTGGGCCAGTTTGGGCGATGTCAGCAAGGAAGAATTAGGTTCCTATAAAATTCACACCCGCAACGGTGCCATTGATGATGAGGCCGACAGCGAACAACAGGCATTCGAGATGGCTCGCCGTTTCCTGTCCTATCTGCCAAGCAGTGCCGATGAACTGCCCCCCATTGAGACCTGCGATGACGACCCGGAACGAGAGGATGAGGCACTGTTGTCCATCGTGCCTAAGGATCCACGACAAGTGTACAAAATGCACAGCGTGCTGGAATCTGTCTGCGACAAGGGTTCATTTTTCGAAATAGGAAAAAAATGGGGACGCTCGATCATCACCGGCTTGGCGCGCCTGGACGGTATTCCCGTGGCCATTTTTGCGGAGAACCCAAGAGTCTATGGCGGCGCTTGGACAGCGGATGCGGCCAACAAACTGATTCGGCTGATGGACCTCGCCTCAACCTTTCACCTACCGGTGATTCATTTGGAAGACTGTCCCGGATTCTTGATCGGCAAACAGTCAGAGGAAGAGGGCACCATTCGCGCTGGAGCGTCTGCGCTGGCGGCCATGGGCCAGCTCACCACACCCTTTTGTTGTGTGGTCGTGCGCAAGGCCTTTGGCGTCGCAGGAGGCGCAAACCACAAACCCGGCAGCCATCACTTCCGCGCTGCATGGCCGTCCGGCGATTGGGGGTCGCTCCCCATCGAAGGCGGTATCGAAGTTGCCTACAAGGCTGAGATAGCTGAGGCCAAGGATCCCGACGCCCACCTAACCAAAATTAAAGAACGGCTGAATCGCCTGCGCTCACCGTTTCGCAGCGCCGAGTATTTTGAAATCGAGGAAATTATCGATCCACGAAAAACCCGCGGCTATTTGTGCCGATGGGCGAAATTGGCTCGCAAAGCCTTGCGAACCGACCCACCCAACTTCGGCTACCGCCCATAGCCCAAGCAAGATCCACCACCTTTAATCATCAGGAGTTAGCATGAGCGAGGGATTTCGACAGCATTCCTATCAACCGCCGGAAGGCGCAACCGAAGTCATTTTGGTGCGTCACGGCGAATCCAGAGCCGCCAGTAAGGAAAATCCGTTTCCCTTGGTCGATGGCCACGGCGACCCAGAGCTGCACCCAAACGGCGAGCAGCAGGCCATCGCTGTAGGCGAACGTCTCAAGCACGAGACCATCGACGCCATCTACGTCACATCGCTGCAGCGCACGGTTCAAACCGCTGCGCCATTGGCAGCCCACTTGGGCATGAGCACGCGAGTAGAAGCAGACCTACGAGAAGTCTGCTTAGGCGAATGGGAAGGCGGCATCCTGCGTATGAAAGCCGCCGCCGGTGACCCGATCTTTCTGCAAATGCAGGCAGAAGAACGCTGGGATGCCATACCCGGTGCCGAGAGCTGGGAGACGCTCAATACCAGAATCACTGCGGCGCTGACGAGAATCCATCGGGCTCACGCCAACCAAAAAGTGGTCGCCGTGGTGCACGGCGGGGTTATTGGCCATATTCTGGCGCATGCGACGGGTGCGTCACCCTTCGCATTCAACGGTGCGGACAACGGCTCCATTTCGCGCATCGTGCTGCATCAGGACGGCATCAAAACCCGATCGTTCAACGACAATGTCCACGTTCAAAGCACACTGCACACCGGCAGCGGGCAGCTGACGTAACAGACCGCTAGTCGTCGGGCTGCTTTAGCAGGGCAGCCACCACCGCTTCCAACTCTTGGGGCGGCAGATCTTTGAGCGCGGCCATGCGCTCGTACACCGCTGCCGCGCCTGCGTGCAGGACATCCGGCAAGCCAACATCCGAGTAGGTCTCGCTGATTTCCAGCATTTCGCCTTCGAAGCGCCAGGCCTTACCCGAGGTCATTTGCGCCGCCCGCTGACTTTGTTTGAGCAGGCTCGGGGCAGAAATGGCCCATTCAGCGTGCAGAGCTTCAGTGACACCACCGGCCTCGGCAAGAGCATTCGCCGAAAGTAACAGGGCACTGGCTCCCTTACTGTACGCGGCGTAACTCATTTTCAGCATAGACGCAGCGACATGTTGCTCGACCGCGCGTGACGCGTTCTGGGCTTTTTTCTGGGCTGGAACCATGGGTATGGCTTGCAATGCCCCGGCACTGAACCACTCCGCCACGCCAGCGGCATGATGGCCGGACAGATACAGACGCGTGGTGCCCGGTTGCAGTGCCGGTGGCCCAATGATGCCGCCATCGACAAAGGCCCCTAGGCCCATGATTTCGCCGATCCGTAAGGACGTTGAAGGCGCCAAGGCATTGGCATCGATGTACAAACCGCTAAATGCCGTCGCATGGACTCGTTGGGCCAGCGCCACCGCGCCGTGCGGCGGACAGATACTGATCAAGGCATCGGCCCACACGCTGATCTCGTCTAGGGAATCAAAGGCGATCAGACCCTGAGCCCGCTCTTGGGTTTCAGCGCTGCGGCGGGCAGACACCCAGCCCACGTTATGACCGCTGTCTTGCAAGGATCGAGCGACACTGACTCCCATGGCCCCAGGGTGCAGCACACCAATGTTTCGGGATGCATTCTTCGTCATTCGGTTACTTTCGATAATCCAAGGGCGGCTCACGATCTCCAAGCAGGGCCGCATAGACGAAGTCTGGCCCTTGAGATTCCAGCAGTTCTGCCTTCGCCTCAGCGATCACCGACGGCTGCAAAATCAACTGGGCCGCAGACTTCGCCAGCAGCCGAGTCGCCAAGCCCATGCCTTTGTGCCCAATACTCATTCCGCCAGCGGCTACCGCCTGCCAGCTGTGCGCGGGGGTGCCGGGCACCCAAGTCGCCGTCGTAAAACCCACCGTAGGCACTAGCCAACTGACATCGCCCACATCGGTAGAACCCATAGACTGGCGCACTCGATAGGGTGCAACGGTTTGCTCCGATCCGAGTTCGCGTCTGGGATTAATCAATGTGGGGCGAATGGTTTCAGCGAATTCCTGCTCGGCAGGGCTATAGGTAATGCCGCCCATGGCTATGAGGTTGTCGTTGACCAAACGAGCCAGAGTCAGATTCGGCAACACGGGATAATTACCGTGCATGACTTCGACATCCACCCGGGTTTCTGTGCCCATGGCCGCGGCCTCTGCAGCAGCCACCACGCGGTCGAACAATTGAACCACCTGCTCTTTCTCAGGATGGCGGACGTAATAATAAACCTGAGCGGTTTCAGGCACGATGTTCGGCGCATCGCCGCCATTGGTAATGACGTAATGCAGGCGGGCGGTCTGCGGTACGTGCTCGCGCATCAGATTCACCATGAAATTCATGGCTTCCACGCCATCCAATGCCGACCGCCCTCGATCGGGTGCAGACGCTGCGTGGGCCGCTCGCCCCGTGAACGTAAAGCGTCCGGACTTATTCGAGGTCGTACTGGAGGGAGACGCCGAGTTACCGTCACCAGGATGCCAGTGCAACACCACATCCACTCCGTCGA
>MDSV01062568.1_pt1 | contig 16118 bp, 9 predicted proteins | sample 810851 | NCBI WGS metagenome assembly MDSV01 (sample SAMN05326640, study PRJNA326480) | marine metagenome | isolation source: seawater | place: Atlantic Ocean: North East | collected 2012 | reverse complement strand
GACTTCATCGACTCGGACAAGCTGAGCATGACGGTGATCCTGACGGCGATGAACCGCTTCATCAACGAGACGCACGGGAGCAAGACGGCGTTTTTGGACGGGAATCAGCCCGCGAGGCTGTGCGCGCCGATGGCTGAGCACTTCGTGAAGAGAGGGGGCGAGGTGCGCACTGAAGCGCCTTTGAAGAGGTGGTTAGTGAACGATACCACCGGCGCGGTGGAGGGGGTCGAGCTCGTGAGCGGCGAGGTGGTGGTCGGGGACCACTACGTCTCGGCGATGGCGGTGGACGCGTTTAAGCTCTACGTTCCGGACGTTTGGCTGGAACGCGACGCCACGAAAGGGTTCTTCGCGCAGCTGAACGAGTTACGGGGCATCCCGGTCATCAACGTGCACCTGTGGTTCGACAAGAAGCTGTTACCGTACGACGGGCTCGTGTTTTCGCGGAGCAAACTGCTGTCGGTGTACGCGGACATGTCCGAGTGCTGCAAAGAGTACGCCGACGGCGATAAGTCGATGCTGGAGCTCGTGTTCGCGCCTTGCGACGAAACCGCGGGCTCGGACGTGAACTGGATCAAAGCGTCGGACGAGGCGATCGTCGCCGCGACGCTGGAGGAGCTCGAGCGTCTGTTCCCGGATGAAATCGCGGCGGACGGGTCGAAGGCGCGGGTGATGAAGTCGGCCATCGTCAAGACGCCTCGGTCCGTCTACGCCGCCGTGCCCGGCCGGAACAAGTACCGGCCCAGTCAGCACACGCCGGTGCCGAACTTCACGCTGGCGGGTGATTTCACGTCTCAAAAGTTCCTGGGGTCCATGGAGGGCGCGGTGCTGTCCGGGAAGCTCGCCGCGGAGGTGGTCGCGGACAAAGCCGCGAACCGCGCGCCGAAACCGATCAAGCCCGTCGCCGCCGAGTTCAGGTAATATCCGTCGCGCGTAAGGCGCGGAACTGTAGGTATCAACACGACAGAGCTACTGAAAGTACTGGTACTGCGTATTCGTGCTCTGTATCACAGACTACGCAGCTTATTACTGTCACAAGTCGTCCCCCGTTTCCTGCCCAACGAAGGCTTCGTACCGCGAGGTTTGCGGCGTGAGCGCCGCCGGGACGTACGGCCGCGCCCACGGCGGCAGCACGTCGCGCACGTCCTCGCCTCTGTTCTTCAGGCGGTTGGCGTACGCCACCGGCGGCGCCACCACCAGCGCGAAGAAGAAGAAGCAGAAGAGGACGAAATACGCCAAAGCGGAGGTTTCCCGAGAGGGCGCTCCGCCGGCGTTCGACGAAGATCCGGGGCGTTCGTCGCCGGCGGCTCGGATCCCCGCGGCAGCCGCCGCGGCGCCCGCGCCTTCGCACGCCGTGGCGTTCCCGTCGCCCTCGGCGCACGCCGCGCGCATCGCGCGGACCACCGCCGCGTCTCCGTCGGACATCAAAGCCGCCACCGCCGCGGACGCGTCCATCTCGCACCGGCCGTCGCCGCCGCCGGCGACGGAGGGCGAAGCCGACGCGTACGCGCACGCGCCCGCCGCGGCGCACGCGCCCGCGTCGCTCCCGGCGGCGGCGCACGCCGCCGCCGCGTCGAAGAGAAGCGCGAGCGAGCCGCAGGCGCCGGCGGCGACGCCGAGCGTCGGCGCGACCGCGTCCACGATGGAGGCGTACGTCGGGAAACACGTCGACGCGTTCGCGTCCGGACCCGTTTCCGAATCGCGCGATTGGGAATCGCCGGAGACCCAGCCCCCCGAACCGTCGCCGCCGTCGCCGTCGTACGCCTCGGGAATGATGTTCGTGGACGAGCGCCGCTTTCCCCACGCGCAGAACCTTTCGCCCGCGGGGTCCGCGGACGCGCACGCCGCCGCGCCCGCCCGCCCCGCCGCGCACCGCTCGACGCGCGCGAGGTACGCCTTCAGAGCCGGAGAGGTCACCGGCGCGTTCCGGAGCACGCGCGCCGCGTTCGCCGCGCACGTCCCCTCGTCCCCGCCTTTTTTTCGCCACTCGCAGTTCGGGTCCGAGCCGCAGGGCGTCTCGAGGCTTATTTCCTCGCAGGCGGCCTTCGCCGCGACCAGCGCGCCGACGCCCGAGGCGCCCAGCGCCGCGACCGCCGCGTTCAGGGGGTCCGGCGCGCAGTATCCCGGGACCGCGTCGCCGCCGGCGTCAGTTTCCGTCCACGCGCACTTCGCGTCCGCCGCGCAACGCTCCCGCGCGCCGTCCCCCGCGTGCGCCACGCACGCCACCGCCGTGGCGAGCAGCGCCGACACCGTGGCGTCCGCGTCGGAGACGTCCGCCAGGCACCGCTCCGCCAGCGTGGCGGCCCACGATAGCGTCGGGAAGCACCCGCCGACGTTCTCGTGTCCGCCGTTTTCGTTCGGGATGAACGTCGCGTCGTAGTCGCACGTGCCCGCGTGACGCGCGCACGCTTCCTCGTCCCCGAACGCGGACGCGCAGGTCTCGATGCCCGCGGCGACGTCCGCGAGCAGGTTCGCGCGCGGCGTGCGCAGCAGGCCGTGCTGGCCCGTGACCCACACCGCGGAGGCCACGCACGTCCCGGACGCGACGTCGAAGAAACACGCGTCGTCCGTCGCGACGGCGGACGCCTCGACCGTCCCCGGCGACGCGTCCCGGGGGAGCAGCAGCGCCAGGAGCGCGAGGATGACCGCGCGGGTGGCGGAGACGCGAGGCGGCATCGTTCGACGCGCCGCCGCGAAGCGCGCAGACGCGGCTGGTGCGCGAGTTCGGTCTGACGGTGGACGGCGCGAAATGGGAGATATTTTGCACTGCCAGCAGTCCCGAAAAACTCACAAGATTGATGAGGTCGTTTCGCCACAACTCGCGCGCGTCTCCCGCACGCCGCGCTCGGATTCCCGCGTTCGCGTCCTCCCCGGTCGCGCGCCCCCGTCGATCCGCGGGCCGTGGTCGCGGATCTCGAACGCGGTGGGCGTTCGTTCGGACGGCGCGCGCTCGGGTGGCGGGATGACGCCCGAGAAGTGCGAGGGCGAGCTGGCGGACATCGCGAAGAAAACCCCGATGGTGCGGTTCCTGCTCGAGGCGCTGGACAAGGCGGGCTGCCCCGTGAACCGCGACTTCTTCGAGGTGCAGTACTGCTCGCAGCCGGTTCTGGGCGGGTTCCGGCCGGACCAGGGCGTGGTGCTGTGCCACAACAACCTCATGTCGCGCACGGACATGGAGAACATGCTCACGCACGAGCTCGTGCACGCCTACGACCACTGCCGGAACAAAAACATGAACTGGCTGGACGTGAAGCAGCACGCGTGCTCGGAGGTGCGCGCGTCCAACCTGAGCGGCGACTGCCACTGGGTGAACGAGATGTTTCGCGGGTACGGGTTCACGGGGTTTCAGAACGGACACCAGAGATGCGTCCGGAGGCGCGCCGAGCTGAGCACGGCGATGAACCCGCGGTGCGCGAGTAAGGAGGAAGCGAAAGAAGCGGTCGACGCCATCTTCGCGCAGTGTTTCAAGGACACGCGGCCGTTCGACGACATACCGTGAGTGTTCAGCAGCGGATACGTGTCGTCGGTCGCGTGAGGGGCAAATATATAGCGCGCGGTCCGTCCTAGGTGCATTCTCGTGAGATTTGTAAAGGCGCAAGCGCGAGACACGAATCGCGAATGAGTAAAAAAAAACGAGTCTCGTCTCGCGTCACGCGCGCGGTCTACTACTGTACGAAAGCGGCGGCGTCACTTCATCCAGGAGGGCTTCTTGAGCCCCTTGAGACCCTTCATGGCGCTCCCGAGCGCCTTCTCCGCCTGCTTCTGCACGTCGCCGAGCTGGTCCGCTGCCTGCTCCGCCGCGCTCTTGGGCTTGGCGGGCGGCGCGAACGCGGGGTGCTCCAGCAGCGCCTCGAGCAGCTGGGTGCCGCGGAGCGCCGAGGTGAGCGGCATGTGCCCCTTGGCGGCTTCCTTCTTCCAGATGAACTCCTCCGGCCACTTGCGGTAGGCGTCGTTCTTCTCCACGTCCGTCCAGTCGATCTGCTTGAAGAACTTGGCCCACTGCCTCCGCTGGCCGACCCAGATCTTGCGCTGCACGGAGAAGCCGAAGCGGCCATCCGAGAAGTGCGTCCAGAGGTTGTCGATCGTCTTCATGTCCGTCACCGGGAACTGGCGCGCTTCGGTGAAGTACACCCACCCGCGCTCCTCCGCATCCTCGCCGCCGAGCACGGTCAACAGACGGCGGTGCTCGTTGTCCGCCAGCTCCCACTCGCCAGCCTTGAGCAGGTCGCGCAGCGCGGTGTAGTCCACGCCGAGCTGAGGACGACGGCGAAGGCGAGGCGTTTCGTCATTTTTTTTCGTGACACCGCGAGCGCGAGAGACGGACGGGCGGACGGGCGGGCCAGGTGGACGAGTAGATAGGATATTTTGGCCGAGGTCAGCGACGGTGCGCGGCGAGGGGGCGCCGAGGCGCGCGGTGCGGCTGCTCACGCGAGTCCGAGCGCGCGCGCGCGCGCGTGTGTGTCTCGTGGCTCGGCGCGCGCCGCGCGGTCGCGGATGTCGTCCATCGCGCCGGCGGCGGGCACCGCGATCGAGCGTCGACCCGACGATACGCGGATGTCGCGAGACGCGGTGGACGGTGGTGCGCACGACGCGACGTGACCGGCGGGCGGGAAGACGCGTTCGAGAGCGCGAGCGGGGGACGCACGTCGGATTCCAGCGCTGGCTCGGGCTTCTCCTCTTCGACGTCGGCGGCGGCCTCCGAGGTGTCGGTGATGGCGCGGAGCGCGGCGCCGCGCCGTTCCGCGCGCATCGCGACACCCTCGAAAGCGCCATTGGAACCCTTGAGGGAGACGGACGAAGTCGTGCGCGTGGGGGCGGCGACGCGCGCGGCCGCGGGGGCGGCGCGCGCGGCGCGCTTGCCGGCGACGGGCGCGCGGCACAAGACGCTGGTGGCGGTCACGGACGCCATGGTTCGATGCGGTCTGCGAGCTTCGCGCGCCGAACGGTTGTGGAGCAGGGGCGAGGATGGAGGCTCTCCGCGCAGCGCAGGAACGAGATCTTGTGTTTGTTCGATCTCCAGAATCCCGGATTGTCGCGTGGCTCTGTGCGGCGCGGTGATTGGATCATCCATCGTCGAATTAACGAACCGTAAACGACGTCGATGCAAAGCTTCAGACTAAAACGTTCACGAGACTTTTTTCCAGAACCAACAACGAAAGCGCTCGTCGGCGGAGCCGACATTCCTGTCGCGGCGCATGTCGCGCGAGGAGCCCGCGTGCCTGGACCCCGACGACCCCATCGGTGTCTTCCCAGGGCCGAGCGATGGCGAGAGACACCACGCGCCCGAGCGGTGGCGCGAGACGGTGAGCGCCGAGGCGGTGACGCACCTCAGGCGCGAGGGGTGGTGCGTCATCGACGGGTTTCTCTCGGGCGCGGACGGCGGAGGTGGTGGTGGTGCGGACGAAGCACCTGGGGGCGACGCGGGGAACGCGGCGGGTGGTTCCCACGCGGGTTCGCCCGTCGACCGAGACGCGCGTGCGCTTTGGGCCTCCGCGCTTCGCGACGAGATCAAGTGGCTCTCGTCCGTGGGGCTGGTCCGGCCCAACCGCACGCACTTCGCCAACCACCAGGGCGAGCGGTATTTGTTCAGCAAACCGCACGTGTTCGAGGCGGACATGCACGACGCCAACGTCCGGGGGCGCGTCCCCGCACTGGCGCGGTTCTTCGAAGCCGCCGCGTCGGCGCTCCCCGACGCGTTCGCGGAGGCGGACGCGCGCGCGGAGAGGGCGCTGGGTGAGGGCGCGGGTTCGAGCCCGGGCGGGGGCGAAGCGGCGGACGCCGCGGACCGGGGCGCGACTGAACAAAAAAAAAACAGCCCGTTTCCGTTCCCGCCGCTCGCGCGGCTGGCGCGCGGCGACGCCGCGCGCGCGGTGAAGCTTCAGCACAACAAAGGCGAGGGCGGGTGTTTCCCGTCGCACTACGACAACCCCGGTGGATCGTGCCGCCGCCTTCTGACCTGCATTCTGTACTTGAACCCGGGGTGGACGGAAGGCGACGGCGGCGAGTTGACCCTCACGCCGTTCCTCGGCGCGAGCGTTCGCGTGCGTCCGCAGCACGACCGGTTGGCGGCGTTTTACTCGGACCGCGTGTTACACCGCGTGGAGCCTTCGCGCGTCGACCGGTTCTGCTTGACCGTGTGGCTGGACGGCGTGAGCGGGGCCACCAACGCACCGCAAGACGTCGCTTTGAAAGTCTCGAACGCGGTGGACCCCGACTCGGTCGCCGAGACGCTGCGCGTCTCCCCTGCGCAACGCTCGCTCTCGCGCGCCGTGTACGCGGAGGAGTACCGCGCGTCGCTGCGGCGGTGCATGGCGGGGGCGGAGGGGTTGGAGGAGATGCTCGCGAGCCACGAGACCGCGGTGCGGGCGGTTCGTTCGAACGGGCCGCTCGCGGCGCTGGTGGAGGCGCTGCGCGAACGCAAGGCGTTCGCGGAGATGGGGGGGGAGGTGGAGGTGTGAAGAGAGCTCTCTTTCGAGGCCGAGACCTTTTCGCGCCGGAGGGAAGCGCCGCGCCGCGCCGGCGTCGCGCGCGTGACGTCGCGACGTCGCCGCGCGAACATCGCCGCCGCCGCGGGCGACCCCGGGGCGCGGGGGCGGGGATTTCCTCGGGGTCCCGTGCGCCGGTCGATGCCATGGAGCGACTCACGCGCGAACGAACGGTCCCCGGCGACGAGTGACGCGCCCCCGCGGCGTACGCGGCGGTACAACGCGTCGCGTCGGGGCGACGGACCGGGTCGGGCGCGCAACCGCCGGCGCTCGCGTCGGAGAGGCGGTTTTTTTAATCCTTCGCCCGACGCGGCGCGGCGTAGAGTGTAAATCGTATATATCACACAATCCTACGTATCGACTCCGTGTACGTCGAACCGCGACGACTCGTTCGACCGTCCGCGCGCCTACGTGATGCGTTCGACGTCTCCCCTCACTCGAACGACTATACTTAATACGTGATCTTCTTGGCGGCGTCGAAGAAGACCTTGACGTTTTCCTCCGGCGTGCCGACGAGCACGCCGTGCCCGAGGTTGAGGATGTGCCCGGTGGGCCCCGCCTTTTCGCAGACGTCCTTGACCGCCTGCTCCACCGCCTCGGGCGCGGCGAAGAGCACCGCGGGGTCGACGTTGCCCTGCACCGCCAAGTCGCCGACTCGTTCACGCCCGTCCGCCATGTCGATGGTCCAGTCCAGACCGATGCAGTCCACGCCCGTGGTGGCCATGCGCTCCAGGAGCCCGCCCGAGCCGTTCGCGTAGAGCGTGAGCGGCACGCCCGGGTGCGTGGCGCGCACCTTGTCCACCACCTGCTGGATGTAGGGCTTGGACCAGACCTCCCACATGTGCGGCGGGAGCTGGCCGCCCCACGAGTCGAAGATCTGCACGCACTGCGCGCCCGCATCGATCTGGTACCCCACGTAATCGCCGACGGCGTCGGCGACGGCGCCGAGGATGCTCTTGAGCGTCTCCGGATCGCTCATCGCCATGGACTTGATGGTCTTGTACGTGGACGAGGACCCGCCCTCGACGATGTACGTCGCGAGCGTCCAGGGCGCACCCACAAACCCGAGAACGGCGGCGGTGTCCCCCACTTCCTTGCGCAAGATGCCCAGAGACTCGCCCACGAACGGTAACTTGTCCAGGTCGAGCGCGTGCATCATCTTCAATCCTTCAGCGTCGCGGATGGGCGAGTCCAGGATCGGGCCTTTGTAGTCGTCAATCTCGAACGGGATGCCGATCGCGGGCAGAGGCGTGAGGATGTCCGAAAACAAAATCACGCCGTCCGGCTGGAACGCGCGCCACGGCTGGAGCGTGATCTCGGTGATCAGGTCCGTGGTCTCCGAGCGCTCGCGGAACGAGGGATGCTTCACCGCAAGATCGCGGTATTCCTGCATGTAGCGCCCCGCCTGGCGCATCATCCAGGCGGGCGGGCGCTCCACGGGCAAACCCTTCGCCGCGCGCACGAGAAGAGGTTCATTGGCCTCGTCCGCCGCCGCGCGGACCGCGACGGAGACGCGGCGGCCGGCCGCGGGCGCGCGCGCCGAGAGGCGCGCGACGGAGCCCGACGCGCGGCGAGAGGAGAGCATCGCGGGCGCGCCCGCGACGGCGTGCGTCACGGCGGACATCGGGATGGGTCGATTTGTGTCAAACTCCGGGGCGGAGCGTGCGGATGCGGCGTAAGGCAACCACGGTCGTGGCGTCGGGAGCGCCGCGAGGGGTGTTGTGGTCGCGGGGGACGGAAGGATGGCGTCCGGACGATCGACGCGTGCGCGATTCGGGCTTTTTCGTCTGTGCTGATCAGTTGGATCAGTTGGATCAGTTGGATCGCTCGAGCGCGGGTGGCCGGCGCAGCTCCAATGAAAAGTCGAAGCCCGATTCTGGGTCGGAGATCCGTATGGGCAGCAGTCTTCACAAAACCCATCATGATCAGTGTTGCAAATCAAATGACTGTTTGCTCGTTGGATGGAAGACTTCGCTCTAACGGCACATCGCGGCTCGCCGCGCTCTCTCGAACGAAAGTAACAAACACAACACGTCGGGGATGGATCCCGAAGGAGGCACTGGGCGAGACGCGACGACCGCGCCCGCACGCCTCCGCGAGGCGCGGGGTGCGCCGATGCCCCCTTCGACGGCGGCCGCGGAGGAGGGCGGGTCCCCCCGGCGCGAGGAGCGGGTCACACCCCCCGCGCCGCCGCCCAACGCGTCTTCTGGCAACCCCCTGGCGAATGTCACCTCCTCGCTCCGGCGCGCGGGCACGCAGGTCAAGCGCCTGGGGCGCAAAATCCTGGCAGAAACCTCCTCCGTGCTTCCCGGTGGGTACCAGAGCAAGGACCGCGCCGAGAGCGGCGACGGTTCGGGACCGAACGATCGGCGCGACGAGGACGTGGACGGGGCGGACGGCGCGTCTCCCGGCCGGAAAACCGCGCCGCGACATCGACCGCGGTACTTGGACCTCGGCCCGCTGGACCCGCGCCAGAGTTTTCTCAGCGCGCACGCGTTCGCGGACTCCGCGGACCCCCCCGAGGGGTACGTCAACGTGTGGCAGGGCAACTTCCGGCGGTGGCAGAAGCGGTGGCTCGCGGCGACCACGCCGGGCGTGCTCACCATGCACCGCCGGTCTTCCAAGATTGGCCCGTCCGTGAGCGTCGACCTGAGTCTCGCCGCCGTGCTCGTCGCCGAGACGACCGCCGGGTCGGACGTCTCGAAGACGAACAAGAGCGGGAGCTCGCGGCAGTTCCTGGTCGTGACCCCGGAGAAGACGTACCGGATTCGCGCGCTGCACGCGCGGTGCCGCGCGCCCTGGGTGGCGTGCATAGAGCGGTCCGCCGAGCGCCTCGAGCGCGCGCGCGCGCTGGTGCGCTCGAGGGGGAAGGTTTCCAACGTCTCGTCCGTCGCCGGCGGGGGCTCGTTCGGGCGATCGAAACCGACGGACGCCGGAAGATCGCGGGCGAGTCTCGACCGCGCGTGGGAGCGTTCCTCGGCGCGAAAAGCGGGGGACAAACCGCGGCGTCCCCCGACGCTCGACGCGCGAATCCTACACCGACGCGCGCCATCCGCGGAGGCGTCGCGCGCGAAGGAGAAAGAATCGCGCCGCGAGCCCGAGCCCGCCCCCGACCCGGCGGCGGTCAGACTCGCGCTGCGCGAGCGTTTCCTGAGCGCGGACGCCAATCCCACGCTGCACGCCTCCGTCGAGCGCGCGACGCGCACGGCGTCCGCGTCCGCGAGAGCGTCCGCCGATTCTCAGAGCGCCGCCTCGTCCTTCGTCGGCGTCGTCGGCTCGTTCGTGCGCGGCGCCGAGCGTGAGGCGCTCGAGACGGACGCGACTGGAGCGAGCTCGTCTCCGTCTTCCTCCTCCTCGCCGCGCGACGTCGTCGCCGCGGTCGCGGAGATGCGCGCGGCGTACGACTCGACGCTGGCGGCGGTGCTCGAGCGGTGCGCGCGGGCGGAGGAGCAGGCGGCGCGGCACCGGACCAGGTCCGCGCACCTCGCGGCGGCGCTGGCGGAGTTCGCGGGGGTGGTCCCGTCGCCCGGCGCCGCCGCCGGCGAGGCGCACGTCGGGTTCGGGAGGGGCGAACGCGGGGCGAAGCAGGAGGCATACTCGGGCGACGAGGCACCGCTCGTCGCCGCTCGCGACGACGGTCTCGGTTCGACGAGAAATGAAAACCGAGCGGACGTCGAGATCGTCACGCCCGGCCAGAGCGGGTTCGCCGCGGCTCTGCGCGCTTCCGGCGAGAAAAAGGCGAGCGAGGACACCTCCGGCGACGTCTTTTTCGTCGGACCCGACGGGTCCGGATCCGGGTCCAGGTCCGGGTCCGGTTCGGACGCGTCTGACGTCTCGGACGAGTACGGCTCGGTGCTGAGCTTCGCGACCGGCGTGAGCGGCGGCTCGTCCTTTCGAAACGGCTCGGGGTCCGTCGCGAACGGGCCGGACGACGCGGACGACCTCGACCTGCTCTTCGCCGCCGAACTCGTGAACCGGCACGATTTCGTCATCTCGCGGAGCCGCGAGACCGGGGCGGACGCCGACGCGGCGTTCGCGGGGGTGGGCCCACCGACGAGTGGAAAGACGGACGATTCGTACGACGAGGCCGATGATGACGACGACGACGACGACTCCGTGGTCTCCTCCGGCACGGCGAACGCGTCCAACTCGGAGTCGGAGGAGGAGTCGGACGACGCGACCCGCCGCGCGCCGCGCGAACGCCTCCCCGCGCCGCAGCCGCTGAACCAGTCCTTCTCCATCTGGGACTTGCTGCGCAAGAACATGGGCAAAGACCTGTCGCGCATCTCCATGCCGGCGAACATCAACCAGCCGCTGTCGTTGTTACAGCGCACGGTGGAGGATTTCGAACACCTGCACCTGCTGTACGAGGCGATCGACTGCGACGCGGAACGCTGCGGCACGGAACGCGTGGCTCTGCTGGCGACGTTCGCGGCCTCGTCCTACGCGTCCTGGTACGGTCGCGCGCAGAAGCCTTTCGCCAGCACGCTGGGCGAGACCTACGACTGGGTCTCGCCCGACGGCCTCGTCCGCGTGGTGTGCGAGTGCGTGGTGTACGACCCGCCCGTGGCTGCGTTTCACGCGCGCGGCGTCACGCCGAAGGGCACGCCCTTCGCGGTGCACGGCGAGGGCATGGGCGCGAGCACGTTTTACGGCCGCTACGTGCAGGTGAACGTCAAGGGCGGGCTGCACTTGGAGCTGCCGCGCACGCGCGAGTGGTACTCGTGGTCCAAGGCGGCGATGCACGTGCACAACGTCATCTCCGGCCGCGTGTGGGTGGACATGGTGGGCGAGGTAACCGTCTTGGCGCACCCCGTCTTCGAGCGCGACCCGGAGACGGGCTCCGTCGCAATTAAGAGCGGGGGCGAGCGCGCGTCGTTCCGGCTGCTCAAGGGGTCCAAGCCCAAACCCGGAAGGGCGGACGCGAGGGGGCGCTTGGAGGGGAGCGTGTTCGACCGCGCGGGCGAGAAGACCGCGTCGCTCGTCGGGAACTGCCTCGACGCGGTGTGGATCGAGCGGAACGAGGCGTACGCCGGCGACGCGCCCGTGCGGGACCGACAAGAAAGCGCGCGACGGAGCGACGCGCCGAAGACGGCGAAAGACGAGTCGGACGCGGACGGCGAAGACGTCTCGGCGCGCGCGAAAAATCGCGACGCGAAGGATCCTTCGCCATCCGAAGAAGACGACGAACGAGGCGCTCCGGCTTGGCGTTTCGGCGGCGTCGCGCGCGACGCCGCTCGCCAGTACGGGTTCACGCCCTTCGCCATCGCGCTCAACGAGCTCACGCCGGAGGGCGCGCGCAACCTCCCCCCCACGGATTCGCGGTTCCGGCCGGACATGCGCGCGCTCGAAAACGGCGACTCGGAAGAGGCGTCGCGCGCGAAGGTGCGGGTGGAGGACCGCAACCGCGCTTTGGCGGCGGCGCGGCGGAAACGGGGCGAGACGTACGCGCCGGTGTGGTTCGCGAAGCGCGCGATGGCGGAGCACTCCGATTCTGACGCGGAGGAGCTCGGGAACGGCGCGGCGTCACCGTCGTCGCCCGGTCCGTCGTCGCCCGGCTCGAGCCAGAAGGCGGGCGCCAACTTCGCGGCGGCGAGGAAGAGCGAAGCGCCTCCGCCGTTCGGGAAGCACGTGAACACTCTGGAGAACCGCACGAGCTTGTGGGCGTACAAAGGGGCGTACTGGGAGCAGCGCGAGCGCGGCGAGTTCGAGGACCCGGCGCTGGTGACGGATGAGCGCTTCGACGTGTTCGGCCTGGCGGCGGCGTGGCGCGCCGAGCGCGCGCGGCGGCGCGAGAAGCGCGCCGCCAAAAGCGAAACGACGTCGGATCGCAAGGATGACGACGCGTGAATGTTCGTACAAGTAACTAACATACGACTGAGCGACGTTCTTTTCGTTCGCGACGCGCGGGTTTCGATGGACATCGCGCTCTACCTTCACACACCATCGCACACGCATCACCACCCGTAGTCAGACTACCGTATCCCCTGGATGCCGTGCGCGTGGTGGTGCACGATCTTCCACTCGCCTGCTTGCTTCTCGAAGACGTTGGTGGCGGCGAGCGTGCCGACGCCGTCGTCCGAGCGCACTTTCTCGACGCACGTCGCGAAGCCCCACCCGTCGGCGGCGTGCACGCGCGTCTGCTCGACGTCGATCTCGAGCCCAGCACCCGGGGGCAGCCCCGAGAACACGATCTCCCACGACTGCATCACCTGCTCGGCGCCGCCGATGCACGCCGCGCCCGGATGAAGACACTGCACGTGGTCCCCTTCGCCCCAGCACTCGCGCATCTTCGACGCGTCGCCCGCGCGAAACGCCTCGTAGAAGCGCTCGTTGGCGTTCGCGACCGCGGCGCTCGCGGAACCTCGCATCGAGTTCAGCAGGTCCCGGTACATGGCAGCGTTCTCGAATTCCTCCGCCTCGATCGCGGCGCGCATCAAAGCCTCCACGTCGCCCATCGAGCGCTCGCTCTCGGCGTACCCGGAGGAGGGATCGGCCGGATCCGTGGGCGAAGCGCGCGCGGGGGGCGGGGACCGCCGCGCGGGCGCACGACCGCACACCCGGCGAGGCGCTTCCGGGCGAGCGCCGGCGCGGCCGCGCACGACGACGCGCGTGGAGACGAGCGACGCGTGGGGCGTGGCCATGGCTGGGGACGCGCGCGCGCGAGAGTGGTGACGAGCCCCCAGGACTCGACTTATCCGACGTGGCAATAACTTCAGTGAGCGTATCCATCGCCAGCACCGCGTGGCTCGCCACTTCCGACGACGCGATGGTCATCACCCTCGCGTCCGCTCGTCTTCTGGCGCCTCCAGCTCGCGCCGCGCGCGCGCCGCGTCCCGTCGCGGCGTTCGGGCTCGCTCGCGCGACCCGCAGCCGCGGCGATGTCTTGCCCCCTCCCCGAGCCGCTCGCCGCAACCCGAACGAGATCGAGGAGTTGGACATCGACGCCATGGGCGCTCCCGGCGACGAGGGCTCGGTGGACGCCGCGCCGCCCGCTCCCACGCCCGAGCCTCCCGCGACCCCTCCTCCTGTCGCGAACGCGGATCCTCCGAATCAGAAGAAACGACGAGTGCGCCAGGCGGATTCCACCGACGCGGTGGCCACATTCATGACCCGCCGCTTCGGCATCGCCGGCGGGCTGGCGTGGCTCGGCGTGCTCACCTTCGGGGTGGTGAGCGAGCAGCTCAAGACGCGGCGCGAGGTACGCGAGGCTGCGGAGAACACCGTCGAGGTGAAGAAGAGGGAGATCAAGACCACCACATCGCCCACCGGCGTGCGCTCGAGCGACTTGAAGATCGGGGGCGGCGAGAGAGTGAGACCGGGATACCTCGTCGCCGCGGACGTCGTCGCGAAAGTCGTCGAGACGAATCCCGAGACGGGCGCCGTCGAGAACGAGCTCTCCGTTCTGGTGGACACGCGAAAACTCGGCCGTCAGCTCGTCTTCTCGTTCGGGTCCAAGCCGCAAGGGCCGATATGCCGCGGGCTCTTGGAGAGCGTGGGCGAGATGCGCCAAGGCGGGCGGCGCGTGGTCGTCGTGCCTCCTTCCATGGCGTTCGGCGCGGACGGCACCGAGCTCGCCGGAAACGTCGTCGTGCCGCCGAACGCCACCGTGCGTTACGACATAGAGCTCGCGCGCGTCTCCGTGCCGCCGTCGTGAGAAGACCGTGACGAGAGTTGCGTGTCTACCAGAGATATAGCGAGACAAGATGCACACTACCGTAAATGAACACGCGTACGAACGCCATGCTACGTCGCGCGAATAGTCACGCGAAGATGACGTGAAAAGACGCTTCTCGCGACGCGACGCGCGACTCCGAAGAAAACGCGCGCGTACTTGTATTCATAGAAGAAAACTCTCGTTCCGGCGTGAAGTGTCACTTCATGGCTTTCCCGTGGGCCCACCCGCGGCGAGCCGCACCGCGATTCCGTCGCGCGTCTCGCCCTCGGGCGTTCCCTCTCGGCTCCGTCCCACCTGCTCGAGCTCCGAGACTAAGTGCGCGTACCGAAGCGCCAAATCCTCCGCCTCGGCGAAACGCGTCGTCGCGGTTCTTCGCGCGCGAGCACCCGTCTCGCGCGTCGCGCCGGACCCGAGGGACCCCCGCCGGCTTCGCCGCCGGGGGGTCATCGCGACCGTGACGCTCGAGGCGAACGGACCGAGGGTCGCGCTCCAACCGCCTTTCGGGGACGAGTCGCTTCGTCCCGAGTCGCTCTCGCTCTCGCTCGCGCTCTCGCTCTCGCTCGCGCTCTCGCTCGCGCTCGAATCGGACCCCGAACCGCCGAAATCGTCCGTCTCCCGCAGAGCCGCCGCCGCCGCCGCCGCCGCCTCCGCGCGGCGCGCCAGCGCGTCGTACAGCCGCCCGAAAGCCTCCGCGCCGATCAGCCGCGAGCCGTGCGACTCCGTCGCCGACATCTCCGCCACCAGAGCCTCGACGCGTCGCGCGCGCTCGACGTCGTCGGCGTCGTCGTCGGATTCGTTCGGACACGCGGCGCCTGACAAAGGGGCGTCGCGGGCGGACTCGGCGGTGTCGTCGAGCAGCGTCTGGAGGATCGCCTCCACGACGTCGTCGACGTCGTCGACGTCGCCCGAGTCTTCTGATGCCGAGTCGAGAAGAGAACGCCGGTGTTCGTCCTTTGAGGTGTTCCTCAAAGACTGTTCGGAGAGCGCCGGCTCCGCGCGAAGCGCCTTCTCCGCGAAACCGACGAAGCGCGGCTGCTCCGGCTCCGACGCCGACCGTCTTCGCCGGAACCGTTCCAGACTGCTCCGCACGCTCCGCTCGCCGAACGCCGAGCCCGGCCGCGGCGCCGAAGGCGCGCGGCGCGGCGACGACGCGGGCGCCGGTGACGTCGGCGCGTCGTTCTCGTCGCCCGACCGGTGCCCCGCCGCGGCGACGGCGTCCTCCTCCGCGGAAAGTTCTGACTGTTTGTCCCCGGCGGCGTCTCGCGAGCGGAGCCGCTCGGCGACTCCCGCGGCGGTCTCCGCCGCCGAGTGGCACAGGCGCAACGCGCGCGCGAGCGCGACGCCCTCGTGGCCTTCGCCCTCGTCGCCCTCGGGGCCGTCGGCGGCTTCGGGGGCGACGGTGAGCCTCCCGCCCCGAAACGAAACGCGCGCTTCGCCTCCGCGCTCCTCGGCGACGGCGGCGAAGAAGGTCTCCTCGCCGCCGAACGGGGCCGACGCGGTCAGCGACGCCGCGGCGTACGCGCCCGCCGGCGGTTCCTCGAGCTCGGCGAGAGGCACGAGAGGCGGCGCGAGGAGCGCCGTGTCCGCCGCAGACGAAAACCCGTCTTCCAGGAAACGACCGCGAGGGTTTTGGGTTTGGGTTTCGCGTCTCGCCCCGGCGGCGCGTTCAATCTCCGCGCACAGCGCGGCGGCGCGCCGGAGCGCCGCCGCCGACGAGGGCCGGACCAACGACTTTCCAGTCAGAACTTCGTCGGCGTTCGCTCCGACGCGCGCCGCCGCCGTGGACGGCCGCGAAGGCCACAGCGGGCGCACCGGCGCGGCGTGCGCCGGATCGCTCTCCGCTCCGCGCGAGGGGGGGGAACGCCCCGCCGCCGCGCGCGGCAGAAGAGCTTCGCGACCGTTCTCGCGCGCGATCCCGACGCCCTGGAGGCGCTCGGGGAGCGCAGCGACCGCCGCGG
>MDSV01008835.1_pt1 | contig 16120 bp, 19 predicted proteins | sample 810851 | NCBI WGS metagenome assembly MDSV01 (sample SAMN05326640, study PRJNA326480) | marine metagenome | isolation source: seawater | place: Atlantic Ocean: North East | collected 2012 | reverse complement strand
TTAAAAGTAAAAATATTCGCTTTAATTGCATTACACCAGGAGGAATCGAGGATAATCAACCAACATCTTTTAAAAAAAGATATAAAAATGATTGTTTGTCAAAAGGGCTTTTAAATGCAGAAGATTTAGTTGAGGCGTTCAATTTTCTTTTATCTGAAAATTCTAAGTATGTAAATGGACAGAATATAATCATTGATGATGGGTGGAGTATCTAAAAATCTATAATAATGATTAAAATTTTAAGGAAGAATAGTTTTATTATTTTTAAATTACCTAAAAAAAATAAGATACTCTTTTATGATTATGTTCCAAAGAAAATGGTTAAAGAAATTATAGGTGAAAAAAACTTCAGCCATATATTTAATTATTCTAACAGAGAAATATATTTATTATTTTTATTCTTAATTTTTTTTAATTTTAAAGCAATAAAAATTTTATTTTCAGATAATTTAATCACATCTTATTCATATATATTTATAAAGTATATAAATCCAAAATTGGTAATTACTACTACAGATAATAATATTAATTTTTATAAACTAAAAAAATATTTCAAAAAAATTAAATTTGCAGCAATACAGAATGGAGCTAGACATAAGATAAATGATATTTTTGGTAACCGTGAAATGGAAAAATTTATTTCAGAAAATAATAAATGTGCTGATATAATTTTTACTTTTAATTCGTCTATATCAAAATACTATGAAAAATACTTTAAATGTAAAACAATACCAATTGGAAAATTTTTTAATAATAAATTTAAAACTGTAAATATTAATATCAACAAAAAAAATATACTTTATATATCCCAGTATAGAGCAGGAATTTTTAAAAAGGATTATTTTACTTCACATAATAAAAAAATTTGTTCTATTAAAAAGTGGACAGAAGTTGACAGAAAACTTATGCCACTACTAAGTAAATTTTGCACAAAAAATAATATTCAACTTACAATTTTAGGAGCGGCAAAAGATGAGTATGATAAAACTAAGAAAAAAAATACTTTAGTATGTGTATTGGTAGCTCAAATTGGAGATATTGGAATAAAAATATATCAACAATAAAAAGATATGAATTTATAAGTAAATTTGAATATGTTGTATGTTCATGGTCTACACTTGGATTAGAAATGTTTGCAAGAAACGTAAAGGTAGCCTTTTTTAGACAAAAAAATATACCTCCTTATAATGATAGAAACTTTGGTTGGCCATATCCAATGATTACTAGAGGTTTTTGGTATTCCAATCAAATTAGTTATCTAGAAGTTAAAAGAGTTTTAAATAATTTGTTTAGAATTAAAAAAAGTGAGTGGATTAATAAAATATACCATTTTAAAAAAAAAATTATGATTTATGACCATGGAAACAAAAAAATTAAAAAATTTATTAATAATATATCTTATGACTGAAATAATATTAAAAACTACAATTTATGCATGTAAATAAATTTTTAAATGATTGAAAAATATTTAAAGGTGAAATAAACAAAATTTAAATAATTCATGAAAAATAAAAAAATATTAATAACAGGAATAAATGGTCAAGATGGTGCTTACTTAGCAAATTATTTGCTTAAGAAAAAAAATGTTAAAATTTATGGGCTTTTAAGAAGGACTGCTAATTATAAGCTAAACAGACTTGAATGCTTTGGGATAGAAAAAAAAATTGAGTTAATTTATTCAGATATATGTGAATATGATAATATTAATAGAATTCTTAATAAAATTAAGCCTGATATTTTGTTTAATTTAGCTGCACAAAGCTATGTTGATTACTCGTTTACAAATCCAAAAACAACATTTCAAATAAACACAGAAGCAGTTTACAACATGCTTGAAACTATAAAACAATTGAAACTTGATACTAAGTTTTATCAAGCATCTACTTCAGAAATGTATGGAAATTCAAATAAATTAAGACAAAATGAAACAACACCTTTTTTTCCTGTAAGTCCTTATGGTATTTCAAAAGCACAATCATTTGAATTGGTTAAAACCTATAGAAATGTTTTTAATATATTTGCTTCAAATGGTATTTTATTTAATCATGAGAGTCCTTACAGAGGTTCTGAGTTTGTTACAAAAAAAATCATTTCTACTTTGTCTAAAATTAAACAGGGTAGCAGAGAAATATTAAATCTTGGAAATATTGATAGCGCAAGAGACTGGGGTTATGCAGGAGATTATATGGATGCTATAAATAAAATTATGAAAACTGAAAAACCTAATGATTTTGTAGTTGCTACTGGTAAAACCATTACTGTTAGAGATTTTTTTTTAAAAGTTTGTAAAGAGCTTAAGTTAAATGTTGTAAGAGAAAACAAAAAAGGCAGAGAGATATATCTTAATAAAGAAAATAATAGATTGATAATGATAGTTAATAAAAAATTATTCAGAAAAAATGAATTAAATTATTTGTGTGGAGACTATTCAAAAATTAAAAAACAGTTAGGTTGGAAACCTAAATTAGATATCAACGATCTAATAAAACTAATGGTAAACTTTGAAATGTCTCAAAAAAAAACAATCTATAGTAATATAAATAATTTTTAGTTTTGTATGGAAGATAACTTGTTTCAACAACTTAATGAATCGATAGCTGCAAAAAAAACGTTATTGAATCAAAAAGAAAAAATTTTGACAGCTAAAACAAAGATTTATAATTCTATTACAAAAAAAAAAAAAATTTTTTTTTGCGGCAATGGAGGTTCAGCATCGGACGCCCAACACTTAACAGCTGAATTGCTAATAAGACTGAGACCAAAAGTTAATAGAAGGTCAATACCAGCAATATGTTTGCATATGGACGCTTCTACACTTACTGCTTGCTCTAACGATTATTCATATGATGATGTTTTTTCGAGACCACTATCGGCACTTGGTAATTCAGGTGATATTTTAATAGCTATATCTACGTCTGGAAATTCAAAAAATATTTTGAAAGTTTTAAAAGAAGCAAGAAAAAAAAATATATACAGTATTGGTTTCCTCGGAAAAAATGGTGGCTCAGCTAAAAAATTTTGTAATTTACCAATTTTAGTAAAATCTGAGATTACAGCAAGGATACAAGAAGCCCATATATTTTTAGGTCATCACATATTAGAGAAAGTTGAAAACAAACTTATTCAAAATAAAAAAATTTAATTTATTATCTATTTGATATGTGCTCTTAACTTTTTTGCAATTGGCACTTCCTCAGGATGAATATAGCCTACTTTTTCCTCTCCAACTGCCTCAAGCATTTTGTCAATTGACTCAACTAGGTTTACCATCCCTTTTTTTTCTATAGATGCTGATTGATCGCTACCATACATAGTTCTATCTAATGTAATATGTCTTTCCAATGATGAGATATTCATCATTAAAGCGGCCAAAGAGACAACAACACCATTTTCATGACCACTATAACCAACATCACAATTAAAAATTTCTCTAAGTTTTTGTATAGTGACCAAGTTAGCATCCTTAGCTTTCATTGGATAAGTAGAAACACAATGCATTAATTCAAAGCTACATTTATTTTTTCTAAAAATCTCAACGGCGGTTTCAATATTTTCCTTAGTAGACATTCCAGTAGAAATGAAAGTATGTTTTTTTCTTTTTGAAACTTCATTAAGAAATAGTTTATCTGTTATCATAGCTGATGCGATTTTGTGATATTTTAAATGTTTAAAATCGTCTAAAAATTTTAGGCTATTTATATCCCATGCTGAAGCAAACCAATCTATCTCTTTTTTTTTACAGTAACTATCAATCGTATCATAATCACTTTTAGTTAATTCTAAACCAACTTTCTGATCTCTTTGTGTTTCACCCCAAGGACTTGTTCTTGGTGAATCTAAAATATCTTTTGAATATACTAAATTAATATCTCTTTTTTGAAATTTAACTGCATCAAACCTAGCTTCTTTTGCATTATCAATAAGTTTCTTTGCAATTTCTATATCACCATTATGGTTAATACCTATTTCAGCAATTAAATAAGGTCTCTTTATCATTTGATACTACTATATTAATGTTCTTCCACCATCAACAACAATATTTTGCCCTGTGATAAAATTATTTTTTTCATTTAATAAGTAAAGAAGAGTATCATCTAAATCTTTAAGATTACCCATTCTGCCCATAGGTATTTTTTCTGAAACTGCTTTAACAAATTTCTTTTTATGCTTATTTCTAATAGGCCCAGGTGAAAGCATATTAACCTGAATATTATATTTTGAATACAAAGAAGCAAAATATCTCGTTAATCCTAATATACCATGTTTTACTACTGAATAAGTTACTGGTTTTAAAAAATTTCCAAAAGATTTATAGACTTCTTGATTGGGTGCTACAACTGAAAGATCTGAGCCCATATACAATATCTTTCCTTTTTTTTGTTTTTTTATTTTTTCTCCAAAGTATTTTGTCATTAAATAAGATCCTGTCAATGAAACATCCAATTCATACTTCCACTGAGTTGTTTCTGGAAGATGATTATCTTTTTTTGTTTTTTTTGGGACAGAGTCAATCGCAGCATTATTAATAAGAGCATATATTTTTTTATGTTTTAATTTATTAAAAATTTCTTTTATAGAAGTCTCATCGGTAATATCTATTTGAAAATATGTTACATTTTTATTATTAATTTTAAAATTACTAGAATTTTTACGGTCAAAAACTAGAACATTGTAATTATTTTTCAATAACAGTTTAACCCAATGTGAGCCAATGAAACCAGCACCACCTGTTAAAATAATATTTTTTTTTATCATAAAAACCTACTAATAACATATTAAATATTAATTAATAAAGAATTATATTTAAATAAGAAATTATAATTATCATATATTTATATTTGGGCTAGAAAATAATATTTTCTTTATAAATATCTTTTAATAAATTTTAAATTCTTAGTAATCTCTTTTACATGATTATTTTTTGATCTTGCTGTTTGTAAAATCAGATTTTTTTTGTATTTGATGTCTTTTAATAAAAAAAATAATGATTTAAAATCACAATCACCTTGACCTAAAGCTATTGTTTTTCCTTTATAATACCTATCTTTAATATGGATATTATGAACTCTATTAAAGTAAATTTTTTCGTCTTCAATTAAAAATCCGTTAGAAGCGCTATTCCCACTGTCGTAATTGATACCAAATTTTTTATCAAATTTTGATATAAATTCTTTAACTTTTTTTGGTTCATAATCTATTTCAAATAAAATTTTTTGATTGGGATTTAAATAATTTTTGAATTTATCCATCTTACTAATTATTATTTTCTCCTGTTTTATATTTTTAATTGAAGAATTGTCTACTAAAGGTAAAACAAAATATCTTATTCCAATTTTTGTTCCGTTCTCTATAATTTTTCTCAAAAAATCTAAGGTAAATTTATTATTTTTTTTGAAAATTGGTTTTTCCATGAAAAAATCACATGTAACACTAGGTATTTCAATATTGAATTTTTTTTTAAGATATACAATTTCATCTAATTGATTTGTATTAAATAGAGCATTTTGTCTAATTTTTTCATAATTTATAGTCCATTCTAATTTATGGATTTTATTTTCAAACATCAGTCTCATCTCTTTTTTCCAATTTTTTATTGGGAAATATTGTATTCTATTTTTTTTCTCTGAAGGTACTAGTCTACCTTGGGTTATACCAATATTATTAAGCATTATAATTTGTAAATTTTCCTTTTTTTTAACTACTTTAAAAGTTTTTTTACTATTTTTAAATCTTCTAAATTATCAATATCAAAAGATTTATTTTCTTCCATTTCATAGAAATCAAATTTCCCAAAAATTCTATTTTTAAATTTTAAAAATTTTTTTACATTAAAAATAAATATAGCTCCATTTTCAATTACTAAGTTTTGTAAGTTTTGGGATCTTTGCCTTTTTTTATAATTGAATGTTAATGAAGATAATTTTTTTGTTTTAGTCCAAATGAAACGTTTTGCTAAAAATGCAGAAAAAATACTATCCAATTTTTTTTTTTGGTATTGCTTAACACATTCAAATATATCATCACTATCTCTTAAAGGACTAGTAACTTGGAGAAAAATAATATGATTTAATTTTCTTTCTTTTCCAATAATTTTTATTGCATGGATGATACCATCTTCGGAAGAACTATTATCTTTACATAATATTTCAGGCCTCTTAATGAAATTAACATTATGTTTTTTAGTAATTTTAATTACGCTTTCATCATTTGTAGATACATAAATGTTATTAAGAGGCATTATGTTAGCAATAGCCTCTAGGGTGTATTTAATTAATGGTTTGCCATTTATTTTTACTAAATTTTTATTTTTAATACGCTTAGAACCCTTTCGAGCGAGAATTAAGCAAATATATTTATTATTTATTGATTTTTTCATAAAATATAAAATAATTTTAATTAGACTTAACTTTAAAAATTCTTTTAATAAATTTAATCTTATAGTTATATTGTTTAAATATTAGATAAATTTATTGATTAATAGACTATAATAATAATGATGAAAAAAAAAACTATAATTATCGCTGAGGCTGGAGTTAATCATAATGGCAATGTTAATATAGCACTTAAATTGATCGATAAAGCTTCCTTGGTGGGTGCTGACTATATAAAATTCCAACATACAAATCCAAATTTAATTTCACCTTTTGCTAAAAAAGCTAAATATCAATTAAATAATACAAAAAATAAAAATTCACAAAAAAAAATGATTGAAAAACTTCACTTAAATTGGAGTAAGTATTATGGAAAAATAATTAAACGTTGTAGACAAAAAAAAATTAAATTTTTAACAAGTGCATTTAGTGTCAAAGATTATTTAGAGGTTAAAAATTTAAATATGGATTATATTAAAATTCCATCAGGTGAAATTATCAACGAGCCACTTTTAAGAAAAATTTCTTTTTCAAAAAAAAAAATCATCTTATCAACAGGAATGTCAAGTAATAATGAAATTCTACGAGCAATAACTATCTTAAACAAAAAAATATTAAAAAAAAAAATTACATTAATGCATTGTGTTTCGGATTATCCTACTAAAAATGAGGATATTAATTTAAATACAATTTTACATTTACAAGATCAATTCAAAACTGAAGTAGGTTTTTCGGATCATTCACTAGGTATTGATGCACCAGCTATTGCAGTTGCATTAGGAGCTAAAATTATTGAAAAACATTTTACATTATCAAAAAAAATGAGTGGACCAGATCATCGTGCAAGCCTTGATCCAAAAGAATTTTCTATGATGGTTAAAAAAATAAGAAAAATTGAAAAAATACTAGGAAAGAAAAAAAAAATTATAACTGAAAATGAAAAAAAAACAAAATTACTGGTTAGGCAATCATTACATGCGATAGATAAAATTAAAAAAGGAGAAAAGTTTACTTATAAAAATATAGCACTCATGCGTCCCACGGGGGGCGCACCACCTTCAAAGTTTGAAGATTTTATTGGTAAAAAGGCTAAAAAAAAATATTTTAAGTATGAACAAATTAAGTAAAAAAATTTTATTTATAACAAGTTCAAGAGCAGAATTTGGTCAATTTAAGAGTTTTTTAAAAGAATTATCTAATCAAAAAAATATTAATTTAAAGTTAGTTGTGAGTGGATCACACTTATTTAAAAAGTTTGGGGATAGTTATCAGGATATTAAAAATTCAGGTATAGGTGTAACAAAATTAATTAAAATAAGTGAATTCCAAAATGTAAATTTTAACAAAATACCAGTTATTTATTTCAAAATTATTAAAGAATTTCAAAAATTTTTACTTAACTATAAGCCTGATTTTATAATTATACCTTGTGATAGATATGAAATGTTAATTTTTACATTAACAGCTTTTATTATGAAGATACCTGTTATACATTTTTATGGTGGTGAAATATCTAAAGGAGCAATAGATAATACTATAAGGAATCAGATTTCTTTAATGTCTAAATATCATTTTGTTTCTAGTGTAGATCATAAAAAAAATCTTATTAAACTTGGAATCAACGAAAAAGACATATTTAATATTGGTGCGCTCAGTTTAGATAGGCTTAAAAAAATAAATTTATTTTCCATTAAATCTGTTGAAAAAAAATTAAAAATTTCTTTATCAAAACCAATAATATTAGTAACATTTCATCCAGTAACCTTAAAAAATACAGTTAATGAATTTAAAGAATTAATTAAAGCATTAAAAAAAACAAAAAATTTTAATATTATTTTTACAGGGCCTAATAATGACCCGGGTCATGATAAAATTGAGAATAATATTAAAAAATTATGTAAATTATATCCAAAAAAATTTTATCATTATCCTCACTTGGGTAGCGAAATATATTTTTCATTAATAAAATTATCGAAAATTATAATTGGTAACTCTTCATCATTATTGTATGAGGTTCCTTTTTTTAAAAAAATTTCATTAAATATTGGAGATAGACAAAAAGGAAGACTATTTGGTCCAAGTGTTTTTAATATTAAAGCTAAGAGTGAAATTATTTATAAAAAAATTAATAATATTGATAAGTACAAAGTGTCTTATTTTAACCCCTATTTTAAAATAAACTCATCTTTCAAGTGTATAAAGATTTTTAAAAAAAAGATTTTGCTTTAGCAGGGTTGCCATGTATTAGGCAATCGTTTCTTACATTTTTTTTTAACACTGAGTTTGAAGACACTTTATTATTTTTACCTATTTCAATTGAGGGGTTAATTACTGCACCTGTTCCTAAAAAATTTCCATTTCCAATTTTACAATTACCATTGACGGTAGAATATGGTGAAAAAACATTTGATTTGCCAATTATTGAATGATGTCCAATTGAAGAATAGCTATTCATAAAACAATTTTCTCCTATTTTTGCAAAGGGAGCAACCAAAGTAAAAGGCGCTAAAATTGACCCATATGAAATTTTCGAATTTTCAGCAACATATGCTGTAGGGTGTATTAGTGTGCTTGGTCTTAATTTACATTTTTTTAATTCTAATAATGCTTTACTTCTTAGACTTGGATCCCCCGCAGTAATAATAATCTTTTTGAAGTTAATTTTTTTAATTTTATTTATTGATTTATAAAATATGACTTTATTTTTTATCTCTTTAAATCTGTTCTTAATTGGGTTTTTGTCAACAATATAAAATATATCACTTTTGTTTGAAATTTTTAAATCATTGATATACGAAATAATTTCAATACAAGATGAACCACCAAAATATAGTAAAAACATATATACTTAATTAAATACAGGTAATATACATAAATTTAAATGAAAAAAAATCAATTTTTAGATGAATTAAAGATTATTTTTGAAGTAAAAAAAATTGATGAAAATTTGAAATTGGAAAAGTTAAATTATGATTCTTTAAAACTTCTTGAATTAATAGCATTTAAAGAAAATAAATTTAAAAATTTAAAAATAAAACCAAGTGATCTTGAAAGCTGTAAAAAAATATCTGATTTAATTAAATTGTTTAAAATAAAATAATGAGTTTGTATTTTAGAAAGCCTCAATTAAAAAATGAAGATACAGTTTTAAATAAATATATAAAAAAGAAGAACACAAAATATTTAATAAATCTTGAAGATTCATTTAATCTAAAAAAAGAAAATATATTAAAAATAATAAGATTAATTTCTAGCTTAAATAATAATATAAAAACAATAAAAATTTTAGTAGTATCTAATCTTAGTTATCAAATATTTGACAAAATATTTTTTGAAAAACTTTTATTAAAAAAAATTAAATCAAAAATAGAATATGTTGATTACGCATCTTTTTTGAATAAAAAGGAAAATAATAATAATCAGTATAATTTTATTTTTGTGTTGCCAGATAGCTCTGATTTGCTGGATATTTCACAAGGAGGAGAAGATATATATTTTAAAAAAATTTATTATGAAGAGATACAAAAATTTTATAGTTTATTAATAAAAAAACTTTCATCTTTTAATTCAAAAATTTTTCTTGGTAATTTAGTAAACTTTGAAAAGTTAGATTTTGGAACTTTTACAAAAAAAATGAATAGTTTAAGATATAATTTGATTATAAAATTGAATCAGTTTCTATTAAATAAAATTAAAGAAAATAATTTCTATTTATTAGACATGGAGACGTTAGTATACAAGTGGGGAGTAAATCAATATAGAGATAAATCAAAATTTTTATATGGAAGAATCCCATTTACACTAGATTTTTCAAATTATTTTTTTGCTATGGTTGTAAATTTAATTTCAATTGCATCTGGTAAAATAAAAAAACTTTTAATTTTGGATCTTGATAATACATTGTGGGGAGGTATCTTAGGTGATGATGGTCCAGAAGGTGTCATAGTGGGTAATGACTCACCAATTGGTAGAGCTTTTTTAGATTTTCAAAGATCAATACTTAACTTAAAAAAAAGGGGTGTCTTATTAGCAATTTGTTCAAAAAATGATCTTAAGAATGTTAAAAATATTTTTAAAAAAAATGAAAATTTAATTTTAAAATTTGAGGATTTTGTTTCAATTAAAGCTAATTGGAATAATAAAGCTCAAAATATAAAGGAAATTTCGCAAGAGCTTAACATAGGAACTGACTCTTTTGTATTTTTTGATGATAATCCAGTTGAAAGAAACTTGGTAAGACAGCATTTTCCTGAAATATCTATACCTGAATTAAATGATGATCCAAGTGAATATAGTACAATTTTACTGGAGAATTATTACTTTGATGTTGTGAATTATAGCAAAGAAGATTTAAGTAGATCAAAGACATACCTTAAAAACTTAAAAAGAGAACAGTTAAAAGAAAATTATAGCAATATTGATGACTATTTAAGATCTTTAAAAATGTGTTGTGAAGTAAATCAGTTCAAACATAAAAACTTTGATAGAATTGTTCAATTATTTCAAAGATCAAATCAATTTAATTTTACAACAATTAGATATTCTTTAAATGATATAAAAAAAATAGTTAAAAACAAAAATAAAATCACCTTTCAATTTTCCTTTAAAGATAAATTTTCAAATTATGGAATAATCTCACTTATTGTATGTAGTAAAATCAAGGATAGTCTGGTGATAGATAATTGGGTGATGAGCTGCAGGGTTTTAAATAGAACATTAGAGAACTTTATTTTAAATAAAATTACAAAATTTTGCCATAAAAATAAAATAAGAATTATTCAATCAAAATTTATTCAAACTGAAAAAAACTATTTAGTAAAAAATCTTTTTGATGAATTAGGTTTTAATGTTAGAAAAAAAATTAATAAAGTAACAGAGTATACATTTAATATTGAAAAATTTAAAAATAAAAAAACATTTATTAAGGATAAGTAATTGAAAAAAACATTGATAATTTCTGGTTCAAACTCTGAATTAGCTATTGAAGTTTCTAAAAAGCTAGAAAAAAAATATAAATTAATATTTCTATATCATTCAAAAAAACCAAAAAATAAAAACATTATAAGCATTAAGCATTCTATAGATGATAATGTAGAAAATATTTTTAAATTAGTTAATAAAAAATCTATTAATATTCATGGAATTCTTCATTTTAATGGATTACATAATTTTAAAACTTTAAAATCAGTTGAAAAAAAAGATTTTAATCAAACATTTGAGGTAAATTGCTTAACTTTTATAAAACTTATAAAGCTTGCATATTACTTTGAAAAAATAAATTCAATTTTGAGCATTTCATCTGTATCTTCAAAGAATGGAAATAAAGGTATATCTTTATATTCTTCTTCAAAAGCTGCACTAAATAACTTGGTAAAATCTGCATCTCTGGAGCTTGCTAAAAAAAATGTAAGGGTGAATACAATAATTCTAGGCCACATTGAAAAGGGTATGGGGAAAAAAACCCAAGATTATTTAAATGAAAATCAGTTACAGAATTTAAAAAATAGTCATCCCCTAGGTTTTGGAAAAGTAGAAGATTTATTTTATGTTATAGATTTTTTATTAGATCCAAAAAAAAGTAGATGGATTACAGGTAGCGAATTAGTTGTAGATGGTGGTTACTTAGCCTAATGTATCGCGTAATTAATAACGTTGGAATAGAGTCAATAATATCAATAGTTCCAAAAAAAAAAGTTAAGTTGGATAAAAATAGTTCTAATGAGCAACTTTTAAGAGTCTCGAGAGTTATTGGAGTCGAGGAATCTTATAAATCAGAAAATACAACCACAGTTGAATTATTTGAGCAAGCAGCAAAAGTAATCATAAAAAAAAATTCAATTAATAAAAAGAATATCAAATTTTTAATTTGTGTTACTCAAACTCCAGATCATTTGATGCCATCATGTGCGAATATTATTCATCAAAAATTAAAGTTAAAGGAAGAGTGTGTTGCATTTGATATTAATTTAGGCTGTTCAGGCTATGTCTATGGACTTTATGTAATAATGAGTTTAATTAATAATAGTAACAAAAATTCAAAAGGTTTACTATTAGTAGGTGACACAATATCTAAAACTGTAAATAAAAATGATGAATCAAACTCTCTTTTATTTGGAGATGCTGTTGGAGCAACGTTAATCGAAAACAAAAAAAACAAAAAAAATTTTTTTATACTAGGTAGTGGATCTCAAGGCTTTGATAAGTTGATGTTAAAAAATTCAGGGTTTAATAAAAAAAAAGTATTAATGAAGCCAGAATTTTTTATGGATGGTAAAGAAGTTTTTAGTTTTGCAATAAATAAAGTCCCTAAATTAATTAATGAAATCATTAGAAGATCAAAAATAAAAAACATTAACTATTACATTTTACATCAAGCAAATAAAATGATGTTAAATAAAATATTAGATATGTCTAAAGTCAAAGAAAATAAAAGATTATTTTCTATTAAAAATTTTGGAAATACAAGCTCTGCTTCAATTCCAGTAACGATTTCAAAAAATCTAAATAATAAAAAAGATAAAAAAATGAGCTTGTTAGCAGGATTTGGCGCTGGATTCTCCTATGCAGCTTGCATTACGGATTTTACAAAAACAAAAATTTTAAAAATTATAAAGAAGTAATGAACACAGAAATCCTAAAAAATATTAATAATATATTGATAAAAAATTTTAATTTCAAAAAAAAAATAAACTTAAATACTGATCTTTCCAAAATTAAAAATTGGGATTCATTAAAGCATTTAGATTTTATTATGCAATTAGAGAAATCTTTTAAAATTAAATTTAATTTAGAGGAAAATTACAAAATTAAAATAATCAAAGATTTTGTAGCAAAAATAAAGCTAAAACAAAAAAAATAATGAAAAAAAAAATTAATTTATTTTTTTTTGGTGCAGGAAACATAATTGAAAACCATATTAAGACTGCTAAACATTTTAGTGAATTTGAGATGTATGGTATTAAAAGTAGAACTTTTTCAAAAGCTAATAATTTAAAAAAAAAATTTAAAATTAAGAATTGTTTTAAGGATTATAATAATATAAAAGTTCCAAAAAATCAAAAGTCAATTGCTATAATTGGCGTATCAATAGAAAACACATTTGAAGTTTATAAAAAAATTTATGATCTTTTTGATATTTGCATATTAGAAAAGCCTTTGGGCTACAACCTAGATGAAGCAAATAAAATATTTTTACAATCAAAAAAAAGTAAAACAAAAATATTTGTTGCTTTGAATAGAAGGTTTTTTTTTAGTACGCAAGAATTACTAAAGAAAATTTCAAAAGATGAGTCCAATAGAGTGGTTGAAATAATCGACACCCAGACCCCTGAATTGTTTAAAAACAGATTTCCAAATAAAATAATAAAAAATTGGATATTTGCTAATAGTATTCATATGATTGATTATATTAATATTTTATGTCGTGGTCATATAAAAAAAATAAGAACAATTTATAAAAAAAAAGATAATATAAAAATTTTAGAATTATTATTTTCTAGTAAAGATATTTGCATCTATAAACAATATTGGAACCGACCTGGTCCATGGAGTGTTTCTGTTTCAAATAAAAAGGGATATTATAGATTAGAACCACTTGAAGAATTATATTTTAGAGAAAAAAACGATATTTCTTTTAAAAAGCATGAAAAAGAAAAATATGATTCAATATTTAAACCAGGTTTCTACAATATGTATAGAAATTTATCTCTATTTGTGCAAAAAAATAAAGATAATTTAGTTAACCTTGAAAAATCTTTAAATCTGATGAAATTAATAAATAAAATCAAGAAAAAATAAATTAATATGAAAAAGATTTTTATAACTGGATCCGAAGGTTTTATAGGATCCCATTTAACCGAAAAACTTGTTAAATCAGGATATAACGTTAGAGCTTATGTGCAGTATAATTCATTTAACTCAATAGGTTGGTTAAGCAATATTGATAAAAAATACCAAAAAAAAATAGATATAGTTTTTGGAGATATTAGAGATAAGGAAAATCTAGAAAATTCAATGAAAGATTGTGATTATGTTTTTCATCTAGCAGCTCTTATTGCAATTCCATACTCTTATAAATCTCCAGCCTCTTACATAGAAACTAATGTAGTTGGAACTTTAAATGTTATTCAGTCTGCACAAAAAAATAGAATTAAAAAAATTATTCACACATCTACTAGTGAAGTATATGGAACAGCCCAAACAATACCAATAAATGAAAATCATCCTTTAGTTGGCCAATCACCTTATGCAGCCAGTAAAATTGGTGCTGATCAGGTGGCGATTTCAATGAGTAAGTCATTTGGGGCTCCAATTGTAATAGTCAGACCATTTAATACATTTGGACCAAGACAATCTCTTAGAGCGGTTATACCAACTATTATTTCTCAATTCGTTTTAAAAAAAAAAGATATATTAATTGGAAATTTAAATTCATCTAGAGATTTTAATTTTGTAGAAGACACGTGTTCAGGTTTTATTTGTGCAATGAAATCAAAATTTAAGTCAGCAGAAGTTTTTAATTTATCATCAGGAAAAGATTTTAAAATTTTTGAAATAATAAATTTATTAAAAAAGGTCTCAAGATACAATCCTAATATAATTGTAGATAAAAAAAGAATAAGACCAAAAAAAAGTGAAGTTAATAGATTAATTGGATCAAGTAGGTTAGCAAGAAAATACTTAAATTGGGAACCAAAATATATTAATAAGAAAGGATTTATATTATCACTCTCTAAAACTTATAAATGGTTTTATGATAATATAGAAATGTATAACAAAAATTCTAATAAGTATAATTTATGAGGAATTTTGAGGTCTATTTTTATAATTTATTAAAAAAGATTATAAAAAAAAAAACTGGTTTACATGAACCAGTTTTCATAAATAAAGATTTTAATTATGTAAAAAGTTGTATTAAATCATCATATGTTTCAACAAGAGGTAAGTTCACTAATAAATTTGAAAAAGAAATTTCTAAAATTACAAAATCCAAGTATATAGTTGCTACTAATTCAGGTACATCGGGACTAGAATTAGCATTAAGAACAGTTGGAATTAAAGATAATTATGAAGTTCTTGTGCCTGCACTGACTTTTGTTGCATCAGTAAATTCAATTAAGTTTTGTAATGCTATTCCTCATTTTGTTGACTCAGAAACATCGGACTTAGGTATTGATGTTTTAAAACTTAATGAGTATTTAAAAAAAAATACATTTAAAAAAAAAAAAATTTTTATACAATAAAATTTCTGGTAGGAGAATTTTTGCAATTATGCCTGTACATATATTTGGTATGCCTTGTAATATAAGTGGTATCCAAAAACTAGCAAAAAAATTCAATCTAAAGGTTGTTGAAGATGCAACTGAGGCATTAGGAAGTAAGTTTAAAGGAAAACAAATGGGAACATTTGGTGATATTGGTGTTTTGAGTTTTAATGCAAATAAAATAGTTACTACAGGAGGTGGTGGAGCATTACTTATTAAAAAAAAAAAAGATTATAATAAAGCATTTCTTTTGAGCACAACTGCAAAAGTTAGACATGAATGGCTTTTACAGCATAAGGAAATCGGATGGAATATTAGAATGCCTGCTATTAATGCGTCATTGGGTCTTTCAAAATTAGAAAATTTTTCAAAAATCTTAATCAAAAAAAGAAATTTAGCCTTTAGATATAAACAACTATTTAAAAATAGTAGTTTAAGTTTTTTTGAAGAGAAAAAAAATGTTAAATCAAATTTTTGGTTAAACAC
>MDSV01239520.1_pt1 | contig 16123 bp, 15 predicted proteins | sample 810851 | NCBI WGS metagenome assembly MDSV01 (sample SAMN05326640, study PRJNA326480) | marine metagenome | isolation source: seawater | place: Atlantic Ocean: North East | collected 2012 | reverse complement strand
TGTGGTTGCTCGGTCTGGGATTCCTCCTGGGAATGTTTGTCGAATGGGCAACCGGTATGGGCACCTCATTCGGTCTTGGCATGTACCTCGATGTCCCTCACACCCTACCAATGTTGATTGGTGGTGTTGCACGTGATTCTTGGGAAGAAAAGCGCCTCAAGCCACGTATTGACGCAATCAAGGAAAAAGAAGGTACGAACGCTGCTGAAAAACAGCGGGCGTTGATTCTGTTGAGCACATTCATGGTAGCTGCAGGTCTGCTCACCGGTGAGGCCTTCTTTGGTACTGAATCGAGTATTCTCTCTTTCATTGACACGCTTGTTGAGAATCCTGACAGCACTGGTTGGTACATTGGTCGCATGGTCTCCTTCATTGGATTGAACGTCGCCATCGGTGGCGGAATTTACCTCCTCTTCAAGCGAGCAGGTGTCATTGGCGGAACACCAACCGTTGATGCAGTGCTTGAGAACTGAGTGTGATTGAATGGGCCAAACCAAACCCCCCGCTTGGGTTTGGGCTCTGCTTGTCGCTGCTGTGATTGGCGTTTCAAGCGCAGGGACCTTGCTTCAACAAATCGAACTGGATCCTTTGTTGAAGGCTTCATGGCGTTTACAATTGACTTCCGTTGTTCTGCTTCCGTTTGCTTTTGTTCAATGGCGCCAACAGCCTGACGAGATCAAAGCACAGATGTTCGAAGGCCGCACACTCGGCATTCTTGCTCTGAGTGGGTTGGCCCTAGCGCTTCACTTTGGATCATGGGTGGCCAGTTTGAAGTACACAACGTTAACTCATTCTCTCTTATTCGTGACAGCTCATCCTTTGATTGTCGTGGCTGGAATGTTCATCCTTGGCTTTGTTGCCAGCAATGTACGACAGCCAACCAAGCGGGAATTGCTGGGTGCGCTCATCGGCTTTTGTGGTGCAGCCTTGACGCTGTTTGATGAGGGGACTCAGCAGGGTGAACAAACTGTGACCTTGCTCGGTGACTCACTTGCACTTTTGGGTGCTGTTACTGTGGTGGGCTACATCGTATGCGGTCGCATCCTCAGAGTGTGGATGCCCATTTTCCTCTATGCCTTCCCAGTCACCCTGTTGGGAGCTGTGCTGCTGCTACCAGCGTCGTGGTTGGTGGAATCAGATTTTGCCACCTATGGTATTCTTGGCTGGATTGAGCCTGAGTTTTTCCCTTGGTTCTTGGCGTTGGCTCTCATAGCCGGATTGTTAGGCCACACGGGGCTCAACACCTGTTTGAAGTACCTTTCACCGCTGATTATATCTGCATGCGTGACCCTTGAACCAGTCATTGGTTCGTTCATCGGTTATGTTCTGTTTGGCACCGATTTACCCGGTCGCTGGACATGGTTCGGAGGGGCAGTCTTGATGCTTGGTTTGATGCTGATCGTCACCTCTATTCCCATTGATGAGCATACGAAGGATGAAACGGCACCGATGGCTGAGTGACACTGAGCACCATGAGCACTCCATCCCCCCCAGCCGGCTGGCTTCTTCTCACCAATGACGACGGCATTGAGGCACCAGGATTCAGAATGTTGGCTCAAGCGCTCAATGAAGCGGGTCATGCCATCATTGCCTTTGCACCTGCAGAGAACAATTCAGCAGCAGGCATGCGAATCAATTTGATGAAACCGATGAAATTGCGCCCAAGAAACGATCTTGTGGGCGAATGGGGTCTTGACGAAAGCAAGGCTCCAGTGCGTTTGTTTGAACTTGATGGAACACCTTGTGACACGATGATTGTCGCCCTCGATGGTGGCATTGAACACGTCGCCCCTGGTGTCGTGCCACGTCTGGTGATTTCGGGTGTGAATTTGGGTCCAAACATGTCGCAAGATTCCTACCACAGCGGCACTATGGGTGCAGCAAGAGAGGCCGGATTGTACGGCATGCCAGCACTCGCGTCTTCGCTTGGTTCTTTCGAACTTGAAGGAATGAGTGGAGCAGTGAAAGCAACGGTCGACCTTGTCAAGGTGGTCCTCGACGCTCTGCCTCTTGTTCCTGAAAACCTTCGCCGGCCACATGTCGATGTATCGGCTAGCCATCTTACTCGCTGGCCAGAAGTACCGAATCAGCCGGCGTGGGCTGAAGATCCCAAAGGAGCATTGAGAACTGCGTTCATGCATGGAGAATTGATGCTCAACCTCAATGTTCCACCAGTGTGGAATGGTGATGTCACCACCACAAGGCTTGGAATGCGGTGGTACCGCAATGCAGTCAGCTTTGGGACTGTTGAAGACGATGAAACGGCTTTGTTCACGATTGGTGGAGCAACCATAGACCACAGCCCTGTTCAGCAAAGTGATTGCGACGCCGTCGATTCCGGTATGGCCAGTGTGAGTTGCCTTCCAGTGTGGCCTCAAACTCACCCGCTTGCCCTCGATGATGGATTGCTCAAGTGGGTCTTGGAAGCCTCCGAGGGCGGGTACCCTGCCTGGCTTCATTCCTGACTCAAATTTAGCTCAACGCCTTCGTCGAGTAAAAAGTGACAAACGCCTACTGCCATATGCCCCTGAAGCCATGCATCACCCAACGATCTGTGAAGCAAGTTGGATTGAATGAGGTCAGAAAGCGGTTGATCATCACTCAACACAAACGCAATATCAAGGCCTTCGATTGTGAACTTTCCCCGTTCACCACTGGTGGTGGAGAGGGGCTTACTTACGCTTGGGAGGGATGCACCGGTCCCCCAGAGACGAGGTGCGTCAGCATCCAAGACCACCACAGTTGAATCATCCCACTCACCGATGGTGTGGGTGATGTCGCCACCGCTGTCGTAAATGCCTGCAGACCGCTCCGTCCAATGACCTCGTGCCGGCAGAGGTAAACTGAGCACCTTCGAGATGTGCCCGGCAACAGAGCGTTCCTCTGCATGAACACCACGAAGTTCAGCACCGACGAATTTGATTCGCCTTGATGGGCCAGGTCCACCCATCAAATGGAGCACGACTTCTGTGTCATGGCGCAACCCGTGGCTTGTCAATAGACCTGCCATGAGTGCTCGCACGAGGACATCCATTCGCCCTGCTCCACCTGCCATGTCATTCAATGGCAACTTCCCCTTCGACATGGCACGGTGACCGATGACGGCAAACCTGCGCATTCACATCACCTCAGCGTTCGATGAACGTGCGAACTGCTTCACACATTTTGTGAGTGTCTTCGAGGATGAAATGGCTGCCATAGGCGTCAACAAGGTAGCCTCTGGGTTTACTCGAATCGGTCAAATCCTCCAATCGGTTGGCGATCACTGCCGTCATGCCTGCTTTTTCGATTTGGGCAGTTGCCCGGTAAATCAAATCTTTTTGCTTAATTCCAGATTCGAGTTTGAACCCAATTCTGATCGAATTTTTACATGGTTCCTTGAGCGCCATGATGTGCTTATCGCTTTCAACCAATTCGACACTGAGTCCACCTTGCTGGCTCGCAATCTTCCCTTCTGCTGGCGTTTCCACGACATAATCCAACACGGCAGCGGCATGAATCCAAGCATCAATTGAGTCGTTGGTCAATGCGTTGAGTTCAGCAAGCATATGTTCGGGTCGTGGCGCACGAATCACCAGGGGGAGCCACCTTGGTTGGGCCACATTGGTTACACCTGCGACACAGGTGACGTCGTGGCCATGCCGGTGCAAATCATCCGCAAGGGCAAAGCCAGTCGCGCCGCTGCTGTAGTTTTGGATGAACCGTACATCGTCGATTGGTGACTGGGTTGCACCGAGGGTAATGACCACAGATTTTCGTTGAGGTTTCGTGGCGTTCATCAAATGGCAAAACGATGCTACAATGGTTTCATGTGAAGGGTTTTTTCGCTTTCCTTCTGCTTCTTCACCCCAGAGAATGGTGATGCCTTGGTGTCGAGCACGATCGACAAGGTCCTCCGTCATAGGGTCGTTTGCCAAGTCCACGTGCATGCTCGGGACCATCATGATTGGTGCATTTCTTGTTCTTGCCACGCTTAATGCCATCAGAAGTGGACCATTTTGCAAGCCGTGCAGGTACGAGGCCAACGTGTCCCTCGTGGTTGGAACGACAAGAACACCATCAATCCCATTGAGAACTTCCATGTCACCATCCCAATTGGTGATGACGGAGCCTTGTGTGGCCCAACGAACAGCAAGCGGTGTGATGATGCGTTGAGCGGCTTTGGTCATCACCACTGTGATTTCGGCCCCATGCCGACGCAATTCCCGTGCCACACGCACCGTGTCCACTGCAGCAATACCGCCTGTGACGCCGAGCAAAACGCGCCGTCCTTTGAGGGCACTGCCTTGCGCTTCTACGTCCGTATCACGAACCGCCATGGTGGTGGGACAGAGCCAACTGCCATGATTGCTTCGGCGTCAAAAATCCACTCATATCGGCCACTGGAACCATAGCCTCAAGACAGGCCTGCCGCTGGTGAAAGCATGGCGGCGAACCGAGGAGATGACCTTGTCATCGCGGGGATGCGTCCTCCGTCGTTTGGCAACACCTCAAGTCCATTCGATCCCGTTCATCGAGGAACGACGTTCATCCTCTTCATTGACAGTTTGATTCTGCTGTATTTTCTCAACAGTTTCTTCTCGAATTTTGCACCATCGTTGTTGACGGTAGGCCTTGGCTCTTCAGCAGCACTCCTCACCATCAACTGGCTCGCTTACCGTCGTAAATCGACCCTTGTCTATTGGATTGCCCCCGGCATCATTGGGTTCGCATCTCTGATTTTCCTCTTCTCGGCAATTTTATCCCTCATTTCGGGTAGCTTGTTGTTTGCGTTTTTGTTGTTTTGGGCTTGTTTTGGTTCTTTCCGCAGGGTGTTGACGCACGTTCACCCCGGATACCGCCACGCCTACCACAACACCACTGAAATCATCGCAGATCTACCACTTGAAGCAGGGGAAATGTACGCCGCTTGCCCTGGTTGCCTAGCGGTGCTCGCTATACGACCAGGGATGCTTCACTCAAGCGATCGTTGCCCCCACTGCCAATGTCAATTGGTCAGTGATGAATTGGCAGCCAAGTACCAAGAAGAATGAGCTGTTTTGGCTCAGCTTTGATGCATCAGAACTTTGGTTTGACAAACACGGATGTTGTGTTTTCGAGATCAAGATCCTCGTCATCGGATTCTGCCTCTTCGGGTGCATCACTGGTGGAAGTTTGCGATTTGGTGTCAGACTTTTTTAACTCTAATTTTGCAATTTGCTTCTGCAACAATTCGAATTCAATTTCCATGTCGTCCATGATGTCGCGCATGTCTTCCATGCGCTTGTTCAAACGAGCGCTCAATTTCTTGAGCATGCGGAGTGACTTTTTGTTGCTCATAAACAAACCATCCATTGATTTTTATTGCCTTTTCCAACACGCCGTGTTGACTTCAGCGGGTTGCTAGGGTGAGCGAAGACCACATTTCTTCTGGAACTTCCATAGCAAGGCGAAGACCGCCCATTGCACCGAGTCGAACTGGGTCGTCAACCACGTGAACATTGACCTCGCCCATGTCGGACAAGCGTCGTTCAATCATAGCGCCGAGTCCCTTGATGCCAGAGCCGCCACCAGCGAGAACCATGTTGCGTCGGAATTCGTCGTGGTATTCTGGGTTTGAACCTGCAATCAATTGCTTGACATTGTCGACAATTGGATCAACAATTGCTTCACATGCTGCTTGCACACAGTCTGTGATGTCGAGGTTCATTGCCTTGCCTTCAATGGAGAAGTCAACCATGATTGGTGATTCTGGGGTGTGGGTTCCGACAAAGGAATACTGCTCCTTCCAGCGTCGTGCCATGTCCTTGGTGATTTGTGCACCGTTGAACTTGGATTGGATTTCCTTAATCAGTGCACGGTCGATGAAGTCACCAGCGTGTCCTGTGTGCATTTGGTCATCAGGTCCAGGGATGGTACCGTAGACACGGCAAAGGTCAGCGGTTCCAGCGCCGATGTCGATGACGAGGGTATGTTCAATCATGTCCAATGCGTAGGCTACCGCGAAGGGTTCGGAGATGATCATTGCTGCGTTAACAGAGCCGGCGGCAGCGTCAAAGATTGCGGTCTTATCGACATAGGATGCTTCAGCAGGCGCACCGATGACAGCGACAACTCGGTCGTATTCTTCTGGGTCAGAGAGTCCAATGAGGTGGGTGATGAAATGAGCGATGAAATCTCGGTCTTCTTGTGTGTCTTTGATAACACCAAGTTCGAGCGGGCGGAAAAGGTTGAGAGCGAGTCTGTTCTTCAGTGCTTCTTCACCAAAGAGGACGTCTCGCTTGAGGAAATTTCGCGCAATTGGATCTTTTGGTGTACCAATGACGGTCAACTCTTCTTCTTCGTGACTGTCGGATGAAACCATCACAGAGCGGAAGGTTCCCAAATCAATTCCAATATACAATACGTCTTCAGCCATAGCACTCGCCTATCTTGGCCATCTCGCCCTACCTTATGAAGAATACCTCGCTGTTGACCCTTCTCGAGTTTGCAACATTATGCAAAATCCCACAGTGGAAACGGATGTTAAAAAATCTATAGTATGTTGGACTGAAAGTACTTTTACTCTGCGATTGACCTTCAGCACCAAGTTTCACATGTTTGACAATACCATGCTGCGTACTCCGGGTAGAGTGGTGCCATTTTTGAACAGCCTGTGCACTCTTTGAGGGTTTTTTCGCCGCAGACTTCGAGCACCATTTGAATATGGTACACGTCATCAATTCCGAGTTGTTGGCGCATGGACCAGAGCAACTGATCTTCGCTCGGTGAGATGATGCCGTCTTCGAGCACCAACTCGACCACACTTCTGTAATCGTCAAAATCCCGTATGTCCCTCGCATCGAGCACGACACCGTTCTTTTCAGCTACGATATCAGTGCCCCCCGGGTCGTCGACAAACAGAACCAATGATTCTGCCTTGAGGCTTGAATCTCTTAATTCAAAGGAAATCCTCACGCCTTCCATTGTGGCATATACGAGGTTAGAATTGTTGTTGATCAGGTTGCAAATTGAGCGAGCCGTGTCTTCAGCAGTGCGACCTTTCCTCCATCCAAGTGGGTTGTCGACGTTAAATTCGTAGAACTCAGTGCCTTTTCCTGGGTACTCTAGACGGATTTCTTCACCGCCATCGAACCCATTTGAGACGATTGTGAGGGCTGCTACTTCTGTTGACACGATGTTGTCTTCGTCATCGAAATTGATCATCAAAGGTTTTCGGTCTTCGGTTGCGGTGTTGAAATGACCTTTCATTCCATTCATCCACTTGTCCTCTAAGCGGCCTAGAGATGCCTCCTGTTCCTCGGTGAGGTTGCTGTCCACTCCCAGAACTCCAGCCAGACCGCCACTTTCCATTTCTTTCTTGAATTCTTGAATCAATTCCGCATCTTGCCGGTAGGTTGGCGGCGGTGCCCGCTCACTGGTTGAAACATGGTTTGGGTCTGCCCATTCGTGGTTGCAAGCAGAACACATCAGGTAGCCTTGCATGGTTGATGGTTGGGCTTCGCCACCACATCGTGGGCAATCTCCACCCTCGGTGTATTGCAAGTTGTCTACCGCATCGCGGCGACCTTTGCGTATGTTCCCGAAGCCTGCCATACCCTACCGAGGCGGGTGGTTTTCTATCAATACTTTGGCAGGATTTCTTGCCTTGGGAATCAAGATTGGATTGGAATGGCCTTCATGCCGTAACGGATGATGCCTTCCTGGGCGTAAATGCGCCTGACCACAAAGGAAACCGAATCTCCAATTTCGGGCTCATATTGTTCATCATCAGCCACCAAGAAAACGCCGCATGGCCCTTGTTCGAAGCGGACAAAAACGGTTTGAATTCCACCGAGGACGGGTGCTCGGAGTGCGAACTCAGAAGGTGCGCCCGCCGCACTTAATTTCGTCCATGATTCAACGGTTGCGGAGGCGAGCAATGGTTGGCTTGGAGCAGCGATTCGTTCACCTTCAGCATCGAGTTGGCGTGGTGGCCAGATCAGCGATTCTCCTTTCGATTGTGCAAGCAGCCCCAGTCGTGCATTTGCCCCCTCGAGATAGGCTGCCTCCGATACGTAGGCTCCTTGGGAGACGTGTGTGGACTTGAGTTCTGCCTCCCATGCAGCAGCTATATCGGCAGCGAAGAGGGCGTCCAACGCTTCCAATTCAGATGGTCCGTGGAAAGCAAGGTCACGCTCAAGGCTCTTTGTGAACACAAGGGTCGCCTCTTCACCGACGAGGAGGTTCCAATCGCTTTGATGCTCCTCTTCACCCGAAAGGACTTCCGTGCCGGTGGCGCTTTTGACGGCATCTGCATTGACGAGTGCGATGCTGGTGACGGATGTGACCTGGAATCCTCGGCTTGTGAGGAGGTGCAACCCTGCAATGGCCATCGTGGTGTAATCTGAATCCGAACCGAAGGCAATCGCACCATCAAGGCTGAATGGTGATTGAATCATCAAGGCGTCCTGATCGAACATAGCGAGGTAGCCTTGCCATTGAATCACTTCGCTCATGCTCGGTCCCTCCCAAAGACGTGAACGGCACAGGTTGCACCTGAGCCACCAACGTTGTGAGTGATTCCAATTTCAGCATCTCGTATTTGGCGGGCGGATTCAACGCTCCCTCTCAGCTGCTTAAACACCTCAACCGCTTGCCCGGTTCCCGTTGCTCCGAGCGGATGTCCTTTGGATTTGAGTCCTCCACTTGGATTGATACAGACATCGCCTTGATTGCGAACACCACGTTGTTCCCGAGCGAAAACGCCACCTTCGCCAGTTTGGGCAAAACCCAAATCTTCAGTGGCCATCAGTTCTGCAATGGTGAAGCAATCATGGACCTCGGCCAAATCCACATCGCCAGCGGTGATGCCAGCGGCTTTGTAGGCCGCCGATGAGGCTTGTTGGGTTGCTCGCACCTGAGTGATGCTTGGGCGATCGTGGAGCGCTAGGAAATCCGAACCTGCCCCTGAGGAGCGCAACCAAACTGGGTCGTCGGTGAATTGGCGAACGACATGATCAGCGGCAAGAATGACTGCCGAAGCACCATCGGATGTAGGGCAGCAATCGTACAGCGTCAATGGATCAGCGACCATGAATCCACTTTGAGCTTTTTCAAATGAGACTTGCTTTCGGATATGAGCCATTTCGTTTTCAAAGCCGTGCATATGGTTTTTGACGCTAATGTTGACCAAATCGTCGTGAGTGGAACCATGTTCGTGAAAGTGGCGTCGGGCCATGAGGGCGTATGTGCCTGGAAACGTCAGACCGGCGAGCCGTTCCCATTCGGTGTCCCCAGAAACGCCAAGCCAGTATCGTCGCCGCTCAGCAGACAAATCATTCATTTTTTCAATGCCTCCAGCAATCACGACATCTGCTTGGCCACTTTTGATCGCCATCCAAGCGTCCCTCAATGCAAACCCAGAGGATGCGCAAGCGTTCTCGACGCGTCGAACTGGAATGCCTTCCATGCCTGAATGTTCTGTCAAAAGGGCTGCAGTGTTACCCAATTGGCCGCCGCCAAAAGCCACGCTTCCGATGAAGGCTTCATCGACGAGACGTGGTTCGAAATCCTGATCCACGCTGGCAAAAGCATGTTCCGCCGCTTCTGCCCACATTCCCTTCAAGCCGGAGGGGTGGTTTCCGTACTTCGTTTGCCCCGCACCAATGACGGCAACATCGACCATGAACCCCCCAAGAGTCCGCAGCATTTGATTGAGTCGGTTGGCGATTTTGTATGAGGAAACAATCTCATTCATGCGTAGGTACTAAGAACAGGTCACAGCCGCACATGAAACATGCTACGACAGTGCAATCGCCACGGCCACTTCAAAGGCGCCAACTGCCCAATTTGCAATGAAGAAGGGAAATTCATCATGAGCGACAGAGAATCGAACTCTCTTGGGCGCATGCTGGCCTTGGTCCTTCGCCACGCTCCAGAGAAATTCAATGTCGAAATGGACATCAATGGATGGGTCAACGCTCGAGAACTTTCTGAGAACATTGCAAAGCAACGCCGCCACTACCACTGGCTCCGTGGATGGCACTTCGCCGCCATCGCAAGCGCAGATGACAAGGGACGCTACCAAGTTGAGGGCGATATGCTCCGTGCAACGTATGGGCACTCAATCGAATTGGAATTGGATTTACCTACTGACGACATTCCAGAGGCACTGTACTGGCCATGCGAGCCTGAGCAAGTCCCAACGATCAAGGAACTCGGCATCACCGCTGGCGATCGCAAGCACGTTCACTTGTCCAAGTCCATTAGCAATGCAATGGAAGCAGGGCACGTTCGAATCGACCGACCTGCAATCCTTGAAGTTGACACCGTCCGAGCCATCGCTGATGGTCACGTGATTTACCGAGCTGGAACCACAGTTTACCTTGTGGATGAAATGCCAGGCGAATACCTTTACCAAATCGAAGAAGATGACCCAATGGTGCTTGAGATGATCGCCCAGTGGGAACTTGAAGCCGAAGAAGAGTGAACTTACTTTTCTTGCCCACACGCTGGGCAGAAACTGAGGTCTGCTTCCAAGTGAGCTCCGCATCCTGTGCAGTGCATAGCACCGCTTTTTAGCGCCTCAATTTTATTGACTGGAGGCGCTGTTGGGTCGCCACTTTTCGGTTTGACCAGTCGTAACGGATCGATACCGTGTTCCTGAAGTTCACGGAAACGATTTCCAAAAATTATTGCTTCTTGAATTGCGGCTTCAAGTTGCCATTGCCTTTGCTGCTTCTCTTCGGCATCAGAAATCTCCGAGGATTCTTCTAGCACCGCTTGGAGATGTCGCATGAAGTCACTTAGAGTTGGGCCTTCTGCCATGAGGTTGGCTTTCAGCCGAACCTCATGAATGCTTGGTGTCAATTGCAAATAAACAGGGTCAACCTCATCAATCCTTTACCCCTCGCCGAACCATGCGTGAGCGTGTGGTCATCAAATGGGGCGGAGGTCTCATCACGGACAAGACCAAATTGTGCACGCCTAATCTTGCGGTGATCAGCGAACTTGCTGCGGCTGTCAAACAATGCATTGACTCAAAGGTCGATGTTGTTCTTGTTCATGGTGCTGGCTCCTATGGGCATTTGCGGGCAAAGCATTGGCGTTTGAATGAGGGAAGGGTTGGCGCATCGATTTCCCCAGATGACAAATGCTCTACGCAAGATGAAGCCGTAGCCTGCGTACGACAGGACATGCTCGACCTCAACACTCACGTCATCGCTTCACTGCAAAATCTTGGCATCAAAACCAGCGTTCATCCACCTCATCAATGGGCGATCGGCGTTGGTGCGGATTTTTCGGGTTCTTTGGTCCCGTTTGAAACAGAACCGGGAACCGTAGCGGTGACTTTCGGTGATGTTGTTCCCATTGAAGGACCTCAGGAATTTGGGATTCTGTCTGGTGATGATCTCGTCCTTCGCCTCGCTGCAGAAGTGCCGGGTGTCAAACGACTGGTGTTTGCTATTGGTGGCGTGGATGGACTGTTGCGTGTACCCCCGGACCAAGCGACCGCTGAGGACTTGATTGCAGAATGGTCACCTGCTGTGGTCTTTGAAGGGGCTCATTACAGCGACATCGATGTCACGGGGGGCATCGGGCTCAAGGCAGCGCGTGGAGCAGAGGCTGCGTCGCATGGGGTTGAAGTTCACATGGTCAACGGCGGGCATGCCGATCGAGTGTACAAAGCCTGTATGGGGTTGCCAGTCCGTGGCACCCGTGTTTCCAATTAAAAGGCACAGCAACGACGATTTCAAGTAGTTTTGAGAGAACTCTTCATGTAGCGACCGCGCATCGAAGGGATTGAGGATTGCTATGACTGGATATGGTATCTCGGATGTCCCGACGATTGAACTCGGTGACGATGAACAAAATCTCTTGACTTCCTTGGGGGCCGATGCGACTCAATCCGCATTGATGGCCGAAGCGATCATCCTCACTGATGAGTGGGACAATGTTGCTGGTCCAGGCTCTAAGATTTCCGCTCACCGAGGTGCCGGTTCCTATCACCGTGCATTCAGTGTACTGCTTTTTGACAGTCAAAAGCGACTTTTGCTTCAACGACGTGCCTCGGACAAGGTCACCTTTCCCGACGTGTGGGCCAACTCATGCTGTTCTCACCCCCTCCATAGTGAGGAAGAAATGGATGAAGTTGATGCGATGGGTGTCAAACGTGCTGCGGTACGAAAATTGGAACAAGAACTTGGCATTAAACCCGAGCAAGTCCCACTGGATGCATTTCACTTCATCACAAAGATGCGTTACAGCGCTCGTATGAATGAAACATGGACGGAACGTGAAATCGACCACATTCTTGTGATTCAAGCGGATGTTGATCTGGATCCAAACTCAAATGAAATTTCTGAAGTCCTCTGGGTCAGTGAGGAAGAACTCGAAGCCATGTTGATCGATGAAGACGATACGGCAGGCGTCATTGCACCGTGGTTCCGATGCATAGCCGCACGTGTGATGAATGAAGCATGGTGGCAGGCTGTTGGCGACAAGGATGCTCTCGGATTGCTGGTCGATGATCAAATCCACGACATGGGCGATGTGAGCCATTTGTTGCCTGATGCTGTGGGTGCTGACCTGATGACTGCACTTGCAGAAGTCAAGCCACTTGTGGAGGCTCGCATTGAACGGGCGCTCACTCACACCTCGCATGAACGACTGTCTGGTGCTATGATGCATCTTGTCAAAGGTGGAGGCAAGCGCTTGCGCGCATGCATGCCATGGATGGTCGCAAAGGCCGTCGGCGATTCACATGCTGGTCTTTTGGATGTGGGTGCAGCGATTGAAACTATTCACAATTTCACCTTGGTTCACGATGACATCATGGACGATGACGATGTTCGAAGAGGCCGTAATGCAGTGCACATCGAATATGACCTTCCAACAGCGATCAATGCTGGCGATGCTATGCTTGCCATTGCATTCGAAGCCATGGCGGTCGCGGAAGGCATTGAGCACGCCATGCTTCCATTCTTGGTCAAGCGAATTGGTCGAATGGTGCGAAGGGTATCGGAAGGTCAACAACTGGATATTGATTTTGAAGGCATGGAAAGTGTGTCTGAAGATCAATACATCGAAATGATCACGGGGAAAACTGCAGTGATGTTCCTTACCTGTGCAGAAATTGGCGCTTATCTTTCAGGAGCCGATGAAGAAACGGTACAGTGCATGCATGATTGGGGCCTTGCCGTCGGTCTTTGCTTCCAACTCATGGACGATCTCATCGATGCGCTCTCAGATTCAGAGACACTCGGCAAGCCTTGTGGTTCTGATATCGCTCAGGGCAAGCGCACGCTCATGGTCATTCATGCATTGCGCCAACCCGAAAGTGAAACTAAATCCATACTGTTGTCGGTCCTTGGCAAGGGTGATGCAGCCAGTCAAGAAGAGATTGATGCAGGCCTCAAAGCACTTGCCGATCTTGGTTCCATTCAATACGCACGAGATCGAGCGGAGTCGTACCATGCAAAGGCACACGACTGCCTCAATCAACTCCCAGATGGACCCGCTCTACGTGCTTTGAGAGAGTTGACTGATTTCCAGCTTGTGCGAATCAGTTGATTGCTTCGAAATGGATGGCTTCACCGCAGGTGAGGCGCCCCTCTTGCAACACCTCTGCATACCAGCGTGTTTTTTGTGGTAGTTTTTTGTGTGAAAGTGCGTTGAATTTCCCGTTCGAAAAGGAGGCTTTGATCGTCTTGCAAGGTGGTGCATCGCTAGTGATTCTTAATTTGACAGAGTCTGTAACAAGTACACGCCCCACTTCGAACATGGTCCAGGGTATTCCTTCAATCAGGAGGTTTTCACCTGTCGTCCCGCCCTCGATGGGATGGCCTTCGTTTTGCAGTCTTGAAAGCACATCTGATGACATGATGCAAACTGCTCGTTTTGGTCCACCATGGTGCCTGAGGTCATTTTGGCGATCCCCAATGCAGCCGTTTGATGTGACCTCAAGCGTTTCCACATATGGTTTGGGCACACCACCCTCTGGAGAAGCAAAAAGGCCCAGAATTGAGCCCTTCATTTTCCTCACTCGGAGTAGTAAGATTCTGGATAAGGTTCTGGCTTCAATCCCTTTCGAGTTCGAATTTCACCGACGACCTTGTCAAACAACTGCGGAGGCAATTGTTGGAAACCAAGGTTCTCGGTGTTCCAGACCGCACGTCCTTGAGAGGCTGCACGAATGTCGTTCGAGAAACCGAAAGTTTCAGCAATTGGGAGGACACCCACAACAGTTGTGACTTCACCTTCCGATGGCATGTCTTCGATGATACCACGGCGGTTGGTCACTTCACGGGTGACTTGACCGAGCCAGTCGTTTGGCACGGACACGAACGCTTTCTGCATTGGTTCGAGGAGAACTGTGCGAGCACGGAGCATTGCGCCCTTGATTCCATTTCGGACTGCAGGGATCGTCTGAGCAGGGCCACGGTGGATGGCGTCTTCGTGCAACTTTGCGTCGACGAGTCGGACAAACATCCCCTGAACTGGTTCATCAGCGATTGGTCCCTTCACGCAGACAGCGTTGAACGCTTCAATGATCAGTTCACGAGTTTCGTGAAGTCCTTGGATACCTTTGGTGTCGTTGACAAGAACATTGGTCCCGTTGATGGCGTAGATCTTGCGCATCAAATCCTTGTCCATGCCGAGTTCACCGAACATGTTTCCTTTTTCCTTAGCGTCACTGGAGCGAACTGGTCCATCGCCGAGGTCGCCATTGCGGAGTGCAGCGACGACTTCATCGGAAAGAGCTTCAATTTCGAAGAAGAATCTGTTGTGGCGGTTTGGGGACTTGCCTTCAAACGCATGGCCGCGGTTGCTGCCTTCGATACCTTCACGGTAGACCACAATAGGTGGGCTGACCTTGACTTTGATGTTCTGCTCTTCTTCGATTCGGTACACGGTGATTTCCAAGTGGAGTTCACCCATTCCTGCGAGAAGTGCCTCTCCAGTTTCTGCATTGGTCGTGACTTGCAAAGATGCATCTGCCTTAGCGAGGGAGCGCAAAGCATCGATGAACTTTGGAAGGTCCTTCATGCTCTTTGGTTCAACGGCCACAGTGACCACAGGGTCAGAGTAATGTCGAATGGCTTCGAAAGGAACGAACTCCTTGTCGTGCGAAAGGGTCACACCGGCAGCAGCCGAGCGGATACCGGTGAGCGCTGCGATGTTTCCTGCAACGACCTTTGGAACAGTGATGCGATCGCCACCGACCATCATGCTGACTTGTTGAACCCGCTCTGGCTTTGCAGCACCGATTGCGTACACTGATTCACCTTGTGCGATTGCACCAGAGTAAATTCGACCAACAGCGACTTCGCCTGCGTGAGGATCCATCCAAATTTTGGTGATCATCATTGCAAGTTCTGCTTCAGGGTCACAATTCATCATTGATTTTCCAATTTCTGATTCAAGGTCACCAGTCCAGATGTTCGGGACACGGTATGGTTGTGCTTCGACTGGACCTGGCAGCTTTGTAACAGCCATGTCGAGAAGAACTTCGTGAACAGGAGCCTTCTCAGCGAGGGTCTTCTGATCTTCATTGTTGCAGTATTCGAAAATTTCCTTGAAAGAAATGTTGGACTTTGCCATGTATGGCACGGTGATCCCCCAGTTGTGGTAAGCGGAACCGAAAGCAACGGTGCCGTCACCGACGGAAACTTGCCAGCTCTTCTTGAATTCTTCAGGAGCGAACTGCTTGATGAGCCGGTTGACCTTCTTGATGGTCTCTGTGAAACGGGCCATCATGTCTTCAGGTGTGACTTGAAGTTCGTTGATCAATCGGTCAACCTTGTTAATGAAAAGAACAGGCTTCACTTTTTCCTTGAGTGCTTGGCGGACGACAGTCTCAGTTTGAGGCATTGGTCCTTCAACAGCGCAGGCGAGGATGAAACATCCGTCGACAGCACGCATAGCACGAGTGACGTCACCGCCGAAGTCAACGTGACCTGGCGTGTCGATGAGGTTGATGAGGTAGTCCGTGCCTTCAACAGCGTGCACCATAGAAGCCGATGCTGCGTTGATGGTGATTCCACGAGCGGATTCTTGCTCATCGAAATCGAGAACACGTGCAGCACCTGCAAGTTCACTCGACATCATACCAGCACCTGCGATGAGGTTGTCAGACAGGGTCGTCTTTCCGTGGTCAATG
>MDSV01186422.1_pt1 | contig 16124 bp, 17 predicted proteins | sample 810851 | NCBI WGS metagenome assembly MDSV01 (sample SAMN05326640, study PRJNA326480) | marine metagenome | isolation source: seawater | place: Atlantic Ocean: North East | collected 2012 | reverse complement strand
AATGTTTAAAGTTAATATAGAGGGCACAGCCAATGTGGTTAATTTAAGTTTAGAAACTGGAATTAAAAAGTTATGTCACGTAAGCTCTACAGCAACAATAGGTAAGTCTAATAATAATGAATTAAGAAATGAAAATTGTATTTGGGAGAATGATGGTACTTTTTCAAACTATTCTATTTCAAAATATTTTGCTGAAAATGAAGTTTGGAGAGCAAGTGAGGAGGGGTTAAATGTTGTTATTGTAAACCCTTCTATTATAATTGGTCCTGGGGACTGGACACAATCCAGTGCAAATTTATTTCTTAAAGTGTGGAGAGGCTTGAAATACTATTCAAATGGGATAAATGCATTTGTTGATGTTCGAGATGTTTCAAAAGCAATGGTTGAATTAATGAATAGTTCAATTAAATCAGAACGATTTTTAGTTATTGGGGAAAATCTCAGTTTTCAAGAACTTTTTAATGATATTGCAACTTCTTTAGGAAGAAGTTTGCCCTCTATAGAAGTGAAATCTTGGATGGCAAATTTTATATGGCGTTTAGAAGCTGTAAGGTCATTTTTGTTCGGTTCTGACCCTTTAGTTACGAAGGAGGCAGCTAAAAGCGCTCTTAGTAAGGTCAGGTATAGTAATAATAAAATTAAAGATCAATTGGGTTTTAAAACAAGACCAATAAAGAGTTCAATTGAGCATACTGGTAAAATGTTTTTAAAGGATTATTCTGATTGATTTTTTTCTAATTTTTTATTGAGTTCAGATTCTACTTTTTCGTATAAAATTTTGTGTTCTTTTGGCCTAAACGAATAGTAAATCAGCGTTGAATCAAATTTTGCTCTCTTAATATTATATTTCTTAAGAATACTCTTATAGTGTTTATGACGAACAAGATTGTTTCTGTTATTAGCAATTACCCCCTGTCTGGCAGCAGCATCAAAAATATGAAAATCACATAGCATTGGAATTAATGTTTCTTGAGGGATAATGTAAAGATTGATTTCCTTGCTTGAACAGGAAATGAGAAATATACTAAATAAACCTATTTTAAAAATTGTTGTCATTTAGTCAAATATAATAATTGAGTTCTTTTGCTTTATAGAAAATGAGGTTTAATTTGATAACTAAAATTTTAATGCTAATTTTAGATGATTGAAACTAAAAAAATAAGGTTCCGTAAAGATTTGTGGTTCTTTCGTTCCCGTTATATAAATATTGGTACAGGTTTTGATACTTAAAGATAGATCAACTAAAAATTATAAAGATGAAGAAAACAGCAATAATTACAACACTTTTTATGGGATTTTTTGTTTTTAATTCTAGTGCTCAATGTGTTAAAGGTAATTGTTTCAACGGAAGTGGAACCTGGCAGTATGCGAACGGTGATAAGTATGAAGGTCAGTGGGTAGATTCAAAAATGCATGGATACGGTAAGTATGAATTCGAAAATGGAGACCGATACAATGGAGATTTTCATGATAACAAAAGAGATGGTTCGGGAGTTTACGTTTGGAAAGACAAAGGAAGTTATACAGGAATGTGGAAACTGGACAAAAGAGAAGGTTTTGGAACTTTTAAATGGAAAAAAAATAATGCTACATATATTGGATATTGGCAAGATGATCAAATAATTGATATGGATGTTAATACAGTCTCGGACTGTCAGGAAAGACCAACTTTTGGGAATTAATTTTTTTTTTGACAATTAAAAAGCCTCAACATTATGTTGAGGCTTTTTTGTTATAAAATCTTTATAGATTAAACTTATCTTTCCGACTTTGCCGTCTTATTTAAAACAGTTAACCAATATATAAAAAGCATAAACATAACTATTAAGAAAAAGTAGTTAGCAGCCCAACCAATCATTGGCAAGACTTCGAAAGTGCTGTAAAACAACTCATGAAGAAAATCTACAATTCCATTTATATTCATCTTAAACAATTTAATACAAATATAGCTTTTATAAAATTACCAAGCGAATTTGAAATAGATATTTAATATCTACTAAGAATATTCCTACTTTTGAATTATGTTGATTGCGCAGACAAGAAATACAAATCCAGTTTCATCTATTTTTTCAATTTCATTGTTTTGGTTAATCAACTTGGGATTGAGTGTTTATGAAGTTTTGTTGAGTTGCTCAAATTGGTCCGATTTCCCAATATATAAAATATTGCTTGCAAACTTATCAATTTTAGGAACTGCCATTTTGGTGAATAGAATTCTCCAACAAAATAAATTAGTCGGTGTTGGCGATGTTTTTTCTGGAATCTTATTTTTAATATTTGTTTTAGCAATTAAGGATGTTTATCAATATTATGGAGAGTTGGTGAGTTTGTTTTTGATAACCTTAGGAAATAATCGGCTGATAAGTCTTTATAACATTAAAAAGAACCATTTAAGAGAGTTTGAGATTGGAATACTCTATGGTTTTTCAATTATAATTTCTCCAGGCTTATTTTTAATGCTGATTGTTGTTTTTATTGGAATTAGATTAATAATGTCTATTTCTTGGAGAGATTTCATAGCCCCTTTATTGGGCTGTTTTTGTGTATTCTTTGTTAAGTATTCTTTGCTCTTTATCTTCGGAATATGGTCTTTTAATTTACTTCCAAATTTATCTTTTTCTATTCTGAAATTAGATTTTATTTTTGATTTGACTCATCTTTTTATTGCTTTTTTATTTTTCTTTTCTTTGATCGTTTTATATAAAGTTATTACTGTTTTAGAAAAACGAAGTGTTAAGGATCGAATTTTTTACTGGCTTTGGATTTGGACATTAATTTTTCTTCTTATTTCTCTAGTGTTGTTTAACGAAGCTTTTGAAAAGTCTTTTTTGATTATTTCATTAGGATTGCCCTGTTCAATATTTGGAACAGAATTTTTTCCGAAAAAAGGAAAATCAAAAGAGTTTTGGAAAAAGGAAATTTTTATTTATTTATTTATTATTGTTCAGTGCTCTTTAAGAATCTACTGAATTAACTTCAGATAAAACAAAATATCTTGGATCATCAATATTATCTTCAATAGCTTCTTTCATCAAGGGGTTTGCTTTTAACAAGATATCTTTACAATCTTTACTTAAATGGGTCAGCTTAATCTTTTTTCCAGCTTTTTGATATTTCCCAATTAATACTTCAAGAGCTTCTATTCCAGAGTGATCAGAGACTTTCGATTCAATAAAATCAATTTCTACATTTTCAGGATCACTGCTTACATCAAATTTTTCATTAAATGCAGTTATAGAACCAAAAAATAAAGGTCCCCATATTTCATATACTTTTGTTCCGTCTTCTTTAAAGGATTTTCTTGCTCTAATTCTCTTCGCATTTTCCCATGCAAACATAAGCGCAGAGACTATTATACCACTTATCACTGCTATAGCCAAGTCTTCAATAACAGTTATGGTGGTTACTAGTACAATAACAAAGGCGTCTGTTTTAGGTACAATGAATAAAGTTTTAAAACTTTTCCAAGCAAAAGTTCCAATTACAACCATAAACATAACTCCAACAAGTGCAGCAATTGGTATAATTTCAATTAAGTCAGAAAGCCATAAGATGAAGGTTAATAAAGCTAAAGATGCAATTATTCCTGATGCTCGTCCTCTTCCTCCTGATGTGACATTAATCATAGACTGACCAATCATTGCGCAGCCTCCCATGCCACCAAAAAATCCATTTACAATGTTTGCTAACCCTTGACCCATACTTTCTCTATTTCCCGATCCTTTTGTTTCTGTAATTTCGTCTACTAGTTGTAATGTCATTAAAGATTCTATTAGGCCTATAGCTGCAAGAATAAAAGCATAGGGAGCGATAAACAAAAATGTTTCCCAAGAAAATAAGGTTTCTGCGTAGCCTGAAAAAGGTATGCTAAAAGTAGGTAATGCGCCATGTAGTGTAGCAGATGGGTTTTCTGATTGAAGGAAAGAGAGCACGGTGTCGGTTTCAAATCCACCAAATGCAACTACTGAGGTAACAACAACGATAGCAATCAGACCAGCAGGAATAGCCTTTGTTATCTTAGGTAAAAGCCACATTATTAGCATTGTTAGCGCAACTAAAAATAGCATTGGAATCATTTCTGATGCGGGAAGCCAATTACCATTTTCTGATTTTAACATTCCAAATTGAGCGTAGCAAATTACAATTGCTAATCCATTAACAAAACCCATCATAACAGGATGAGGAATCAGCCTTACTAGTTTGCCAAGTTTTAAAGCTCCAAATACAATTTGAATTATTCCCATTAAAATTAATGTTGCAAAAAGATATTGCAGACCGGGATTTTCCATTTCTATCGGAGCATGTTTGGGTGCTTCAGCAATTAAATTTACCATTACAACTGCTAGTGCACCCGTAGCTCCTGAAATCATTCCTGGTCTTCCTCCAAAAATTGCTGTGACTAATCCAACCATGAAGGCTCCATATAGTCCAACCATAGGATCTATTTTTGCTATGAAAGCAAAAGCGATTGCCTCTGGAACCAGAGCTAGAGCAACGGTAATTCCTGATAATGTATCGTCTTTTAAATTTCCACTCGATTTTTTAATCCATTGAATCATAACTTCGATTTGAAGCTTACAAAGTTAGGGTTTTTGATTTCGGTATCAAATTTTAATAATGTCTTAGCCGGCCCAACCATCTCTATCAAGACTTCTGAATTGAATCGCTTCTGCGAGATGATTACGTTTTATATCATTCAACCCTTCTAGGTCAGCAATTGTTCGGGCTACTTTTAGTATTCGGTTGTAAGCTCGTGCTGATAAATTAAGTTTGTTCATCGCGTTTTTGAGTAATGCCTTACATTCAGTTGTTAGTATGCAAAATATTTCTATTTGATTTGGATTCATTTGAGCGTTTGAGTGCACTTTTCTTGATTCTTTATATCTGTCAGTTTGTATTTCTCGGGCTTTAAATACTCTTCTTCTAATGGAAGAACTTTTTTCACTAGGTTTAGAGTCAGATAGTTCATCAAATGTAACAGGGGTTACTTCAACATGAAGATCTATTCTATCTAATAAAGGTCCTGAAATCTTGTTTAAGTATTTTTGAACGGAGCCTCCAGGGCAAATACATTCTTTGTCTGGGTGATTATAATACCCGCACGGACATGGATTCATGCTTGCAATTAACATTAAACTAGCAGGATAGTTTACTGAGAATTTAGCTCTAGAAATAGAAACATTTCTATCTTCAAGAGGCTGTCTGAGTACTTCTAAAACTGTTCTTTTAAACTCTGGTAATTCATCTAGAAATAATACTCCATTATGAGCCAAAGATACTTCTCCTGGTTGAGGAGTTGTCCCGCCGCCAATTAGCGCAACATTAGAAATGGTATGGTGAGGACTTCTAAAAGGTCTTTGGGCTACTAATCCATTTTCACTTCCTAGTTTTCCTGCCACCGAATGTATTTTTGTGGTTTCAAGGGCCTCTCGAAGAGACATAGGAGGTAGGATTGATGAGAATCTTTTTGCAAGCATAGTTTTTCCAGCTCCAGGTGGGCCAATTAAGATTAGGTTATGACCTCCTGCAGCTGCTATTTCCATAGCTCGTTTAATATTTTCTTGTCCTTTTACATCTGCAAAATCAAACTCAGGATTATCTAAATTTTCTAAAAACTTTTCTCGAGTATTAATACACACGGGTTTTGCTTCTGAAGAGTCATTACAAAAATCAATTACCTCCGTAATAGTCTTGAATCCATAAACCTCTAATTCGCTAACAATAGCGGCTTCTTTTGCATTTTCAATAGGTAAAATTATCCCTTTGAACCCTTTTTTCTTAGCATAGATTGAAATAGGTAAAGCTCCTTTGATAGGTTGAATCTTTCCATCAAGAGATAATTCGCCCATCATCATAAAGTCTTTAATTTTTTCTTTTTTAATCTGAGCTGTTGCTCCAAGTATACCTATAGCTATTGGTAAATCATAAACAGCTCCTTCTTTTTTTAAATCAGCAGGAGCCATATTCACAACTGTTTTTTTCTTCGGGCTATGAAAATTTGTGTTTTTTAATGCTGTATCAATTCTGATTTTTGCTTCTTGAATTGCTTTATCAGGTAATCCTACCAAATAAAAGTCCTTTCCTTTTGAAACGGAAACTTCAATTGTAATTAATGTTGCATTAACTCCCTGAACAGCTCCTCCGTATGTTTTAACCAGCATCTTTTTTTTTAGTAAATCTATTCTTTAAAAACTTTTCTTAGATAATTCATAATATGAATCCTTAATTAAAATGTGAGTATTTCTAAAAATGGTTAAAATTGGCAATAATTTGTTAATTTTGTTTTCTTGCCTAAATAAAGCCTTTTTGGCAGGCCCTTTGCGTAATAGCATATAAACTAAAATTATATACCATGAAAAAAATAGTGTTTGGATTAATTTTGTCTGTTTTCTCAACGAGTATTCTTGCGGGAGATGGTGGGAATTGTTACGAAAAGTACAACAACAAATTTACGGAGAGAGGAGCTAATAAAGTAAATGACGGATGGTATGAAAATGTGGTGATAACTTTTCGTCAAGGCAACGAAGCAGACTGTTTTTTAGGTAAAGTTCAAGTAGAGAAAGAAGAAGTGACTCAGATGTATTTGAAAAATGAAGACGGCACTTACCAGATTTTTAACAGAAAATGGAAGCACGAAGAAAAAACAACAATATCTAATGGTATTTCAAAGTCTAGGTTAACAATTGACGGTGAAATTGTAAATGTTATTTTCACTAGTTCAATAAAACCTCCAAAAAAGAAAATTGCAACTGCCCCAAGTCCCGACGACTTATAATTTTACAAATATGCTAGAGAGAGGGCGCTAACGAGAAGTCCTTCTTTTAGTCTATTAATATTTTTTGTATTTCTTTGTATTTATCAATTCTTCGGTCTCTTAGAAAGGGCCATTTTCTTCTAGTGATTTCGGAGCCTGTCATTGCTATTTTAGTTATTGAAAATTCCTCTTTTTTTCCAGCCTGATATAGCGTTTCTCCTTGTGGTCCGCAAATAAAACTATTTCCCCAAAACAAAATTTTACTCTTGGAATCCTCACTTATCTCGCTTCCACATCGATTGACGCAAATTAGCGGAATTCCATTAGCTATAGCGTGTGATTTTTGAATTGTTTTCCATGAATTAATTTGTAATCGATGTTCTTCTAAAGTATCATTTTCATCGAAGCCTATTGCTGTCGGATAAATTAAAATCTCAGCCCCTTTTAAAGCCATTATTCTTGCGGCTTCAGGATACCATTGATCCCAGCAAATTAAAACGCCTAATGTTCCTATTGATGTTTTTATAGGTTCAAATCCAATGTCTCCCGGAGTAAAGTAAAATTTCTCATGGTAACCAGGATCTTCGGGAATATGCATTTTTCTATATTTCCCTGCTATTGTTCCGTTTTTTTCGAATACTATTGCAGTGTTATGGTAGAGTCCTGTGGTTCTTTTTTCAAAAATTGAAGCAATAAGAACCAAGTTGTTTTTTTTTGCCAATTCGGAATAAAAAAGACAAGCAGATCCCGGTATTTCCTCCGCTAAGTCAAAGTTATTAATGTTTTCTGTCTGGCAAAAGTATTTGTTGTCATGAAGTTCTTGAAGAACAATTAAATCGATATTTTCATGAGCAAAGCTGTTTACTTTTTCTTCAATTTTTGTTTGGTTTTTACTTTTTTTTGAGGAACATTTCATTTGAAATATTCCTACGTTTAATTCGTTTTTCATTGAAATAAAGATAAGTTTAAAAGGTTTTCATTCACTTGCATTGTTAAGCAATGAAGTGATCCTTTTTGTTTAATGATTTCAAGACTATTTATTCCAATAACTTTTCTGTTAGGAAACACATTTTGTAAAATTGAAAGTGCGCTATCATCTTTTATGTCTCCAAATATTGGAACCAAAACTTTATGATTTGTAATTATGAAGTTTATGTAGGATGCGGGTAATGAGTTTTTTTTAAAAAAACTAGATTCAGGTAAAGGAATAGGTACTAGTTCGTAATTGTTTTTAAAGGCTATATTTTTTAATTCTCGCTCCATTAAAATCAACTCTAAAGATTCGTTTATGGCATAAACTATTTTATTTCTACTGCAAAATCTTGCTAAATTATCGATGTGTGAATCAGTGTCATCACCCGGAATTTTTCCGCTATTTATCCAGATTACCTTTGTTATCCCGAGGGATTCAAGCAATATGTATTCAATCTCTTGTTTACTTAAATTAACATTTCTATTTATATTGAGTAAGCATTCGGAAGTTGTTAAAATTGTTCCTTTTCCATTGGAATCAATTGACCCGCCCTCAAGAATTAAATTATTGTATTTGTAATCAATGTTGGAAATAATATTTTTTCTGTGCAACTGGATATTAATTGAATTATCTTTTTTGAATTTATACTTTCCGCCCCATCCATTAAATTTAAAATCCACCAACTTGTAAAAATTATCTTCTTTAACTGATAATCCAATATAATCTCTAGTCCATGTGTCATTGTATTCTCCTAAAACTATTTTAACGTTTTTAAGAATGATTTTATTTAATTTATTCTTAACAGAGTAATTCTTAGTAATTATAATTACTTTTTGATGGTCGGCAATTTGGTTTACAAGTTCTATATAAGTTGCTTCAGCTTTTAAAAGATTTACTTTCCAATCGGTTTCTTCATTAGGCCAAGCAATAATTATTGCTCCCTGCTTTTCCCATTCTGCTATTAAAAGTTTACTCATAATTTTTAAATAGAAACGAAAAGAGTTTACCTAAAGATCTTTTTAGAAAGAGATGTTCTTTTTAATTCATTATTAAAAATATTATTTTGTTTCTGATTTTCTAAGACATCCTTTAAAAAATATTTTTTTGAAATAATTTTCTGATTATTTATTTCAATTCAAATAATGTTTTAAACATATGATTATTCTTCGTAAGTCATCCAAGTTGACATCATAAATAGTTGGAATCATTAATTTGCCTATATACTTCAAAAGAATAAACAAGATTATTATTGACTAATCAAATTATTTTGATAACTACTTAAAATTGTTAGGAAACATTATTTTTAATTCAATTAGCTGTATAAAGATTTTCAACTTGCTTCTTTATTTGAATTGCCTAGTTTCTTTTAATATGTTTATATTTTTGATATTTTTACCAATTGTATTATTATTGTACTTTCTGCGTGAAAAAGTAATAAAACAGAAGTTAGATTTATTAGGTATGAAAAAAATTATAGGTATTCTTTCACTTGTGTTAACGTTTTTTAGTGGGGTTTCGGCTGAAAACGAAATAGTTCTTGAAGGAACTTACCAAGGTGAAAATTTGTATGTTCAAAATCCATTTGCAAGCTCAGGAGTAGGTTTTTGTGTGACAAATGTTTTAATCAACGGTCAGCAATCCATTGATGAAATAAATTCAAGTGCTTTTGAAATAGATTTTTCGAGTTATCAGCTTACAAAAGGATCCTCTGTTGAAATTAAGATAGAATATAAAGAGGATTGCTCCCCTAGAGTACTTAATCCTGATGTATTAAAACCCTCAAGTACTTATACTATAGCTAATATGAGTGTTACCCCCGATGGTGTTTTTTCTTTTTCAACGACTAATGAATCTGGACAACTGCCCTTTGTTATTGAGCAAAAGAGATGGAATAAATGGATTACTATAGCTACTGTCGAAGGGAAGGGAGGTGCAGAGATTAATAATTACTCATTAAAGTTGAATCCTCATTCAGGAAGAAATGTATTTAGGATAAAACAAACTGACTTTACAAGGAAATCTAGGTATTCTCAAGAAAAGAAGCTCATAAGATCATCTGTAAAAGAGGTGTTTATAGCTAATGAAAATCTTCTGAAAATTGAAGATCTCGTTTCTTTTAAAGATGTTTCAGGTAATGAAGTCTCAACGCTCTACGAGGTGTATAGCAATAAGACAGGAGCTCTAGTTAAAAAAGGTTTCGGTGCAAATGTAAATGTGTCAGAACTAAACAAAGGCGATTATTTTGTTATGTATGATAATAAAATGGGTCAAATTAAAAAGATTTAGAAGAATAGATGTTAAAACAAAAAAAGGCGTTTTTTAAAAAACGCCTTTTTTTGTTTTAGATCCTTATTTTTGAGGGTATTATTTTATTAAAAGTATAAAAAATGTTTACGGGTATAATTGAGAGTCTAGGAGAATTGCAAAGTATAGAAAGACAGGGTGATAATGTTCATTTTACTTTTTCATGTCAATTTACAGAAGAATTAAAAATAGATCAAAGTTTAGCTCATAATGGAGTTTGTTTAACCGTTATAGACATTGATGGAATTAATTATACGGTAACTGCAATAAATGAAACTCTTCAAAAAACAAACTTAGGAAAACTAGGTATTGGAGAAATGGTAAACTTAGAAAGGTGCATGAAATTAGGTGATAGGCTCGATGGTCACATCGTTCAGGGGCATGTTGATCAGATTGGTTTTGTAGACCAAATCAAAGAGGAAGATGGCAGTTGGAAGTTTTATATTAAATATGACCAAAAATATTCTAATATTACCGTCAATAAAGGTAGTATAACTATTAATGGAACTAGCCTCACTGTAGTTGACTCAGGGATAGATTTTTTTTCAGTCTGCATAATTCCTTATACCTACAAAAATACAAGTTTTAAATATTTATTAAAGGGTTCTGTTGTTAACCTGGAATTTGATATTGTAGGAAAATACCTTACCAAATTGTATAAAAGTTATTAATTATAAAACTTACAAAAGAGTATGAAATGAATAATGTAGTTATGAAAAAATTATAGTTATTCGTTATAGTTTGCACTTATTGTAGTAACTTTACTCCCTAATATTTCTTATTATGAATAGTCCGAAGGCGAAAGAGTTACTTAAAAAGGTTGTGGTTGATGTTGAAGCTAATGTCTCTATTGAATCAATTGGAGAACAGTTATCCGAAATCAGAAAGATTGCTCTGCAGTTGGATGATCCATTGGTTGTCAAAACACTTAGAATTACTAAAGAGAAAATTGAGGAAGATGAGTCTCTAGATTTTGACATCGAATTAGAAATTCCTGAAGAGGATTTGGAGGAGTATGAGGAACCTAATAATCATTTGTCCTATCTTTTAAATTTACTTGTGGATTCTGAAAACAAATATAATAGAGAAGAGATAAAGTGGTACAGAGCTGCTATTTGGGAAGAAATATACTAAACGAACTCGATTGTTAAGAATAAAGACAAAAAAAAGGCTCCAAAATTGGAGCTTTTTTTGTCTAACTTAATTAAATATGAGTTGTTTTTATCAAGATTAGATTCCAATAACCTTTCAAAAATGAATGCTTATTATTCGTGTAAATATAATGCTAGCTAATTGGCTTATATACATTGTATGCTTATATTTGAAATAAATTTAAATTTAAAAATATGGCATTTGAATTACCTCAGTTACCCTACGCTACAGATGCGTTGGAACCCCACATTGACACAAAGACAATGGAGATTCATCATGGTAAACACCATGCAGGATATACAAATAATTTAAATAATGCAATCAAGGGCACCGAGTTGGAAGGACAATCCATCGAATCTATTTTATCAAAAGTAGATTCCCATAGCGTTGGTGTTAGAAATAACGGTGGTGGATTTTATAATCACTCTTTATTTTGGTCGATAATGTCACCAAATGGAGGAGGATCTCCTTCAGGAGAATTAGCCAATGCAATTGATACTGCATTTGGCTCTTTTGAATCTTTTAAAGATGATTTTTCAAAAGCTGCAGCAACTAGGTTTGGTTCTGGTTGGGCTTGGCTAATAGTTGTGGATGGTAAACTTGAGGTTAGCTCTACTGCGAACCAAGATAATCCTTTAATGGATATTTCTGATGTCAAAGGTACACCTATTTTAGGATTAGATGTCTGGGAGCATGCCTATTATTTGAATTATCAAAATAGAAGACCTGATTACATTAATGCATTTTTTAATGTTGTGAATTGGGAAAAAGTTTCAGAATTATTTTCAAAGTCTTGATTCAAAAAGTAGAATAAAAAAGGACAAAGTTAATGCTTTGTCCTTTTTTTAATATTTTGTATAGTTGATTGTTAGTGTTGGTGGCTTATCAGAATCAGGTCCCAATATTTTAACTTGTTCTGGACTACTTCCAGGTAAAGGATGAGAAATTTGAAAATCCATCTCATCAAATTCTCCGTTTTCTAATGCTGTGTTAACTTCCGCGTTATAAATTTGAAATGTGTAGGAGTTTTCATCGTGATTTAAATTCGCACTTTTATAAGATCTTAATCCAAGTGAGTTTTTGTAGGTTAAAATTAATTGTTGTGGCAAATCAAAAATAGAGTTTTCCTCAGCAAATATTTTAAATTCATAACCAGTTATTAAGTAGTTTAATGATTTATTATCAAACCAATCTTGTGTAGATGGGAATTCAACTTTTCCATAACTTCCGGATAATCCTTGTATGAAAAATTCTTCTTGTCCTAGTGTCGAGTCATTTAAAACAGCATTTGCTTCCGAAGCAAAAAAGTTATGGTTGAATTTCGCAAACATATTGGTCTCATTTTCTATATAATAAGTTAGTTCAGTATCGTACTGATCTTCCATTTCATTTGTTGTTGAAAAGGATAGATGAAGGGTAATTCCTGTTTTGCTTAATTGATAAATAGCTCCCTCGTTTAAACTAGGAGAGTTGACTGGAACAATATAAATACCACCGAAAAAGCTTTTGAATGCATCTTTAGATTCGTAATTTTCGCTCATGTCTGATAACAAATAGCGGCCAGCGGAGCTATCCAAATTAAAGTTGTATAATCCTGAATCTGATACATTAATAGTAAAAGAACCGAGTTTTTCTCCAACAGAAAGGGAGTCGAAATTGTAATACGTTAAGTTCTCTTTTACGCTTTCGTTTAATTTATATACTTGGAAAGTTTGCTCTAGACTTTTGCCATAATAATCAGTTATATTGAGTTGTATGTAGAAAGATTTTATTTTATAATTTGAATTGGTAAAAACGCTACCAAGAGAATCGGGTACAAGGCTTGCATATAAGCTGCTTTTTGAAATACCGAACTCGCCAGAGTTGATGCAGCCTAAATTTTGAGTTGTTCTACTGGAGGTTATCACTGAGTCCTTCACTTTGGAGTAGGTTCTGATTTGAAACGAATCAATTATCCCAGCTTTAATCCTATCTGGGTTTTCAGAAATAGAAGCGCCTATATTTCCCTCGTCCTTTTTACAAGAAAAAAGGGCTAGTAGCGAACATAGCCCAATTAAAAATACATTTAAGTTATTCATATTTTGTTTTATTCCAATTCACTATCAGACAACACAGAATCGTAAAAATTATTGTACTCTTCAACGTAGGATTCTTCATTTTGGAATTCAAGTATTGGTTTACCCATTTTTCTGATTTCTTTATCTAATTCAGGATTTATTGACTCACTTCCTATAATAACTCCATCAGACCATTTAGCCGCATACTTATAGACCTCTGTTGCAGAGGGTTTTGCTAATTCTGCAACATCTTTTAAATCAATTCCATCCAAAATAGCCTTATTGCCAAAGTTTTTATCTAATTCTTTCTCGAAACCAGTATTATAGATTGAAAATATAACTTTCGAGTTATTAAAAATTGGATCTTCGTTAAAAACCTTTTTGATATACAAAGGAACGAAAGCATTCATCCAGCCATGGCAGTGAATTATATCAGGTGCCCATCCTAATTTTTTCACAGTTTCTAATACACCTCTGCAGTAAAATATAGCTCTTTCATCGTTGTCATTGAAAAAATGACCCGATTTGTCCTTTAATCCAAATTTTCTTTGGAAATATTCTTCATTATCAATAAAATAAACCTGCATTCTAGCCGCTTGAATTGATGCAACTTTTATAATTAATGGATGGTCATTATCATCTATAATTAAATTCATACCGCTTAACCGAATTACTTCATGAAGTTGATTCCTCCTTTCGTTTATGCATCCAAATCTTGGCATGAATGTTCTGATTTCTTTTCCTTTTTGTTGGATGCCTTGTGGAAGGTTTCTTCCAATTTTAGCAATTTCAGATTCCTCGATGTAAGGTAACATCTCCTGATTTATAAATAATACTCTTTTTTTCATTCGACTTTTTTATTTCCCTAAAAAAACAAGTAGGTTGATAGGCGGGAATAGGAGGTGCAAAAATAAACAAAATATACTGTATTTTCAATTATTAATTCTAATTAATTAGGGTTTTATAGAATGTCAAACCGTAATCTTTATTAAGTTTGTTTTCCTTTTATGGAAGTACTAAGAACATTGAGAGATCTTAATGAGTTTGTTGCAAAAAAAAAACAAACAAGAAAGGAAATTGGTTTTGTTCCAACTATGGGCTTTTTGCACGCCGGTCATATTTCATTAATACATCTATCAAAAAGTCAAACTGATATCACTATTGCGAGTATCTATGTTAATCCGTCTCAGTTTAATGATTCCAAAGACTTTGAAAAATATCCAAAAGATGAGGCTAAAGATTTAGAGCTTTTGAAAAAGGCATTTTGCGACGCAGTATTTATTCCTTTACAACATGAAATAGAAACTGTGAAAAAAAATGAACCTATAGATTTTGGGGGATTGGATAAAATTATGGAAAGTAGGTTTCGTTCAGGGCATTTCAAAGGTGTTGTAGAAATTGTTTCTCGCCTCTTTACTGTTGTAAATCCAGACAAGGCTTTTTTTGGAGAAAAGGACTTTCAGCAGCTTCAGATTATCAAGAGAATGGTGGATGAGCTTCACTTCTCCGTAGAAATAATCGGGGGACCAATTGTAAGAGAATCCAGTGGTCTTGCAATGAGTAGTAGAAATATACTATTAACTAAAAAAGAAAGAGAGCGCGCTGGATTTATATATAAAATTCTGAGCGATTTTTCGGAGTCCAAAAGAAGTTCTTTTGAAAAGGAATTACTCGAATTAGGTTTTGAGTTAGAATATTTGGAGCAGCATCAGTTTGGCGATCAAAAAAGACTATTTATTGCTGGTTTTTATAATCAGGTAAGACTGATAGATAATATTCAAACTAATTAGAATCATACCCTGTGTCATCTTTTAATTTATTTCCCTCTGCCGCTCTAACCGCTAGTTGATCACATATTTCATTGTATTTATTTCCAGCATGCCCTTTTACCCAGTGAAGTTTCACACTATGTTTACTGTACACCATTAGAAATCTTTTCCATAAGTCAGTATTCTTTTTACTTGTAAATCCTTTTTTTTGCCAATTGAAAACCCATCCTTTTTCTACGGAATCAACAACGTATTTTGAGTCGGAATAAACATTTACTTTACATTTTTGGTTCAATGCCTCCAGTCCGATTATTACGGCCAACAATTCCATTCTGTTATTTGTCGTTAATAAATAACCTTGAGAAAGTTGTTTAAGGTTTTGTCCTGAAATCAATACTGTACCATAACCTCCTTTTCCAGGGTTCCCTTTAGCAGATCCATCTGTGTAAATAGTAACTTCTTTCATTTTTTCAAATAATCATGAATCGTTTTTGGAAAGTTTTTATGCTCTATTTTTAAAATTTTATCGGCGATTTCCTCAGGCGATTTGCAAGATTTAATGGATGTTGTTTCTTGAAAAATAATATCCCCTTTGTCATACTCTTTATCAATAACATGTATAGTTATTCCAGACTCTATTTCTTTTGCATTAAATACTGCTCGATGTACATGTAAACCATACATCCCTTTTCCTCCGTATTTTGGAAGTAAGGATGGGTGAATATTAATTATCTTTTGCGGAAATGCACTTAAAAGATGATCGGGAATTAACCAAAGAAATCCTGCAAGAATGACTAGGTCGATTCCTCTTTCTAGTAATTGTTTAGAAATATTTGAGTCAGTATGAAAATTATTTTTGGTGATTATTTGTATTTTACAATCCCACTTTTCTGCTTTTTTCACTATTCCGGAATTGGGATTGTTTACCAACACACAATCAATTTTAGCAAAGTTGTTTTTTTTGAAGTATTCATGAATTTTTAAGGCGTTTGACCCACTTCCCGAAGCAAAAACAGCAAGTTTTTTCATAGATTTTTCTATTTAAATTATGCTTCTAAAGGTAAAGTTTATAATCTGTTTAGTTGATTGATTAAATAAGTTATTGTAAAATTGTT
>MDSV01014754.1_pt1 | contig 16124 bp, 18 predicted proteins | sample 810851 | NCBI WGS metagenome assembly MDSV01 (sample SAMN05326640, study PRJNA326480) | marine metagenome | isolation source: seawater | place: Atlantic Ocean: North East | collected 2012 | reverse complement strand
CAAGATACAGGTAGAGTTAATTTATTTGTTCTGTATTTTTTAGTGGGATCAAAACATTCAGGCTTTCCTATGCCACCACTCCAATACCTATGAGGGTTTACTAAATTTTCAACTCTGCCTATTATAATATCCTGTTTATCACTGCATTTTTTACATGGACCTTTTGTTGAAACCTCAAAGTGTAAATGAGCTAAGCCACCACCATTGCATGCAACTACTTTTCCTGCATCTGCTATAACTTGTCCTCTTTTTACTTTATCTCCCAGTTGTACGTGTATTGTGCCAATGTGCCAGTAGTTTGAGAATAAATTGTTACTATGTTTTATGACAAGAATTCTTCCACCACATATGTAGGCAATACTATTATTAAGTGATACTATATTCCCATCATTAGCAGCTAGAATTGCTTCTCCAGCTTTCACATTGAAATCAACGCCGGTATGTAATCGACTTCTTGTACCTCCTCTTACACCATACCTTGAATTATAATCTGATATTATTGGTGGGGAGTTTGAGGGTAAATCGACTGTAATTGTATGAGTTTTTTTTTCATTATGGTACTTTAAAATAAAGCCTAGAAAACCTTTTTTTTCAATAATATCATTAAAATAAGCAAGGGTAACATTTTTAAAATTGCCTTTACTATCTTTTTTTGGATTACCAATATATTCAGCATTTACTGACACTACTGAAATAATTAATATTATAAAAATAAAAGAAAATATTTTCACACAGTACTTATTTAATTTTTTTCATTCATTTTCTTTGCAAAATCAATATCAAGACTAGTAATGCCGCCTGAGTCATGAGTAGTAAGAGTAACAACAACAGTATTGTAAACATTAGACCATTCTGGATGATGATTTTTTTTCTCAGCATACAATGCCATTGAAGTCATCCATCCAAAAGCTTTTAAAAAGCTTATAAATTTAAAAGTCTTTGTTATTGAGCTACCATCTTTTACTATCTTCCACCCTTTTAGGTTCTTGAGTTCTTTTGTTAATTCTTTTTTGGAAATTTTTTTCATTATGGAGCTGGATGAGGAAACTCCTCATGAACTTTCTTTATTTCATTTAATATTTCTTTTGTAATCTCAACATCAACACTGCTTATACAAGCTTTAAGCTGATCCATTGTAGTAGCACCAATTATTGTTGAGGTCATAAATTGTTGAATATCACAAAAACGAATTGCAAATTGAGCAGGATCAATACCAAATTGTTTAGCAATTTCAACATATCTCTCAGTTGCTTGATTTACACTTGGTCTTTTATAGCGATACATTAAAGGTCCATCACCAAACAAAGCCAAGCGTGACCCCTGTGGCATTTGACCATTTAAATATTTTCCAGTTAGAATTCCTTGTCCCAAAGGTGAGTATGATAAAAGACTAACTTGTTCATGATTAGTAACTTCAGAAAGTCCAACTTCATAAGCTCTATTAATAAGATTGTATGCATTCTGAATTGAAACAACTCTGGGGAGAGATTTGGTTTTTGATAATTCAAGATACTTCATTGTTCCCCATGGTGTTTCATTCGATAGTCCTATATGCCTAATTTTACCCTGTTCGACTAACTCGCCAAGAGCACTTAAAGTTTCTTCAATATCGATAGTATCTTCAGGAATAGGAGCGTAACGGTATTCTAATTTACCACTAAATGCTCCAAAAGGTCGTTCTGGCCAGTGTACTTGATATAGATCTATATAGTCTGTTTGAAGCCTTTTTAAGCTTTGATCAACTGCATAATGTATATGATCACGAGTCAATCTAGTCATTGCATTATTTTCTCTCATATATGAGAGCCCAGAACGCCCAGCAACTTTAGTAGCTAAGATAATTTTGTCTCTATTCTTTCGTGTTTGAAACCAGTTTCCAATATATTTTTCAGTTAAACCTTGAGTTTTTTCTTTTGTAGGGACAGCATACATTTCAGCTGTGTCAATAAAATTTACACCTTGCTCTAAGGCATAATCTAATTGATCATGAGCATCAGCTTCTGTATTTTGCTCACCCCATGTCATTGTACCTAGACATATAGTGCTCACATCAATATCAGTTCTACCCAATTTTCTATATTCCATTTATTTATTCCTTTTCTCATTCATAATATTTTGAACTGACGTTCCCATATCAATAATTGTTTTTTCAAATGGTATTGGTTCCCATCCAAAAACTTCAACCGTTTGAGAGTTATCCATTAGTATTTTTTGATGTAAAAAAGTTTTCATAGTTTTCATCTCTGAACTAAATAAAGCTAAAAATTTTACTATGAAGTCTGGTAAAATTTTTTTTGTAACATGAGGAAACCCATTACCATTTAATGTCTTAGCAATCTCAACAAGATGAACAGACTCATTAGATGTACATGCAAAGCGTTTCCCATTTGACTTTTCATTTTTTATTGCCATGACATGTAATTTTGCAATATCTCTAACATCTACATAATTCATGTATACATTTGGGACAGCAGGAATTGCTTTGGTTAAAAATTTTTTAATTGTATCAGTAGAGGTTCCGCCTATATCATCACTTAGTGATGGCCCTAGTACAAATGAAGGATTGATAACTGTTAGCTCAAAGTTTTTTTCATCCTGACAATTTATAAAATCCCAAGCTGCTTTCTCTGCAATCGTTTTACTTTTAACATACGGAGTAATACCTGGCCCATCAATTATAGTCCAATCGTCATGATTAAATCGTTTATTTGGATTATTATGACCGTATTGAATAGCGGCACATGATGAAGTGAGTATAACTTTTTTGATCCCAGCCTTTTTTGCTGCTTTCAAAGCTCTTAGTGTTCCTTCTCTAGCGGGTGTAATTAAATCATCTTCATTCTTTGGCTCCTTGAATGGAAATGGTGAGGCGACATGTAGTACATATGTACAGCCATTCATTGCATCTTCCCAACCATCGTCATTAGTTAAGTCCAATGTGCAAAACTCCAGATTATTTTTCGTATCTACGTTATTTGCAATAGCATTTCTTACTTGAGACTCTCTGTTGGGTGATCGAAGAGATCCTCTTACAGAATATCCATTTTGAAGTAATTCAGAGATGCAATGCAATGCAATATAACCCGATGCCCCTGTAACTAATACCTTATCCATTATTCATATTAACTATTTGAAAACATTCATTTTTTTTAAAATTATATTTTATATATCCTGTATTGTTATCTTTTCTTATCTTGTATTATCTACAAATATACATATGTATTAAAGTATAAAATTAATAATTATAAAGGAAAATTATTTATGGATTATCAGCAAAGGGCCGCCCAAGCCACTCCTGCAATAGATGAAGGCTTGAGAAATTATATGCTTCAAGTTTATAATTATATGGCATCAGGGTTAGCATTAACTGGATTAATTGCTTATATGCTTTTTCAAGCTACAGCTGTAATTGGATCAAATGGTGAAATTGTAGGCCTTACTTCACTTGGAGTTTCACTTTATACGGGTCCAATGATGTGGGTTGTTGCATTAGCACCTCTTGGGGTAGTTATGTATATGAGTTTTGGTATTAGAGGAATGTCAGCATCCAGAGCGCAGACTTTGTTTTGGGTATTTTCTTTTTTGATGGGAATGTCTCTATCAACAATTTTTTTACAATATACTGGCGCGAGTATCGCGAGGGTATTTTTTATTACCTCAATTACTTTTGGAGCTATGAGTATTTATGGCTATACTACAAAACGTGATCTGACTGGTCTTGGCTCATTTTTATTTATGGGTTTGATTGGTATTATAATTGCTTCAATCGTAAATATTTTTATGCAATCTCCTGCTATCTATTTTGCGGTTTCAATTTTAGGAGTTCTCATTTTTGTAGGACTGACGGCTTATGATACGCAAAAAATTAAAAATATGTATATGGCTTATGACAGTGGTGAAGTCGCAGCTAAGAAAGCCATTATGGGAGCACTAACTCTTTACTTAGACTTCATAAATTTATTCATTATGCTTCTAAGACTTTTTGGCCAAAGAAGATAAAAGTTTATAAAAAATAAATGAGTCTCCTAGTGGGACTCATTTATTTAACAATAGTTAATCCAGATTTATCAATATATGCCAGTAAAGCTTCTAAACTCTCATTGTCTTTAAGAAGGATGCCCGCGGAATTAATCAAACTATACTTAGATCTGAATTTCGTAATTTTTTTATTTTTTTGAATTTGTAAGTAGGCACTTTCAAAAGTATTGCGGTAAAAAGAAAAAATTGCCTGTGTTTTTAAATGATCAATTGCATAATCTTTTAATAAACCCTGACTTACTTTTTTACCATAGAATGAAAGAATTGAATTCAGTTCGTATTTATTGAAAAATACATTTTTTTTATCAGAGTTACTTTTTTGATTTTCATTATCTTGACTTAGGTAGTGTACTGCCATATCTACAATAGTAATGATGATTTTTAATAAAAAAAGGCTAAATTCTTGGGTATAAAATATTATTTTTAGCGTTATTTACGCCTTGAAAATTAGTATTCAATGCCAATATATCTAATAAATCAATATTTGAACTAATATGGCAAAAGCAGAAAAACTAGAGTTTCAGACAGAAGTTAGTCAACTTTTAAAGCTGATGATCAATTCTGTTTATTCTGAAAAAGAAGTTTTTGTTCGAGAGTTGGTTTCAAATGCATCAGATGCATGTGATAAACTGCGCTATCTTGCTACTACAAAAGAAAAGCTGTTACAGTCTGATCCAGATTTAAAAATCAATATTGAGATCAATAAAAAAGAAAATTTGGTAACCATTACAGATAACGGTATTGGTATGAATAAAAAAGATCTTGTTAATAATCTTGGCACGATAGCTCGATCAGGTACTGCACAATTCATTAAAGAAGCCTCAGAAACTAAAGACTTATCGCTTATTGGACAATTTGGAGTCGGTTTTTATTCAGCATTTATGGTTGCTTCTGATTTAAAAGTTGTCACAAGAAAAGCTGGTGAAAATAAAATATGGTTATGGAACTCAGATGGTGAAAGTAATTTTACAATCGAAGAGTCCGATGATCTTGATCAATTAGATTCAAATAGAGGAACTAAAATCTTTCTTTCTATTACTAAAGAAAACAAAGAATTTTTAGATAAAATAAAAATTGAAGAAATTATTCGTAAATATTCAGATCACATCAGCATTCCAATTTTTGTTAAAAACGTTGGCGATAAAGATGAAGAAAAACCACAAGCAATTAACTCAGCACTAGCTCTATGGACCCGTCCAAAAAACAAAATTACAAAAGAGCAGTACAAAGAATTCTATAACCATGTTGGCCAGATGTTTGATGATCCATGGATGACTTCCCATTACAAAGCAGAAGGTCAAATTGAATATACAGTATTGAATTTTATCCCATCATCAAAACCGTTTGATTTATATGATCCTGCAAGAGAAAATAGGCTAAAACTTTACGTCAAAAAAGTCTTTATTACTGATAACTGCCCAGAGTTAATTCCACCATACCTTCGTTTCTTAAGAGGTGTGATTGATTCTGAAGATCTGCCATTGAACATTAGTCGTGAGATGCTTCAGAATAACCCAGTTGTTAAAAAAATTCGTAACGCGTTGGTTAAGAGAACCATAAGTGATTTAAAGAAAAAATTATCTGCTGATCGTTCGTCCTTTGAGCAATTCTGGTCTAATTTTGGACCCGTAATTAAAGAGGGTATTTATGAAGATTTTGATAAAAAAGACAATCTACTTGAAATTGCATTATTCAAAAATTCAAATTCATCAAAACTGATTACTCTCGATGAGTACATTGAAAGTATGGGCAAGAAACAGAAGGATATTTATTTTATTACCGGAGACAGTTACGATAATGTTATTAATAATCCAAGGCTTGAGGGATATAAATCTAGGGGTATTAATGTTCTTATTTTAGACGATCCTGTAGATAGTTTTTGGACTTCTTCCACGCCATCCTATAAGGAGAAGAATATTAAATCTATTACAAAAGGTGTTGATGACTTAGACTCTATCAGCAAAAAGAAAACTGATGAAAAAGATAAAAAAGAAGATAAGACAATTCAGCCACTAATTATTTTATTAAAAGAAAAACTGAAAGATAAGGTAAAAGATGTAAGAACATCTTCCCGTTTAACAGAAAGTCCAGTTTGCCTTGTGGCCGATGAAAGCTCAATGGACCCCCAACTCGAAAAGATTTTACAGCAGCATAATCAATTACAGCAAGGCGTTTCGTTAAAAATCCTTGAGTTAAATCCAGATCACAAATTAATTAAAAAATTGGCAAAAATGTCAAAAGATAAGGCTTTAATTGGTGACATTGAAAACATTGGAATTCTTCTATATGAGCAGTCAATGATTCTAGATGGTGAGAAACCAACTGATCCTGTAAATTTTTCAAAGAAACTTATAGATACTATTTCAGCTTCAATAAACTAAGTTTAGGCAGATATAGCAAGATTCTTAAGAACGTATTGAAGTATTCCACCAGTCTGAAGATATTCAACTTCATTAATAGTTTTAATTAAGCAATTGACTTTTGTGCTTAATATTTTTCCTGAAGAATATTTAATTGTCATTGGAAGAGTCATATTTGGAGTTATTTCACCTTCAAGACCTGTAATTGAAATTGTTTCATTGCCCTTAAGTTTTAAAGATTTTCGATTTTGACTTTTTGAAAACTGAAGAGGTAAAACACCCATTCCTACAAGATTTGATCTATGTATTCGTTCATAAGACTCCGCAATAACAGCTTTTACACCTAATAAATTCGTTCCTTTGGCCGCCCAATCTCGTGAAGATCCCATTCCATAATCTTTTCCTGAAAAAATTACCAAGGGTATATTTTCCTTCTTATATTTGGTTGCCGCATCAAAGATCGACATTTGTTTTTTAGATGGATAATGTTTCGTTAAGCCTCCTTCAATTCCATCAAGCATCTCATTTTTTATTCTTATATTTGAAAAAGTTCCTCTCATCATTATCTCATGATTTCCTCTTCTCGCTCCAAAAGAATTAAAATCATGAACTTTTACAGATTTACTTATTAAATAATCGCCAGCGGGACCATCAGTTTTAATTGATCCAGCAGGACTAATATGGTCAGTAGTAACAGAGTCACCAAAGATTCCTAAAATCTTAGCATCTGAAATATTCTTAACATTACCACCTTCAAAATTCATGTTTTCAAAATAAGGCGGGTGCTTAACGTAAGTTGACTTTTTATTCCACTCATAGGTAAGACCAGTAGTTGATTTTACTTTTTTCCATTTCGCATCACCTGAAAATACATTCTTATATCTGGAGCTATATAATTTTGAATTAATAGTCTTATTTATCATTTGTTTGATTTCTTTAGAGCTTGGCCAAATATCTTTTAGAAATATTTCATTACCATCCTTGCTTATGCCAATGGGTTCTTTTGCTATATTAATTTTAGTGCTCCCAGCTAAAGCATAAGCCACAACTAATGGTGGAGAAGCTAAATAGTTTGCTTTTACATGTGGATTAATTCTTCCTTCGAAATTTCTGTTACCAGATAATACTCCACTAACGATTAGATTATTTTTTGTTATGGTATCTGCTATATCTGCATCGATAGGCCCTGAATTACCAATACAAGTAGTGCACCCAAACCCAACTAATTGAAAACCTAAGTGGTCCAAATATTTTTGTGTTCCTGATTTTATTAAATAATCTGTCACCACTTTAGATCCTGGAGCAAGAGATGTTTTAACCCAGGGTTTTGTTCTGAGACCAAGATTATAAGCTTTTTTTGCAAGAATTCCTGCCCCAAGCATAACGCTTGGATTGGATGTATTTGTACAACTTGTGATAGCCGCTATGGCAACATGTCCATGATCAATAGAATAATTTTGACCTTCTACTTCATTCAATGCTGAAGAATTATTTGTTTTAAAGTCTTTTTTTAAACTATTGATAAATGATTTAGCTACATTAGGGAGTTCAATTTTATCTTGAGGCCTCTTGGGTCCTGATAAACAGGGGACTATAGTTGCTAGGTTTAGTTTAATTTTAGTAGTATAGATCGCACTTCTTTTTTTAGAATATGTTTCCCACATACCTTGTTCTTTTGCATATTTTTTTGTAAGAGCAATTTCATCTTTAGGTCGTCCTGTTGACTCTAAGAATTTTATTGTTTCACTATCAATTGGAAAAATACCACACGTAGCTCCATATTCAGGTGCCATATTCGCAATAGTAGCGCGGTCTGCTACTGATAAATCTTTTAGGCCACTTCCAAAAAATTCAACAAATTTACCAACTACACCTTTCTTTCTCAAAATTTCTGTAATCGTCAGAACAAGATCAGTCGCAGTTGTTCCCTCTTTAGGTTTTCCAATTATTTCAAAACCAACAACCTCTGGAACCACCATAGATATAGGTTGACCAAGCATTGCCGCTTCGGCTTCAATGCCTCCAACTCCCCAACCCAAAACAGATAATCCATTTATCATAGTTGTATGACTATCAGTCCCAACGACTGTATCAGGGTATGCTACATTTACAGTTTTTCCATTAATTTTTTTCTTCTCTGACCAAACCGTCTTTGCTAGATTCTCTAAATTTACTTGATGACATATTCCTGTTCCAGGTGGAACAACTCTAAAATTATTAAAAGATTTTTGACCCCATCTTAAAAACTCATATCGTTCAACATTTCTTTTGTATTCAAGGTCAACATTTGCTTTATAAGCGCTAGCTGTTCCAAATTTATCTACCATTACAGAATGATCAATAACTAGATCGACAGGAGTAAGTGGATTAATTTTTTTTGGATCGCTCTTTAGTTTTTTCATTGCCGCTCTCATAGCGGCGAGATCAACTACGGCAGGAACACCTGTAAAGTCTTGCATTAGCACTCTTGCAGGGCGAAAATTAATTTCTAAATCAATTTTTTTATTTTTTTTCCATTTACTAAATTCATTAATATCTTTTGGTGTGACTGTTACTCCATCTTCGTTTCTTATCAGATTTTCTAATAAGATTTTTATGGAAAAAGGGAGAGAAGATATGTTTTTTAGGCCGTGTTTTTCGGCTAGCTTAAGGCTATTAAATATATATTGTTTTTTCCCAATTTTTAGGGTTTTTTTTGTTTTATAACTATCCTGCATAGAGTCTTTACTCGCTGTATTAATAGGACTAATTTGAGTTTCAATCAATTAAAAAACACTAATAAAATGAAAGAACTTTCTGTTGAAAATATATCATGCTTAAGAGGATCAAGCTCAATTTTCAAAAATCTATCTTTTAAAGTTAATAAAGGTCAAATACTTCAAATTAATGGCTCTAATGGTTCTGGTAAAACAAGCTTATTAAGGATCATAGCTGGCTTTTTAGATCCAATAAAAGGTAAGATTAATCCTGAAAAAAATTTTAATCTTGGGGATATACATTTTATAGGACAAAAGTTTGCATTAAAAAAAAATCTATCTGTTGAAAAAAATTTAGTTCTTTGGTCATATTTATATTACCAAGAAGTTAATTCTGATGAAATTTTATCTAAATTTGAACTTTCAGATTTTAGGGATAAAGATATTGAAACATTATCTGATGGACAAAAAAGAAGATTGTCTCTCGCAAGGCTTTTTATTCGTCCTGCATCAATTTGGTTATTGGATGAGGTACATGTTCATCTTGACCAAGAATGGCAAAAAAAATTGAATCAATATATTTACAATCATGCAAATGATGGAGGGATTGTACTAGTCTCTTCAAATACAAATATTGAATTGAATTCAGATTTAAATATTAATTTATCAAATTACAATGTTTAAAAGTTTATTGTATAGAGATTTAAATCTTGCGTATTATACAAGTTCAAATTTTATTTTCTCAGGATCTTTTTTTTTACTGATCATTATATTGGTACCTTTTGTTATTGATGTTGATACTCTGAATCTTAAATCTGTTTTTATGGGTCTTGTATGGATAGGGTTGATCCTTTCTCTGCTGTTGACCTTTGATAGAATCTTTAGTTCTGACCTTGATGATGGAAACTTAGATATTATTTTAAAAATGGATATTTCTTATGAAATGATTTTTCTATCTAAATTATTATCAATTTGGATAATTCATTGCTTGCCAATAATAATTATTGTTCCAATTGTATCACTTTTATTTAATTTAAGTATTAATGAAAATATATTCATAACAATTAATTTGTTTTGTGGTTCTTTTGGTATGTGTGCAACTGCTATCGGAATAAATGCGCTTTTAATGGGCCTTAAACGAATGATTTATTTAAAAGGAATAATTATCATTCCTTTATATGTTCCATTCATAATATTTGGCACTGAACAGGGATCTTGGCCAGTTTTATCTGCTCTTTCTATGATCGCAATTGTGGTCTCATCTTTTGCCACTTCATATGGTCTGCGTCTTTATGGAGAATAGATTTTTCGTTTTTATCAGATATATACTGTAATATGATCTCTAATATTAAACCTATTTTTTTTGAAAAAGTTGATCGATATATTCCATTATTATTAATATTAACGGTCGTCTCATTTTGTATAGGATTATACTTTGCTCTAATTAATTCTCCAGCTGATTACATACAAGGAGATTCAATGAGGATTATGTATATTCATGTTCCATCAGCTTGGCTTTCTCTGATGATTTACACTCTATTAGCTCTATCTTCAATCCTTTGGTTTATTTATAGAAATCCATTACTCAGTTTAACCGGCAGATCACTTGCTCCAATAGGAGCAATGTTTACATTTTTAGCTCTTATTACTGGTAGCATATGGGGCAAGCCAACGTGGGGTACATGGTGGGCTTGGGACGCTAGACTAACCTCAATGTTAATCTTATTTTTTCTCTATCTTGCTTATATTTTATTGTGGCAATCAATCTCAAACAAAGAAAATGCATCAAAAATTGCAGCAGCACTTGGAATCATTGGCTTTATAAATATACCCATCATTAAATTTTCTGTTGATTGGTGGAATACATTGCATCAACCAGCAACAATTTCAAAGCTATCTGCGCCTAGTATTGATATTAGTATGTTAATACCACTTTTAATTATGACATTCGCATTTGGATTATTTTTACTATCACTGTTTATAATAAGAATGAGAATATTAAGTCTTGAAATCAAATTAAATCGAATGAAGACTAGTTAACTATGACTGGATATTTTTTATATATACTCAGTTCTTATTTAATTACTTTCTTAATAATGCTGTTATTTTTTGGAGTTCATTTTTCCAAACTATCAAAAATTAAAAAAAAACAATCTGAAATTTTAGAAAATGAGAAAGCCAGTTAAGCAAAGAATTATAAAGTTATTAGTTGGAGCATCTATAATCACTGTTTCTATCTTAGTAATTATTATGAATTTAAGAGAAAACTTAATATATTTTTATAGTCCATCAGATCTACTTACAATTAATTTGAATAATAATCAGGAAATAAGAGTTGGAGGCTTAGTAAAGGATAGTAGTCTTCTTTATGATGAAACAAATTCAATATACCGATTTGTCATTACTGACGAAAAAAACCTAATTAATGTAGAGTACAAAGGAATATTGCCAAATTTATTTGCTGAAAATAAGGGTGTGGTTGTTGAAGGACGATACACAGGTGCAAAAAATATAGTTGCAAGTAAAGTTTTAGCAAAACATGATGAAAATTATATGCCTCCTGAAGTAATAAATGCTCTTAAAGAAGAAGGAAAGTGGCAAGGCGAGTGAGTGTAATTTATAGTTATCTAGGAATTATATCTTTATCTATTTGTTTAATTGCATCCTTAGTGCAAATTAAAATTTCTTATAGCAAGAGTAGCCTTGAATATATTAATTATTTTAATTTATCACTGCTTCAACTTTTGTGCTGTGTTATATCTTTTATTATACTCATATACATATTTGTTATTTCAGATTTTAATTTTTTATTAGTTTACCTAAATTCTCATACTGAAAAGCCATTAATATATAAGTTCTCTGGAGCCTGGGGCAATCACGAAGGAAGTTTATTAATGTGGATTCTCATACTGACTATATTTAATTTTTTATTTGCACTAATTTCAAAAGCCAATATTTCTTTGAAAGAAATTACAGTTGGTATCCAAAGTTTCCTAATCTCAGGATTTTTATTATTCTTACTTTTTACTTCTAATCCCTTTACTTTACTTCAAGAAACTCCTACTGAGGGTCTCGGTTTGAATCCTATTCTTCAAGATCCATTTTTAGCTATTCATCCTCCAGTATTATATTTAGGATATGTTGGATTCTCATTAATATTCAGCCTGGCTATTGCAGGTTTGATCAGTAAACAAATTGATAAAGATTGGGCATCTGTTGCAAAAAAATGGACACTATCAGCATGGATACTTCTAACAGCTGGCATTGGATTAGGATCTTATTGGGCTTATAATGAGTTAGGATGGGGCGGTTATTGGTTTTGGGATCCTGTAGAGAACGCATCTCTTATGCCTTGGTTGGCAGGTACAGCTCTTATTCATTGTGTTTCAATTTTAGAAAAAAGAAATACTCTTCAATCTTGGACAATTCTACTTTCAATTTTAACATTTGCCTTATGCTTGATAGGAACTTTCTTGGTACGTTCAGGTATTTTAAATTCTGTTCACGCGTTTGCCTCTGACTCATCGAGAGGGCTATTTATTCTAACTTTCTTATTAATAGTTCTTTCAATCTCATTATATTTATTTGCAAAAAAAGCTCCTATTCTTGATAGAAAAGTAGATTATCAGTTGATTAGCAAAGAAACTGGTATTTTAGTTAATAACTGGCTTCTAGTTTCAATTCTATTTGTTGTTTTCCTAGGGACTATTTATCCAATATTTACAGATATTATACTATCAAAGAGTCTGACAGTAGGACCCAACTATTATATTTTTTCATTAACACCTATAATTTTTATACTTATTTTAGCTATGGCAATTACCCCATTTTTAAACTGGGGTACTGACCAAATCAAAACGATAATAAAACACTTTTATAAGCCCACTTTACTAAGTTTAATTATAATTTTTTCACTTAGTTTATACTTTAATCAATTAACTGTTACAGAAATTTCATTATTAATTCTATGTTCAATATTAGTTATATCAAATTTAAATTCTAATATTCTATTTAAACGTAATAGTTATTACCTATCTAGTAATATTGGGCGTTCACTTACACATGCAGGATTTGGTCTATTAATTATATCTATAATTGCTAATTCAAGTTATGCCGAAGAGAGAATTACTCAAGCTAAAGTGAATGATAGTATTGTTGTAGGAAATTATGACTTTTTATTTTCAAGCATTTCACAAAATAAGGAAAAAAATTATCATACAATAAAAGCTAATTTTGAAATGCAGCAACATGGTGGAACTCTTAAAAAGTTACAGCCTGAAATAAGATTTTATGAAAATCCACCAACTATCACATCTGAAACAAGTATTGCCCGGATGTTTTTTAAAGATATCTATATAGTAATGAATGTTCCAGAAAATCAAGAATTCATAAATGTAAGAATTCATATTAAGCCTTTTATGAATTTTATTTGGTTAAGTGTTTTAATGATGATATTTGGTGGATCTCTATCTATTATTATGAAAAAGAGGTCTTTACAATGAAGAAAATATTTTTTTATTTACCTCTACTAATAATTATTTTGTTGGGTATTCTTTTTTATGTCTCACTAGGAAATAATAAAGATAATATCAACTCACCTTTGGTTGGTAAAAAAATTCCAAAATTTATTACGGAGAGACTTTTTGAAGAAAACGATACTTTTTCAAATAATGATTTAATAAATAATAATTCTTTAAAATTTATAAATGTGTGGGCCTCATGGTGCGTTCCATGTAGAGCAGAACATGATGTTCTTAAAATTATTTCTAATATTGAAAATGTTGAGTTATACGGGATCAATTATAAAGATAAACGAGAAAATGCATTAAATTTTATTGAAACCCTAGGCAATCCATTTAAAGAAATTGGCATTGATGCAGATGGAAGAACTTCAATAGAGTGGGGAGTTTTTGGAGTTCCTGAGACATTCATAGTTTATGAAGAAAAAATAATTTACAAACATATTGGCCCAATACATTTATCAGAATTAGAAGAAAAAATAATTCCAATAATTAAGGATTTAAATTGAAAACATATCAAATCTGTTTTTTTTATTCACTAATTGCATATTTATTTTTATCAATAAATACATATTCATTGAATGATATACAATTGGAAAGAGCAAATTCATTATATAAAGAAACAAGATGTCTTGTATGTGAAGGTCAAAATATCTATGAGTCAAATTCTGACTCAGCTGAAGACTTAAAAAAATTAATATATGAAATGATTTCTGAGGGCAGCTCTGATGATGAAATTAAGTCTTTTTTAATAAGTAGATATGGAGAATGGATAATCATGACTCCACCAGTTAATCAGTCAACATATTTTCTATGGTTTAGTCCAATTATTATTTTGATATTAGGTTTCTTATTTATTTTTAGGAAATTCATTAAATGAATGAATTAGAGAATCTATTTTGTTCTAAATGTGGAGAAAAATCACTTATTCGTGAGAAACCAATAGGAGATACTCATATAAGAATAGTATGTAAAAATTGTAATGATATTACATATGAAAACCCAAAAATAGTCACAGGATCTGTTTGTTGTTATGAAGATAAAATACTTTTGTGTAAAAGAGCTATTGATCCCCAAAAAGGTTTATGGACTTTACCTGCTGGATACTTAGAAGTTAATGAAACTATTGAAGAGGGAGCTATACGCGAAGCATATGAAGAGGCTTTTGCAAAAATTGAAATTAAAAATCTTTTAGCAACATATTCTCTCAAGCATATCAGTCAGATTCAAATTATATTTGAAGCAAATCTTATTAATTCAAATATTAAGGCCGGAATAGAATCTTTGGAAGTTGGCTTATTTACCTGGGACAAGATTCCATGGAATCAATTAGCGTTTGAAAGTGTAGAATGGGCCTTAAAGAATTTTAAAGAAAGACAAAATTTGAACACTTTCGTCATATTTAATAATCCTAATTAATATCAATAGGAAAAATATGAGAACATTAACATTTAACATTATAATCATTTCTTTAGTTATTGCTGGCTATGTTTTTGCTGGTGGGTTTGAGGAAGATCCAGGTCCAGAAGAGCTAATTATTGAGGGAAATACAGAGTCTAATAATGAATTTGAAGCTGTAGATTCTGAAAATGATGCTTCAATAAATGTTGTAGGAGCTATGGAAGATGACACACTTTCCTTAACTGACAATGAGGGGAATATTGTAACGTGGTCAAAAGGTTTAGTAACTTCTGGTGGAGATGATAAAAATTATGTAACATGGGGAAATTAATTGACCCAATTTACATATGATTACTAGAATATTATTTTTTACATCATTTTTAATAATATCTTCAAGCTCAATCCTACAAGCCGATGGTTCTTACTCTTATTCATTTGGTCAATTTGATGCAAATGACTCTTACGATTCTCTTGAAGTTCGTATTGAATATCTATCAGATCGAAATTTGAATGAAAAATATGAGTTAAAACCTTTTCTAGGTTTAATGACTAATACTGATAGTGGAAAGTATCTATATTTTGGATTAAGAAAAGATTATTCACTATCAAATAAATGGAATTTAACGCCAAGCTTTGCAGCTGGCTACTACGACCAAGGTTCTAGTAAGGATCTAGGATACAACCTTGAATTTCGTAGTCAATTAGAAGTATCCTACAATCTAGAAAAACAAAAAAGGATTGGAGTCAGTTTAAATCATATTTCTAATGCAAGTTTAGCAGATGAAAACCCTGGAACAGAGAGTATCGTCATATCTTTTATCAATCCTTTTTGATCTTTTCCTAAAAAGTAATTATCATTATTAACTATGAAGGTAGTCGAATTTAAAACTTTTGTAGTTGGTAATCCACCCCCGTCGTTTGGAGGTAAATATTGGATATTTTTAAAACTAACTACTGATAATGGTATTTCAGGTTTTGGTGAAGCCTATGGAATTCCCTTTCACCCAAAGATCGCAAGACAGATGATTGAAGATGTGTGTGAAAGACTTGTAATAAATGAAAATCCATTCAATATTGAAAAGATATGGAGAAGAGTCTTTTCAAGTGGT
>MDSV01244339.1_pt1 | contig 16125 bp, 17 predicted proteins | sample 810851 | NCBI WGS metagenome assembly MDSV01 (sample SAMN05326640, study PRJNA326480) | marine metagenome | isolation source: seawater | place: Atlantic Ocean: North East | collected 2012 | reverse complement strand
GGGCGAGAGCAAGGCTGGGGATGGCGAAAAAAACCATCTTCTAATCCAAAGAAAAAAGGAACAAAGGGTGGAAAAAGAAAATATTAAACTTAAAGGAGAAATGCAGATGATACAAGAGCAATCAATTCAAATAGCTTCACAAAATGCTGAATTAATGAGAGAAAATTCGGAAATTCGGGAGAGAGCGTCGAGCACGGGAAATCTGAATGTTGGCAGACTTAGTTTAGGTTTTGGTAGTGGTGCCGCGCCTAAAGCTCCCAAGCCTAAAGCTACTGGGGGGCGAGAGCAAGGCTGGGGATGGCGAAAAAAACCATCTTCTAATCCAAAGAAAAAAGGAACAAAGGGTGGAAAAAGAAAACGCACAAGAAAGAAGTGTAACAACCGTCGGTTAAAGAAAAAAATGTTATGTGTGAGGGGAACTAAAAAGAGATTGAAAAAGTTAAAAAAGTATACAAAAAGATTGAAGCTTAAATTTACGCGTTGTAGTAAACAAAGAGTAAAAAACTGGAGTGTAAGAAAAAAGAGAAAATATAATAGAAGAAAGTAAAAAATTTTATAGTTAAATAGTTAAATTTTATAAGTTTAATTATTTAGTTGCGGCGAATCATTGGTGGAGGAGGACCTGCTGCCTGCCTTAGATTTAGCGAAGGAGGAGGGGGAACAGCTGATTGCTTTAGATTTACCATAGGAGATGTTGGAAGAGAACTTGGTTGTGTCACCTGCTGATGAAATTGGCTTGGTGCAGAACTCTGTCTCAAACATTGTGGAATAATTTGCGGCGTCCCACTCGTTGCACTTCGCATCGCATTGAGTGAACATCCTCGAAAAGCCATTCCTGATGTTTCCTCTCCAACATCCACAGATAGTGACTGATCAACATTAAAACCATAACTTTGCCCAATAGTAATTGCATCCTGTCCAATACCCAAATATATACAAGCAATACCCTCTTTCTTTGCATCCTCAATAGCCCGCTTCAAATCAACATCCGAAAAGGTTGACGCATTATCATAACCATCCGAAAACAACTGAAACACACCAGAAACCTTCTTTGTCGGATGACTTTTAATATAATTCTGCATCCTCTTTCTCAACTTATTGATATCTATAATAGCCGTATCATATAGCTTGGTGCTTCCTCGCGGTCTACTCCATTCACGTGCATCTTCCATAGAAATTTCCACATCTTTCATATTTACATTCTCCATTCGTTTATACACATTTTTATCGAAAAATGTCACACTAATATATCCCTCCTGATTGTTATTATTAACTCCACTACACATTTCCTTCACCCACTCATAAACACCATTTGCGGAGGCATCTACCTGATTCGTCATAGAACCCGAACAGTCTCCGACATATGCTGCAAATACAACATCAGGTGGCACCTCAGGACGAATATTACTCTCATTACGCTTTACGTTTGCTAGACAGGATAGTTTACACATTCTTGATTCTTTTATTTGCTTGTTTCTTTATACTTTCTTGGATGTCTTATAATAATACAATACTTATTACTATTGAAATACATTTCAATTTTCTAATATAATAATAATACTTGGTCCTTTTTGAAACTATTATAAATAAAGTTATAAAAATAAATATATGATGTATACATTTGTAAAAGTTTATATTTCTTGACTTCTTCTATAAATATACTATTTTGACCAAGATCATCAATCAACAAACTTTTAATTTTAATACTATTGGAAATGTATACTATTGCATTATAAAAACCTTCAAGAAATATTTCTTGCGATGCATCCCCTTGGTATGAACCAACCAAAGTAATTGTATGGGAATTATTATGCAAAGAATGATTGTTTTTAAAAAAGTAACAACACAAAAGTTTATTATTTACCAAATATACACAAATGTTTATAATTTTTTGATCACATAAATACAGCAAATGACTAATATGAACATGTAGAAAACAATCGAAAACTTCATATAACTTATAAAATGTATTTATAAATAATCGATAATTACTTGAATTTAATAATATTATTTTTACACCACTATATGAGTTTACTACTTTTCTTGGGAAAAACTTAATAGAATAAAGAAAGGTATTTATGGATATCAAAGAAGTGGAAATCTCTATTTTTTCGGAAGTTCTAAACACAAAAATTTTGTCATTTACTGTTTCTCTGTGTCTTTTAAAATGTGTATACAATGTTTTAAAATAAGATAGTTTATCTATACCACAAATATAATCAAATGTGTATAATTTCAAATCCTTATTATATAATCTGCCTTCTAATGGTTTAGAAACAATACTACCCAACAATTTACTATTTTTTTTGGGCGTTTCATAAAATAATGAAATAAAACACTTCTTATTATGTTTTGTAAAAAGAGATTCTAACTTCTTTGTATTTATTTTAGTGACCAAGTCTTTATAATAAGTATAATGTTTATTTAAAAACCAACTCAAAGCACATTTCTTTGTGTAATCTAAGTCATCCCATTTACATGAATATATATTTGAATCAAAGTATTTTGTTAATTTTGCATTGTTAACAATAAATCCTTTTTTACCCCATAAACGAGGATCATACTTATTATATATAACTTGATTTAACCAATATTTATTTTTATACTTAAATCTAAATATGTAATATATAACAAATACAAAAATAATTAAAATTATATAATGAAAGTAAGGCATAATTTTTTCACCTATACTAATGTTATATTGTCGAAGCATATATAACATTAATTTAAAATTTATTATGTTTAAACCTAAACTTTTTCAAATACGTATAAATATTCATATGGATATTGACAAGGGCTCATATTTATTTTACCTTTCAACTTAAATCCCACATCTCTAGCCTTCTGTATTATTTCCTTTTGTGATTCCATATGATAATTATGCTCGTTTCTAATTGCCTTATTACCATTATCCTGCTTCATAGTTTCCACATATTTTGAACTATCACCATTTTCTACAAACTCCCCTTTATATTGGAAATCATTAAACTTGACAAAACTTTTTGTAATACGTTCTTTTGCAAAACGTTGGGGGTTTACTTTGTATAAAGGATCAGATGCTTCAATTCGTGGATCGAACTTATCTCTATTTACAAGATGAATAATCATATATCCATTTGGTTTTAACCAACTATACACATTATGAAATGCAGCCTTTTTATCTTGAATATAATAAGGTGTCATAAATAACATCATACAATGAGTAAATTCCCCATTACCAAATTGATTTCCATGCATTACATCTGAATTATAAAATTTACATTTTGGGAAATTTTTTTTAGCTCTTTTTATCATTTCTATTGAAGAATCAATCCCAATAGCATCTAAACCTTTTTTTGTTAGCATATTTACATGATGACCGGTTCCACAACCAATATCTAATATATGACTTTTTTTATCCATTTTAGTATTTCTAACTATTTCTTTTAATTCATAATTATTTTTTGTATTGTCCAGCATCAATGAATCATAAATTGAACAATAAAATTTTGTCCATATATCATTACCTTTATTAAAAATAAAATCACTATTATCTAACTTTTTTTCAATTGTATCTGTTATTGACTCTTTTTCGTAATTTACATTTTTAGCACCATGAACAATGCTATTATTTGGTTCCTTTTTTTTTTCGTCTAAAGGCACATCTTCTTTATATCCATATTTTGGTAGTTCATTTAAATCTCGATCAGTTTTCTCTATATTTGTAAGTTTATTTTTTTTTTTCATTTTCAAATTTCCTTGAAATCCTTCCAAAAATCCTCCTCTAAGACTAGTAAAACCCTCATATTGTGGTTTGTATGTATAGTATATATGATAAATGAAAAATAGTATAATAAAAAATAATAAAATGACAACAGGAGTTTGTATTTCCATTATATGTATAATGTTATTATTTTTTATATTAAATTAATATAATGAATCCAAATGATATAAATGATAAAAGAAGTATGAAAGAATTCAGAGGTATTACGTTTTCAAAATTTAAAAAAACCGATGCAAAAAAGGAATTCCTAAAATCTATTAATGATGGAAAAATAGAACAATCATGTTATTGGTTATGTGAATTTATATGTGCCGGTCATTTTTCAGAAGTTTGGGACTTAATTATTATTACTATGAGTAAAAATATACATTTAGGAAATCCTAAATTACCAATTTATATTGAATTAAGGTTTAATGATTTTAAAAATATTATTCATAATGGTTATATTGGTAACGAATTAAAAATGAGAAATAATACAAAAATCAGAAATTTATTTGCTGAAATTATTAGTATTATGTGTTTATCTACTAAAAAATTAGCATTTTCTAATATAAAAATAGCAAAAGAAGATTATAATATTACAAATATATCTTTTAAGTTGAAGGCAGACAATGTAAATTATGCTCAACGTATATATAAGAGTGAGGATCCTAAAGAATTATTTATTGCGGTCAATGAATTTGCATATCATTTAAACAAAAACTCTAATAATTTACAACAAGCTTGTTATTGGTTAGAATGGATGTTAGGGTATCAATCATTATGTTATAAAGAAACAAAGATTAGAAAAGAGGGAGGTAGAAGGCAAATGCCGGTAAATATTAAAGATCAGAAAGATACAATATGGATGTTATGGGAAATTATATTATTTGAGGCTCAAGATAGAAATAAGGTAGTCTATAAAATTGTTAGTTCATTATTAAATTTGTATTGTATTAAATATACTAATGGTTGTAAAAAAAAGAGAAAGGATCTTATTTATTTTGCTATATCATTAGTTACAGAAAAAGCGAACTTAAATATTAAAATATCTAAAAATGAACATATTACTAGTCAAATTGTTAAGAAAATTAATGTTATTTATAGACAAATAAAAAAAAACGAAGTAAAACCAGATACTGACTACTTATTTAATAATTCATTTACAAGTGGAAATCTAGAAAAAACTATTTCAAAACTTGACAAAATGGATAAACTTATGGGTATGGTTACAAGAAATAATTAATAAACTATGTCTAGTAATTCATTAATTTGAATATCCCAAAATTTATTAAAATCTTCCTTAAATTTAATCCTTAGATTCTTATGAACTTCTGTTTCTTCAAAATTTAATCTAGCCCCACGAGTTTTTACATAATCCTTCCATTTTCTTATTTTTTCATATAAATTTGCCATTTTAATTTCTTCTTCATTTTCTGAAGATATTAAATACAAAAACTCTTCTTCTGACAAATCTTCATATCCCACATCTTTTTTAATTCGTATATTATTCATCATAAAATTAAATTTCTTGTAATTTTTGTTTTTATCACCACACACAGGTAATACATTCCATTCATCATTAAATCCACGTTTTTTTGTGTGTTTAAAATAACCATTGATTTCATATAAATGATCCCCTACACCTTTTGCAGGTTTTCCAGTTACAAAACATTCTTTATCGCTTTTTATTTCCAATATTTCTAATTTCTTATTTAAATCTTCCTGTGTAAATATCGGATTAGGATTTTTTATTAACTCTACTTTACTTATGATTTTTGTCAAATAATAACTGCTATCACTCCACCTACATTTAGCACTACGTTCTTCACTTTTAATTCTATTTCTTAAATAATAATTACTTTTTTTAATAGATGATATCATTTGTTTGTCACCAGGTATCATTTCTTCTATAAAATCTATATTTTCTAATTTTATTTTTTTAATTTCACTATGTATATCAGTATTCAATACCATGTTTCCTTCCCATTTTCCGACAATAAATAATGTAAAATCTATACGTTTTCCATTATTTTCAACAGTATGACAATGATTATTATTTTTAAAAGCTTCAATATCTTCTATATTTACTTTTATTTGTAATTCTTCATTTAGTTCTCTTTTTAATGCTTCCTTTGCTGTTTCTCCTTTTTCTATTTTTCCTCCTGGAAATTCATACAAATTTGGGAAATTTTTTAGTTGACTAGCTCTTCTAGCCAAAAAGAGATGTTGATCCTTAATTAAAACACCCCCAACAACCTTTATCATAATTTTATTATATTTCACATTTACTAGTTATAATTCAATTTAATTAAAAATAATATTAAAATGAACACAAATAAATACTATATAAATGTCTACACGTAATATGTTGCAACAACCTGTAGTTGATAAGTCTTCCGCTTTAGATCTTATTTTTGGATTTTTACAAATTGCGCAGAGGAGAGGATCTTTTTCTTTTTCTGAATCTGCAAAAATTTTTGAATGTATACAACAATTTAATGATTTTTTTCAACCAGAGGAAGAAAACACAGAATTTGAAAATGAAAACCAAGAAGAATCACAACCCGAACCAACAGATGATCCACCAACATTTCCAGTTGAAACATTAGGTAGTTTTGACGATAATGATGATGACGATAATGATAATGATGATGATGATGATAATGATGATAATGATGATGATAAAGAATTGTCGTCCAATTAAAAACTACCTAGGCCTTTTGGATCATAATGTGGATAAGATAATGTTAACTCTTCTCCAGCTTTAATATTTCTACGCGCCTTTAATCCACGTTTAGCTAAATATACATTATGATATGGTCTATTATCATTAGTAAAAGCAACAAAGTTTCTATTTTTTTTTTGATTAATAATTTTATTGTTGCCAAAAGCTTTTAAACTATAAGTAAAACGAAAATCATTTCCATATTTTTTCACAAATTTATTCCAATCCATAACTTGTGATTTCATATGATTATATGGACATATTGATTGATCCTTTTTAAAAGGTATTTTTGTAAATAATCCATAACCATGAATTTTTGATTTTTTCACCTCTAAATCATAATCAGCAGGATTATCCATAACCCTTTTACCATGTAAATTAATATTTTTTGGTTTAAATTTATGATCAGCACTCCAGGTTCTACGCACCTTTTTTTTGATAGTTTTATTTTTTTTTAGTGCCTTTTTTTTTGTTTTTTTATTACGCACCCTTTTACGCTTGGTTTTACCCATTATATATTTTAAAAACATTATAATATATATTGATAAATTAAATACTTTGGACACGGTCTCGCGTTAATTTTTTTTGTTCTAAATCCGCTTCCACTAATTCTAAAACACTTGATCTTTTTTGTTCCTTTAAATTTAATATTGACTTTACTCTTTCTGCCTGTAACTCTTCAAATTTCTTATTTTCTGTTTTTACATATGACTTCAATATTTTTAACATGATTCTACAGATTGTATTATTTACTATTTGAAATATTTTTATAATACCTCCAGATATACCTATTATTTCTATTGTTTTTTCTTGAATAACTGATTTATATAACCAATATTCCGATAATCCACCAACTAATAACGTATTTGTTATAATTAATACCCATACAAATATACACTCAAATTTTCTCTTTACTTTTTCATTTACATCATAATTTGGTAATTTTTTTTCATCTATAAATATATCTTGATAATATAAAGGTTTTGACGCAGTATAATATACTATTTTTGGAAAATTCCAAAATAAAATAAAGAAACAAGCAGAAACAATTATTGGAAAATAAACAACTGTTCTTACATTATCAAAAAATACAGTTATTATACCAAATGACAAAGGGAGAAAGAAACGCTTTATTTTAATTTTTCTATTACAACATTTTACAGATACATCAAAGCAACATTTTTCACACATTAAATATATTTAAATCTTATTTACAGTTTAAATATATTTGTTAATTGTATTAGCTTAAGATTTTAAGGTATATTAAACCAATCCACGAAGACCACCACCACCACGTGATCCACCATTTCCACCATTCTTTCTTGTAGTATTCATTAAATTACTTTGAAATCCAACAATAGATGCCTTTCTACTAGTTTTATGTGATAAATCATAAGACTGAGATCCTTTAATTTGAGAAATTTCCTCTTTTTTTGCTACACGCAAAATTTCATTAAATTCTACTTCACCTGTAACAAGCATACTATTAAAATACTGTTTTACACCATAACCATTATCCTGTTTTGTTTTAATTTTAGCACACTCTTCTTGATCATCATCATGTTTTTTAAAAATAATATGTGTTCCTACTTCAAGTTCTCGAATGTTTACACTTTCTTCACCACTCATTTATACTATAAATAAATTATTTTTTTTTTAAATTAATATTTTAGTATTTTATATAATGGGAAATTGTTTTTCAAAAATTTGTTATAATCCAAGAAAAAAAAAGAAACCTATATTAGAAATACCAAAAATACATAAAGAAGAACTTACTATCGAATATATTCCATTAATAGGTCAATATGAGACATATAACAAAATTTAATGTTTATAATGTGTATATGGAAACTTTAAAAAGTTTAAATCCTTTACAAGAAAAAAACACAACACAAAATATAGTAGATTCAGTTAAATCTGTAAATCCTTTACAAGAAAAAAGTAATACCGAAAATGTTTTAGAAAAATTTTCATTTACTCCAAGCAATGATAATAGTCCACTTAGTATGAAAACTAATTCAGGAAGTAGCTGGGTGACTAGAATATTTCTTTTAATTATTATAGTTATATTAATGATTTTTACATTTGGGGCATATTTAGTAAAAGGCAAATCAGAGGGATCAAAAACATTAAGAGCTGTATTTTCAAAAGGTGGTGGTGCATTAATAGATACAGTTGAACAAACATTTAATAAATTTGTGGAAGGAACAAGATTTAGTGGAGGTATTTTAGCAGGTAGTGTAAAATCAATTCTTAATTTAATAAAAACGATGTTTATATCTTTAGATTATCAAGAAAAGATATATGTGAAACAAAAAGAGAATAAGAAAAGAAAGAAAAAGGAAGAAAAATCGAAAATGGAGAAAGAAGTAATGGAAAAAAAGGGAAACGGAGGTGAAAGCGCATCACCAGATAGTGTAAAGAGCACTATACAAGAGAAGAAGAAACCGGGTTTTTGTTATGTAGGATATCAAGCACCACACAATGCTTGTATACAATTGGATGATGTAAAGAAGTGTATGTCGGGAAAGGTATTTAATACAATGGACGATTGTGTGAATTATAAACCGCAAAAGTGATTAATTTATATTATTTAAAATATAAATTAATTTACAAATTATACCATCTTGTAGATAAGTATGGTGGATATTGAGCAGCCGAATCATCAGCACACATATTAGGACCTACATTTACAATATTATTAATTTCAACAGGATTTAATGCGCTATTAAAATATCGTAAAGATGACATTTCACCATGGAATCCTTGTTCATTACCACAACCTGCACCAGAATCACACATATCTGATTGAGACAAATGAACATCACCATAGTTTTGTCTAGGAAGAGAAGGCATTACCTTTCTTTTATATAAAACACCATTCACATATATATCAAAGTGCTTTTGTTCTACTCTAAGTGCTACATGAAACCATTTACGAAGAGGAACATTTTCAATAACTGTTTCACTATCAACTTTAAGATTATTATCTAATTCACCTGAAAATGTATTCATAACAGCAACTAAAGAATTTTTTAAATCAGTATTACCACCTGCGGTAGATTTTGAAGATTTAATATATAAACCAGGACCGGCATCATGGTTTTGTAATCCTAAAACACCTCTTGTTCCTTTTGATCCTTTATGAAAAACATGATAATAACGATCTGTGCCATTCTCTGATGGACTATGAGGTTTATCTATAAATAACCACACTGACCAAGTAAATTCAACACCTTCGCGTTCATTTTTTGAACGTAAGATAGGAATGGAGTTTTTGATTTTTGGATCTCCGGGAATAACTGTAGACTGTTGTCCATCACGTCTACATGTAACCAAAAACGGATTAGGATTAGGTTTATGTAACCATAAAATAAATTGTGTAGACAATCGTAAACATAAAACAAATCCAATAATAACAAGAAGTAAAAATGCTAATTTTGCAACAATCGTATTTGACATTAAAAATTCCTTTGACCCAGATACATAATTACCCGATCCATAATTGCTAAATCCCTGGCCCATAGAATTATTAATTCCTTCTGAAAAAGAAAGTGATTGACTCATATATATTGTAAGATGAGAAAATTAGAGAAGAATACTATTTAATTCTTTTTGATCTTCCATAAAAGCAATCTTGAGTTTATATTTATTAAACATATCACTTAACCAATTTCCGCCACTGTAACCTTCTTTATAAATTGCATATGCTTCTCTAGGCTGAATAGATCTAGAATAATGCCTTACAGTTCCTAAAAATCCCTTAAAACCATTTTCTGTTGAAGTTCCATCACTGACATCAGCATTTGATGGACACACCATAAGTTTTCTAGCCTCCGATGGAACATCATAATTTTTCATTGTTGTGCAAGTTTTGCTTAATTTTCCATCAACATACATATCAATAGCTCTATTTCTGTAAGATACTAAAACATGAGTCCATTTTTGCAATGGAATATCTTCGATTTTGCATGAAGCATAAACATTTGAAGTATCAGCTTCTTTCATTTTAAATACCAAATCACTTTGATATTGATCCAAATACATACAATAATAACAATCATTACTGCTTGATGTTTCTTGAAGAGGTCTAAATAAAATATATTTTTTTTGTCCATAGTTATAATTATATTGTTTTATAAATACCCATAATGAATAACTAAAATTTGCGGAATTTGGAATTGTTTTCGCATCAACTTCTTCTCTAATAGATGCATCCTTTAATGTAATAATATTATGTAAATCGTTATCTGTAAATAACCAGTAATATAAAATTACTAAAATCAAAATGACAATTATTCCAAGTATAATGCTCTTAATATTCATAATATAATATAGACTTAGAAATTTATTAAAATATTAAATTTCTAAATTAAAGGGGGATTTCTTAATTTTAATGTATTATAACTTAAATCTATTTGATTTTTGGTTAATGCTGTTGGATAATAAACAACATTACAAATACCTCCAGATATTCCATATTTTTCTCCAATAATAATCGGATGATCTTTCATATATTGCAATGTTCCATTCCAAGATCCTTCTAACTTACCATTTACAAAAATATCCAAAACCCCTAAATCATAGTTAATCACAATATTATTCCATTTTTGTTTTTTTAACAACCCTTCTTTTTCAAAAATTGTAAATAATTGTTCATTATTATTATTTAATGTATCTTTGGTCATATTTTCTGCACACCATTTATTTACTACTTCTAACGTTTTTGTATCATTTATTGAAGTTTTGTATATGCAATCGCTTGAATTATTACTATCAGGATCTCCACAACACAAATTTTCAGGTAACTTTACTAATACTTCTACCTTTAATATATCATCTCTCATATTGTATGAAATTTTTGGATTTGATGAATAATCAATCAAGTTAGTATATTTATTATAAGAACTTCTAAAATTTTTATATTGGTTGTGAATATTTACCCATAATGATAATCCATAATTATAACTAAAATCATTTATTTTTTCTGACATTAAGTGTGGTTCTAAATTTTGAAATCTCATAACTTTACCTTCATCATTATTTGGTTTTAATTCCTTATCCAAATAAATTGGACTCTCCACTATTACTTGGCTTTTTCTAATTTTTCCATTTTTTATTTTTTCATCTACATACTCTTTTTCCATTTTTAATTTATTTTCCTTTTCCTTTATTTTTTTGATATTTGGCTTATTTGAATGTCTTTCATCATCTAATTGATTTACAACAAAATAATATATAAAATTTACAACTTGTTCATATCTATCTTTACTCTTATAAGATTTGTTTTCACTTATTCCTCTAATTTCATTATCTGTTTTTTCATCCACTTGAAAATGTGTATTTATATAATTTTTATTTAATCCTGGATCACGAATTTTTTCCAAATAATTTTTCAAATTATCTTTTGTTGAATAATATTGATTGTTTAATATTTTTTCCCAATCATCTTTATTTATTACATCATCCACACGAGAATGTATTTCTTCATAATATGTTTTTAATTTTTCAATATTTCTTTCCAATTCATTCTTTTTCAAATAATATGTTTTATCATTATTTTTACTTACATAATGACTCATCATAAACTTTACAAAAATAGGTAACAAAATATAAGAACCAACTAATAATATTTCTCCTAATAATACTGCATACACGATTTTTGGTGTATCCGTTAAATCATTGTATATATATTCGACAATGAAAAATAATAAACATGGAATAAGTAGAATCAAATTTAATATAAACTTAAATATTTTGCTATTTTGGATAAATTCTGTTCCACTTAATTTTTTGTATACAAAAGTTCCTAACGCCATCGCTAACATTAATATTGACAAATTTGCTAATCCCGATTCATATGTCTTTTTTCCTGTATAAAAATATATAGATAATCCTATAATAAACATCATTAAAAACATTACAAGAGTGAATTTGAAATATTTAAACAATTTCTTCATCATCCATATTGTATTTGCCATCATATTTGATTTATCAGGTCTATCTATATTTTCATAATTCATTGATAATGTAAATAACGATAAACTTAATATTGTTGCTAATGCTGTAAATGTTAGCGATATCGGAATATAATAAGAATCTGGTATAGCCGGCTCTGTTTTAGTTCTTGGATATTTTGATACATAATATTTTTCCGAATTAACCTGAAATATTATAAAACTTATTACACACATTAAACATATTACTACTAATAAAGATCTAAATGCATCCTTTTTTAAAAATTCAAATATACCTTTCCTACCTATTACTGTATAGCCCAATGCTAAAAATATAATTAATCCCATCAATGGATATTCTGTGACTGGAAATGATTTTTCAAAAGATTTTCTTGCCTCCTCTTGACAATTTTTTATTTCTTCCTTCGTATCCATTGAATATCCACCCTCTGGTCTCTCCTTTTTAATATTACAACCCTTCATTTTATTTTTATAAGTTTTTATATCTGGTTCATCACTTATAATAGCCAATGGTATTGCCGTAGCTAATGATATTAATGAAAATAATGTCCAATATGTATGTGGTCTATTTTGCATAGTATTAAATAATATTGATCCTATTTTATTTTCTCTAAATTGTTTTGTAACATATAAAAATCCAAATAATCCCATTAATAATAAACTTGTATATATACCTACACTGAATCCCTTACTTACATTTCTTTGTGTTGTGCTTTTTGAAACATATATAAAAGATGTTATAAGACCCGACAAAAAAACTAATCCACCAATGACCTTCATTGCAGTTGATCCTACTGAATTGTTTTCAAAAAATATAATTACATTTCTAAATGTTTCGACTAAAGAACCAATTGTTGCATCTATAATTCCAAATTCTTCTGCTAAAAATAACAAAAATATTGATAAAAAACTAATACTAAGTAACAACATTGGAAATTTATTTGGAAAATTTTTATCTGGTATAAACATTAAACATATGACACCAATCATAACAAATATATTTAGACCTACAACTAAAAACTTATTATCTTCAAAGTCTCCTCTAAATATTTTTATCCATAATGTTATAAATATTAATCCTAATACCAATAATCCTATATAACTACCGATTAATGCTGCAGTATCCATACTATTATATTAATTGTATATTTTATTGTTGGATTTTATTCATTATTCCTTTCTCTCTATGACAGTTTGGACATAAAGCCCATAAGTTATCTACATGGTTTGATCCCCCATTTTGTAATTCTACTTTATGATCTACTTCAAATGTTGCTTCTAACATTTGACTACAATTTCCACATCTCCATTTTTGTCTACTTGCTACATACTTTTTCTTTGTTTCACTCACACTACGCGATACTACACCCTTCTTTCCAGAATGTAACATTCTTTTCATCTGAGGTGATACATTTAAATTTTTAAAATTTGTTCCCCCCTCATTTGGCATAAACATACTAAATAAATTTGATGTTTCACTATCTACTGGCATATATTTTACTAAGTTTGATGCTGTTAATAATGCATCTGTTGATTCATTTGGATGTTTTTTTATAAACAAATATAAACTTAATCCACCAAATGCAAATGCGGCCATTTTATAATACTTTTGTAAACCCATTAACATTTTTGTATATTTTCCATCATAATATGTATTTGCTACTAAAAATGCCGTAACTCCAAATATAAATAATTTTAATTTATTATTCATTATATAATCTACTTATTATAAAAATAATAAATCAAATATGTAAATATTATTGTAAAAGCAAAGGTGCCATATTTTTTGCGCATTTTTATTGTTTCAAATGTAATTTCTTCCTTAGGTTTATAAGCATTCCAATAAAGTTCTAAATTTTCATAAAAATCAAAGACTTCTAATTTTAATTTTTTGTAGATTTTCTTTTTAATAAAAAATACCCATTTCAAAAAACTTGTCCTAGAATTTAAATATGGTTGAACTGGATATTTATCTAATAAACCTAAAAAATAATTACCTATTGGATTTTCCGGAAAATAAATTGGTAGATTTTGAATCAAATGATAATATTTTTTTATTGTCATTTTATTTGGATTTGATGGATAATAAGCTGCAATAGTTTCTAAAGTAAAAAATAAATGAGGGATCCAAATTTTAGAATTTAAACTCATATTATATGTTAAAAGATATAAAAACATTTTACTTTTAACATATAATACCTATTATGTTTAATAAAAATTATAATGTATGTAATAATTGTGGTAAACAAGGACACTTGTATAATAATTGTAAAATACCTATAACTAGTTATGGTGTCATTTCATTTAGAAAAAGTGAAAAAGAATACCAATATTTAATGATTTGTCGAAAAGATTCATTGGGTTATGTAGATTTTATACGAGGAAAATACCCATTATATAATAAAAAATATATTCAAAATTTGGTTGATGAGATGACAATTAAAGAAAAAGAAAATATATTAACTAAAGATTTCTATGATTTATGGAATGATCTTTGGTGTAGTGAAAATGGTATGCAATATAGAGTTGAAGAAAAAAGTTCAAAAAATAAATTTGAACAAATTAAAAGAGGAATACAATTATCTGAAACAGATAAATATGATATTTTTACATTAATAAAAAATAGTAAAACAAAGTGGACAACACCTGAATGGGGGTTTCCCAAAGGGAGAAGGAATTATGGTGAAAAAGATATGCAAGCTGCATTAAGAGAATGGGTGGAAGAAACTGGTTATCCTATTAAATCATTAAATATTATTTCAAATGTATTACCTTATGATGAGTTTTTTGTTGGATCAAATTATAAATCTTATAAACACAAATATTATTTAGCTTATATTAAAGATGAATTTTCAAATACAAATTATCAAAAATCTGAGGTAAGTCAATTAAAATGGTTTACTTATGATGAATGTTTAAATCATATAAGACCTTATAATTTAGAAAGAATAGAAATAATTAATAAAATAAATAAAATTTTACATAAATATAGTTTAATCTAATAGTATATTAGTAAAATGTCAAAAGAACAGCCAATATATCAACCCACTGGTTACGATAATAGTCCTCAAGAATTAGTATTTGAAGACAGTTCTAATGAACAGTCTGTATCTTCTCAAACATCTCAAAAATCCGAAGAAGCTGTTGATATTGCTGAATTAGGATCATTTGTCGATTCATCAGTCGAAAAATCACCAGATGATCCTAGTGCAGTATCTCCAAGTGATGAGGTCGTTAAGCCAAAGTCAAAAACTCCAGAAGAAAGTCCTGTATTAGATCAAGAATCAGTTTTTGAAGAATTTTCAAATTCATCCCCAGAAGAATCGCCTTTATCATCCAGTTCTCTTGTATCTAGATCAAATCTTCCTGAAAAAGAGAATAGTCTATCATTAGAAAACCTAGATAGTAAAACACCCGAAGCTGAAAGTTTAGGTAATTTAGATAGTGAATCACCAGATTTAGAAGAATTAGCTGTAAAAGATAATTCCATGCCTGATGGTGATTCTCCTCCACGTCCTACACCAAAAGAAGAAATTAAGGTCAAATCTTTGAAAAAACCCGAACCCGAACCTGACCCCGAACCTGAGCCTGAACCTGAACCTGAGCCTGAACCTGAGCCTGAGGAGGAAGAAGAATTAGATAAAAACATAAAGGATATGGAAAAACAGATGACAATG
>MDSV01023854.1_pt1 | contig 16125 bp, 16 predicted proteins | sample 810851 | NCBI WGS metagenome assembly MDSV01 (sample SAMN05326640, study PRJNA326480) | marine metagenome | isolation source: seawater | place: Atlantic Ocean: North East | collected 2012 | reverse complement strand
GACTCGTAGAGGCCGGTGCGGCCGTTCAGGTGGTGATGACAGCGAATGCCCATCAGTTTGTTACCGCGACATCCCTGTAGGCGGTCAGCGGCAACCCCGTTCGCGACGATTTGTGGGATGCCGGGGCGGAAGCAGCCATGGGCCACATTGAATTAGCACGGTGGGCGGACCAAATCCTGATTGCGCCGGCGACCGCCAGCATGATCGCCCGAATGGCCTCTGGTGAGGCCTCGGATCTTCTGAGCACACTGTGCTTGGCCAGTCCGGCCCCAGTGAGCATCGCGCCTGCCATGAACCAACAGATGTACCAGCACCCTGCCGTTCAGCGTAATTTGGCATCCCTCGAAGCCGATGGATGCCGCATCATTGGGCCCGACAGCGGAGATCAAGCCTGCGGAGATCAGGGCCCCGGACGTATGACCGAACCCGAGGACTTGCTCACAGCGCTGTCCCAACAACCTGTCACGGGAGACGGGCAGGGTTCCCTGGCAGGCTGCACGGTAACGGTAACGACAGGACCCACACGTGAAGCCATCGACCCCGTGCGCTTCATCAGCAATCACAGCTCCGGCTTGCAGGGCTTGGCCGTCGCCGAAGCCGCGAGGCGGGCGGGTGCCAAGGTGATATTGATCGCTGGCCCCGGCGTTGCAGACGCTCACTCCGATATCGAACGCCAGGATGTTACAACCGCTCAAGACATGTACGAACGGGTACACAGTGCCCTACCTGCAACGGATATTTTCATCGGCGTCGCCGCGGTAGCCGACTACCGACCCGCCATCGCCCAGGGGCAAAAAATCAAGCGCCATCGGCTGGAAGAGCCCGATCTGCAGCTCGCGCTGGTAGAAAATCCGGACATTATTGCCAGCGTCGTTCAGTCGGATCAGGTCAAGGTAGTGGTGGGTTTTGCCGCTGAAACCAACGACACCTTGAACAATGCCCGCCAAAAACGCGCGCGCAAGGGCCTAGACGCCATCGTGGTCAACGACGTTTCTGACCAGAGCATTGGCTTTAACAGTGCCAACAACGCAGTGACCTTGATTCATGAACACGGCGAGATTGATTTCGGAACCCAACCCAAAACCGAGATCGCGAACCAGCTGGTTCACCACCTTACAGCGCTTTTCAAAGAGAAAATCGGCCTCAAAAATTAGAAATTTAGAAATATAGAGGAACCAGCAGCACCATGAGCAACACCAAGCCTCCATCGACTCTCGATTCAGGTATTTTTCGAGCCTACGACATTCGGGGCATTACCACCCAAAATTTGACCGAAGAGGTGGTCTATTGGATCGGTCGAAGCTTTGCGACGGCGGCCTTAGCCGAAGGCCAAAACACAGCAGTAGTGGGGCGAGACGGACGCCTCTCCAGCCCTGGACTTGAGAATGCCCTCAGCCGCGGGCTCTGCGAGGGTGGCATGGATGTCATTAGCGTTGGCCTGGTGCCTACGCCCTTACTCTATTTCGCGACCCACGAACTGCAAACCGGTACGGGCATCATGATCACCGGCAGCCATAATCCACCGGAATATAATGGTCTGAAGATGATGATTGGCGGCGTCACCCTGGCCGAGGAACGCATTCAAACGCTTTTGCACAATTTGCAGCACAACACCCTGAGCGAAGGTAGCGGCCAGATTTCAACCGCCGACATCGTGCCAGCTTTTCGCGACAAGATGCTGCCTGTTTGTGAACTCAGTCGACCATTGAATGTGGTTGTGGACTGCGGAAATGGCGTTGCCGGCGGCATTGCCCCTGAGATCATCGAAGCCTTAGGCTGCAATGTGACGCCACTGTTTTGCGAGGTTGACGGAAACTTCCCCAACCACCACCCGGATCCTGCCGAACCTGAAAATCTGCAAGACCTGATTACCAAGGTCAAAGAAACCAGCGCAGACATCGGCTTGGCTTTTGATGGCGACGGCGATCGACTCGGCGTCGTTACACCGGCCGGCGGCATCATCTGGCCCGACAAGCTCATGATGTTTTTTGCTGAAGACATTTGTCGACGCAACCCAGGCGAAACCGTGATTTTCGACGTGAAGTGCAGCCGATATTTGCCCGAAATCATTCGCAAGGCAGGCGGCGTACCCTTAATGTGGAAAACCGGACATTCCCACATCAAGGCCAAGATCAAGGAAACCAACTCACCCCTGGCCGGCGAATTCAGCGGACACCTTTGCATTGTAGAAAACTGGTACGGATTCGACGATGCGATTTTTGCCGCTGGCCGGCTGCTGCAACTTCTCAGCCAAACCGACGCAAGCGCTGACGAATGCTTTGCCAAGTATCCGGTGACCGTGACGACCCCCGAAATAAAGATCCAAACCACGGAAGAGCACAAATTCGCCGTGATGCGGGCGCTGACGGATACTGGCGACTTTGGTCGAGGAAGCCTGACCGATATCGACGGCATTCGTGTGGACTTCGACAACGGTTGGGGCCTGATTCGGCCCTCCAACACCAGCCCAGTTTTGTCTCTGCGATTTGAAGCAGACACAGAGTCCGCCTTGATGGATATTCAGACTCTGTTTCAAACGGAACTAGAAAAAGTAGATCGCTCGTTAGCGTTTTTGTAGACCCAATAGCCACCAGCACACCCGAGGAGTACGGACAGCGAGATGACCGAATCCAATAACAACATAACGAGCCGAGTACTGACCGAAGCTCTGCCCTATATCCGCCGCTTTCATGGCACCACCGTGGTCATCAAGTACGGCGGAAACGCCATGACCGAAGCGGCGCTAAAGGACAGTTTTGCCGCCGATGTGGTGCTGATGAAGCTCGTGGGCATTAACCCCGTTGTTGTACATGGCGGTGGCCCTCAAATCGGCGAGTTGCTGTCTCGCCTCAACATCGAGTCTAAATTCGTCAACGGCATGCGCGTAACCGACTCCGCCACCATGGATGTGGTGCAAATGGTGTTGGGGGGGCTCGTCAATCCCGAAATCGTCTCGCTCATCAATACCCACGGTGGACGAGCCGTTGGCGTGACCGGTAAAGACGGTGATCTGATCCAAGCAGAAAAAATGCCCATGACCAGCGCATCGAACGATGCCGGCGCCAGCGCCCCAGAAATCATCGATATTGGTCATGTGGGCAGCATTACCAACGTTCAGGTTGATGTGCTCGATACCTTGGTTCAGTCGGAATTCATTCCTGTGATCGCGCCAGTCGGTGTTGGCAAAGACGGGGAGTCTTTCAATATCAACGCTGACATCGTTGCCGGCGCTGTGGCTCAGGCACTCGGTGCCGAAAAGTTGGTGCTGCTCACCAACACGCCAGGGATTTTGAATGCAGAAAAAGAAACCATTTCTTCGCTAGAAAAAAACGAGGTCGAGGCGCTGATTGCCGACGGGACGATCAGTGAAGGGATGTTGCCCAAGGTCGATTGTGCGCTGGATGCCGTCACTGGCGGTGTTGACAGCGTCACCATTGTGGATGGCCGTGTCCCGCACGCGCTCCTGCTGGAAGTCTTTACCGATTCCGGCGTGGGCACCCAGATTCTCAGTCAGCAGGTGGATCATGCCTAGAACCAGTCGCAAACCCGAAATTTTGCAGGCTCTCGCGCACATGCTGGAGGCCAACCCTGGCGGCAAAATCACAACGGCCAAGCTCGCCAAAGAGGTGGGCCTATCCGAAGCCGCTTTATACCGACACTTTCCCAGCAAGGCCAAAATGATTGAGGGCTTGATCGAGTTCATCGAGGAAACCCTTTTTTCACGAATGACTGCCATTGCCAAAGAGCCCCGAGATCATGAAGCCAAATGCCGTGACATCGTGCTGCTCGTGCTCACCTTTGTCGAGCGCAACCCGGGCTTTGCCAGACTCTTTGTCGGTGACGCTTTGCAGGGGGAAACCGATCGCCTGCGCGCACGTATGCGGCAATTGCTGGATCGAATCGAAACCCAACTGCGGCAAATACTGCGGGATTTGAGTCTGCAAACCGACCCGTTGCCGGGCAATCAGCCCGCCGTACTGGCTAGGGTGCTGATGACCTTAACTGAAGGCCAAATCGCGCAATTTGTTCGCAGCGACTTTAAGCAGAATCCAACAGCGGATTGGGACGCTCATTGGTTTGTGATTCGACGCGGCGTTTTTGGACGCTAAGTCTCCATCCTAAAGAGCGCAGTGCTGCTCAACGTAGGCCCGCATGGCGCTCAGAGCCTCGGATTGGGCAGGCGCTTGGTCAAGATAGGTCAGCACGTCTGAAACATGAGCGATACTGATCACCGGTGCACCTAGCTCGCCGCGCAAATCGGAAACGGCGGTCTCCTCAGAGCCTGCCATTACTTCCGCGCGATCCATCGCGATAACGACTCCAGCAATCTCGGCACCTTCCGATCGAATCAGATCCGCTGCGCCGCGAATGGCTTTCCCTGAGGTCAACACGTCGTCCAACATCAGTACTCGACCACTGACCGGTGCGCCAACCAGCAGACCCCCTTCTCCGTGATCCTTGGCTTCCTTGCGATTGTAAGCGACACCAACATCCACCCCGCGCTCGGCCAAGGCCATTGCCGTGGCAACCGCGATAGGTATGCCCTTATACGCAGGCCCGAAAAGCAAATCGAATTCCACCCCGGATTGTAGGACTGCTTCGGCATAGGCGGAGCCTAGCTCCGCATAGGCTCCGCCAGTGGCAACGGAACCCAGGTTGAAAAAGTAAGGACTGATGCGTCCGGAGTTCAGGGTAAAACGCCCAAATTTCAGGACATTTTGTTGCACCAAAAAATCAATGAATTGTCGTTTATCTGTCACAGCATCTTACCTTAAACCAGTGCAGCCTGCTGAAGCTGCAGCAATTGCTCGGTCCCCTTTTCCGCCAAATCAATCAACTGGGCAAGTTCCGACTTCGTAAATGGCGCGGCTTCCCCCGTGCCCTGCAGTTCAATGAATCCATCGCCCAAGCGCACTACGTTCATATCAGTTTCTGCGTTGGAATCTTCGGCATAGTCCAAATCGAGCACTGGCGTTCCACGATAGATACCCACGCTGACGGAAGAGACAAACCCCACCAGCGCTTCCTCTGCTGGAATACTGCGAATCGCATCCGCCAAGGCCAGTGCACCGCCGGTGATCGATGCGGTTCGCGTCCCGCCATCGGCCTGAATCACATCACAGTCGATTCGAATCGTACGCTCACCCAGCTTCTTCATGTCGACCATGGCACGCAGTGAGCGGCCGATCAAACGTTGAATTTCAACGGTACGGCCATTTTGCTTGCCACGGGCTGCTTCCCGATCGTTACGCGTGTTCGTCGCGCCCGGCAACATGCCATATTCCGCGGTTACCCAGCCTTCACCTCGACCACGCAAAAAACCCGGCACAGAATTTTCAACCGAGGCAGTACAAATGACCTTCGTGTCGCCGAATTCCACCAGCACAGAGCCCGCTGCGTGTTTCGTGAATTGTCGGGTAAAACGGATGTTTCTCAGCTCGTCATTGGCTCGTCCACTGGGTCGCATAAAGTCTCCTGATAGAGTCATGTGGTTACAGAACGGTCGCACGGTAAGGAAGTTCTGAGACCGACACAATACAAATTTACGCCACCCGCTACCTTCGTCCGCCGACGAGATGCGTTAGACTCAGGTTTTCCCATTCAGAACGCGACACTATGAGCACCATGTACAGCATGACGGGCTTCGCCAGAGCCGAAAGCAAAACGTCGAATTACCATCTGATATGGGAACTGAAGACCGTCAATCACCGATACCTCGAAACAACCTTTCGTCTGCCCGAGTCGCTGCGCAGAATCGAGCAAAAGCTGCGCGATCAGGCCAGAACAACGCTGGCACGCGGCAAGCTGGACGCCGTTCTGAAACTCGATACAACCCAGCCCGCAAGCGCCCTTACCGTCAATGAGACCCTGCTCAATACCCTGCTGGAAAATGCGGCTGTGATTGCTGCAAAAGCTCCGGAAGCCGTCCCGATGACACAAAGTCAGCTTATGTCATGGCCCGGTCTACTCTGCACCGCGGAAGGCGCCCTCACCGACATGGCTGCCGCCGCCGTCGATCTTTTTAACGAGGGGCTGGTGGCACTTGGCACGGCCCGAGCCGACGAGGGAGCCAAGCTGCACGATATCGTCAAGTCGAGTCTCAATGCGATCGACGCACAGGTACAACAGCTGGAGCCCATCGCAGCGACCTTGCCGACATTACAGCAACAAAAACTGCAGGATCGTATCGACGAGTTATCCGTCAAGATCGAGGCCGATCGCCTTGCCCAAGAAGTGGTAATGCTGGCGCAGAAAGCCGATGTGCGCGAAGAACTGGACCGGTTAGCGATCCACGTAGAACAAGCCCGGGCGCTGGTCGACGGCTCGGGACCCCACGGCCGACGACTGGATTTTTTGACTCAAGAGCTCAATCGTGAGGCCAATACCCTAGGGGCCAAGGCCGTATGCGCGGAAACGTCTCTGGCCTCAATCGAGCTAAAAGTCTTGATCGAGCAAATCCGTGAACAAGTGCAAAACATCCAGTAACAGCAGAAACCGCCAACGCCGATCATGACAGACCTCGAACGAATCCCAACTTCACTGGGCAAGTTCACTGATCCTTGATTAAATACCGCGAAAGCGAAAAACCCGAACGGCATTCGTGTCCTTCCAAAGCAAGAACAAAGAATAAGTTATGCAAGCAGGCAGTCTTTTCCTCGTGTCCGCCCCTTCAGGAGCCGGCAAAACCTCCTTAGTGAACGCCGCCTTGGAAGCCGACTCCCAACTGGTGGTCTCCGTTAGCCACACGACCCGTCCCGCTCGGGGTGGTGAGGTGGACGGTGAAAATTACTTCTTTGTCAGTGATGACCAGTTCGTGCAGATGATCGACGAAGGCAAATTTCTCGAGCACGCCAATGTGTTTGGTAAGCGATACGGCACCTCAAAGGCTGAAGTGGCAGCCAAGCGCGCACTGGGTCAGGATGTGATTCTTGAAATCGACTGGCAGGGCGCACAACAGGTTCGCGAGGCTATTCCCGACGCCATCAGCGTGTTTGTGTTGCCACCTTCGGTGGAAGAGTTGGCCGCTCGCCTAACCTCTCGCGGAGAAGACACGGCACAAAGCATTGAAAAGCGTCTTGGAGAGGCCAAACTGGACATGTCTCAAGCGATTCATTTTGACTACTTAGTGATCAACGCCGACTTCGAAACCGCCCTACAGGACGTTGCAAGTATCGTGCACGCGGCTCGCCTCACCAGAGTCGTCCAATTGCAAAAAAACGAGGTGAAAGAATTGGTTGGAGCGGATATTTAAGTCGCCCCTATCTTGTTTTGGGGCCGAGCAGGCGGTATCCTCTCTCTCCTTTTTTCGCCACCTTAAACGAGACATTCATGGCCCGTATCACCGTTGAAGATTGCTTGGAGCATGTGGACAACCGATTTGACCTAGTCATGCTGGCTAGCCGGCGCGCACGCGCACTTCGTAATTACAACACCGAAGCATTGGTGGAAGAAGAAAACGACAAGCCGACCGTGATCGCGCTTCGTGAAATCGCCAAGGGCGTTATGAGCCACGAATTGCTGGACAGCCAAGAAATTTCTCCCGAAGACGAAGAAATCAACACGGACTTCAGTGTGGCGAATTTGGACGCCGGTCGATTAGGAGACCATGAGCCTGCCGCAGGCTGAGACTCGCGAAGAGTCATACTTTGTCGCCCAGCTGGCGGCCGAGGCCAAACGACAAGACGTCGCGGCCCCTGCAACCATTGATTCTCTGATTGCGAACTTAACCTACCTTAGCGACGAGGAGATTAGCCTCGTCAGAGATGCCCACACCTACGCCAGTCAAGCCCATCAAGGCCAACACCGGCGCACCGGGCACGACTACATTACGCACCCCACCGCCGTCGCTCAGATTTTGGCCAACATGAATATGGACCATCAGTCTCTGATGGCGGCCTTACTCCATGACGTGATTGAAGACTCCGAAACCAGCCGCGCCTATCTTGGCGAAATATTCGGCTCCTCGGTTGCGGACATCGTCGACGGCGTCTCCAAGTTAAGCAAGATTTTCGCCAGTCGCGACGAAGCGCAAGCCGAGAACTTCCAAAAGATGGCCATGGCGATGGCAAAGGACATTCGCGTGATCATGGTCAAGATGGCTGACCGCTTGCACAACATGCGCACCATTGGTGTGATGTCCGATGCCCAACGCAAGCGCATCGCCAGAGAAACGCTCGATTTTTATGCACCGATCGCCAATCGACTTGGTGTCCAGATGATCAAAAGCGAACTCGAAGAGCTCGCTTTTCGCGCCCTATACCCTCTGCGCTCGGATCGTATTGCCCGCGCCGTCACCGCCGCGAGAGGCAATCGCAAAACCATGGTCGATGAGGTACAAACCACCATCGCGACGGCGCTGAATCGCGAAGGCATTGTGGCCGACGTTATCGGTCGACAAAAAAACATCTTTTCCATCTATCGCAAGATGAAGACCCAACATAAGTCATTCGCTGAGATCATGGATGTCTTTGGCTTCCGCATCATCGTGGATCAGCCCGACGCCTGCTACCGGGCATTGGGCGTAGTGCACGGCTTATACAGTCCTCTGGCCGCTCGCTTTAAAGACTACATTGCCATTCCCAAGGTGAACGGCTATCAGTCCTTACACACCTCGCTGATGGGCCCCCACGGCGCGCCCATTGAGGTACAGATTCGGACCAAGCAGCAACAGGCCGTTGCAGAAAACGGCATTGCCGGGCACTGGCTCTACCGATCCAATTCGGAGTTTGAAACTAGCCAGCAGCGCGCGCGTCAGTGGGTTTCTGATTTGATGGAGCTGCAGAGCCGGGCAGGCAATCCGATGGAATTTATCGAAAGCCTTAAAATCGATTTGTTTCCAGACGAGGTCTACGTTTTTACGCCAAAGGGCAAAATTCTGGAACTGCCCAGAGGGGCCAGCCCGGTCGACTTCGCCTATTGCGTACACACCGATATTGGCAACAGCTGCATGAGTTGCCGGGTCGATGGCCAACTGGCACCGTTGTCCCAGCAACTTCAAAGCGGTCAAAAAGTTGAAATCATTACCGCGCCGGACAGCAAACCCAATCCGGCCTGGCTGAATTTTGCGGTCACGTCCAAGGCTCGATCTGCCATCCGCAGCGAGCTGAAACAGCAGCAAGGCAGTCAGTCCATCGCACTGGGCCGCAAGCTGCTGAACCGCGTGTTGGGTGCCGCCAATACCAGCATCAACGATCTGGACTTTAGACGCTTGCGCCGGGTGTTTTCAGAGCTTGGCGTACGCAAACTGAACGAACTGCTGGAAAGCATTGGCAACGGTGACGTCTCCGCTCATTTGGCCGCACAAAAGCTGCTGTCTGCTGAAAACCCCGACTATCAAGCCATTGCCGTCGAAGGCGCCGGACCTGTCACCATTGCTGGCGGTGAGGGTTTGGTGGTCAGCTACGGACGTTGCTGCGGCCCCTTACCAGGCGACCATATCGTCGGTCATATGACACCGGGCAAAGGGTTCGTCGTGCATGTAGAGACCTGCAACAATTTGAATGAGGTTCGCAGACGGACACCACACGAAATCACGCCGGCACGTTGGACCTCCGACGTGGACGATGAATTTCAAACCGTGTTGCGGGTCAATGTGCGCCGGCGCAAAGGCATCATGGCCGAGGTGGCTGCGGAGATTACCTCCTGCGATGCTGGAGTTGAGAGCATCAATGTTGAAGAGCGCAACGCCGAAATCAGCACCGTCAACGTCGGCATCACCGTGCGCAACCGCGATCACTTGGCCAAACTTATGCGCCGACTGCGTCGCATTACCGCCGTGATCAACGTCGCCAGACGCGTAAGCTAAAACCACAGCCAACCCAACATCGGGCAACTCACTTAGGAACACTATGTCTCGGGAAACCATCGCCACAGAAAAAGCCCCCAGTGCCATCGGCACCTACTCTCAAGCGGTCAAAACCGGCCCGGGGAGCATGGTCTACATTTCAGGACAGATCCCGCTGGTGCCGCACACTGATCCGGCGCAGATGGCCTTAGTCAGCGACGATTTTGTTGAACAAGCCCATCAGGTTTTTAAGAATCTGATGGCCGTTGCTGAAGCCGCTGGGGGCGGACTGGCCGACTGCGTCAAACTCAACATCTACCTGACGGATTTGGATAAGTTCGCAGACGTCAACAGCGTCATGGCCGAGTACGTGACCGAGCCCTATCCTGCGCGCGCCGCGGTCGAAATATCTGCACTGCCCAAGGGTGCACAAATCGAGATTGATGCCATTATGGTGCTTAACTAACCGACACCGATCGCGTATGGCAGCGGATCCCCAAGGCAGCGTCGCCCAACTCAAGGGTATTGGCCCCAAACTTCAAGACACCTTGGAGCGATTGGGCATCTATCGCCTGCTGGATTTACTGATACATCTTCCCGCCCGATACCAGGATCGCTCCAAGATCACTCCCCTCAGTGCCCTGCGAGCGGGGGAAGAGGCCTTTGTGGAGGGCGAGATTCTCGGCAGCAAAATCACCTTCGGTCGCAGCCGCGGTCTGGAGGTGCTGATCAGCGACGGTCGGCACGACCTACGCCTGCGATTTTTCCATTTCAATAAAGCACAGCAGCGCAATTTGGAAGCCGGCAAATACGTGCGTGCGTTTGGCAACGTTGCTTTTATCGGCCGACATTTGGCCATTGCCCACCCTGAATATCAGATTTTCGACGAAACGCCACCACCACCCAAGCCCGAGTTGATACCCGTTTATCCCACCACCCAAGGGTTAGGTCAGGCAAGACTGCGCAATCTCACGCGGGCCCTGCAACATATACGTTGGCCGACGGAGGCGGGCACGCCCTTCGAAAAATTACTCTACCTGCACAGACCAGACGACTTAAGACGCATTGACGAGATCACCGAGGCATTAGCGCTTGATGAGCTGTGCGCTTACTACGTGGTCATGAAGCGGCGGGCACTCAAGCGGCGCAAACAACAGGCCATTGCTCTCACTCAAAAAGCGGGCCTGGGCAGACAGCTCAGGGACAACCTGGCTTTTGACCTGACTCGAGCCCAAAGCCGAGTGATTCGTGAAACCCTCGAAGACCTAGAAAACAATGTGCCGATGTTGCGACTGGTGCAGGGAGATGTGGGTTCAGGAAAAACCATCGTCGCTGCCTTTGCCGCCATCCGTGCCATCGAACACGGCTGCCAAACCGCAGTCATGGCCCCGACAGAGCTGCTGGCCGAACAACATCAGCTGAATTTTCAGCAGTGGTTGGACCCCCTGGGTATTCGCGTTGCACTGCTCACCGGCCAAATGACCGCCAAGGCGCAAAGAGAGGTACTGGCGGATATTGAAAGCGGCGAGGTACAGGTGGTGATCGGCACCCACGCACTGTTTCAGGACAAGGTGGTATTTCACAAACTCGCCTTGGTCATTATCGATGAGCAACATCGCTTTGGTGTGCACCAGCGGATGGCACTGCAAAACAAAGGCGCCTTTCCACACCAGCTGGTGATGACCGCCACCCCGATTCCCCGCACCTTGACCATGACGCTTTACGCCGACATGGACGTGTCTGTCATCGACGAACTGCCCAAGGGCCGACAGCCCATCACCACACATACCGCGGCCCAGTCGAAACGCGGTGAGTTGATCGCTCGCTTAGAGCAGATACTAAATCAAGGCCAACAGGCGTATTGGGTTTGCACCCTGATCGAGCCGTCGGACGAAATTGAGGCGCTGTCCGCTGAAGAGGCCTTCGAATTGCTTTGTCATGCCCTACCCCATGCCAAGGTGGCCTTGCTACACGGACGTATGAAGGGTGATGAAAAGGTTGAGGTCATGCGTGCGTTCAAAGCTGGCGAATACCAACTGTTGGTGGCGACAACCGTGGTCGAAGTCGGTGTCGATGTGCCCAATGCCACGCACATGTTTATCGAAAATGCTGAGCGGCTGGGGCTGGCTCAATTGCATCAATTGCGTGGTCGGGTGGGACGAGGCAGTCTGGCCAGTCGGTGCTTTTTGCTCTTCAAGCCTGGCGTCAGTCAAACTGGCCAACATCGGTTGAATGCGCTGAGAGAAAGTCAGGATGGCTTTTATTTGGCCGAGCAGGATCTCAAACTGCGCGGCCCCGGGGATATTTTGGGTACGAGGCAGTCTGGCGAGCAAAGCTTCAAGATTGCCGACTTGGGCGAACATGCCCACCTGATGCCGAGAGTGGTCACCCGAAGCGAGGCCCTGCTAACGGCACCCCAAGGCTCTGACGATCACGCCTACCTTCTTGGGCTACTCAATACGTGGGCAGCCTCTGACAACGAGCATCTGTCGGTTTAAGACCCCGTTGGCGCCTCTGGCGCGCCAAAGACCTCACGATCCAACTGGCCTTCGCTGGATGCGACGATGGTGGCTACCGTGGCATCACCGGTCACATTGACCGCAGTACGCAACATGTCGAGCAATCGATCAACGCCAATGATCAGCGCGATACCCTCAACCGGTAAACCCACTTGATCAAGCACCAGGGTCAGTGTGATCAAACCCACTCCAGGAACCGCTGCGGTACCAATCGAGGCCAATGTCGCCGTGAGCACCACGGTCAGTAGGGCACTTAACCCAAGGTCGATGCCGTAAAACTGTGCAATAAACACCGTGGCAACACCCTGCATGATGGCGGTGCCGTCCATGTTGATGGTCGCGCCTAGAGGAACCGCAAAGGACGCCACATTATTTTGCACGCCCAGCTTGTGTTCCACCGTACGCAGGGTCACCGGCAACGTCGCGCCGCTGGACGAGGTGGAAAACGCGACGAGCAGCGCCTCACGCATCTTGCGGAGGAATACCAAGGGATTCAGACCCGTCAGCGTTTTCAGCAGCAATGGATAGACCAAGGAAGCATGCACCAACAGAGCGATGACGATGGTGGCAAAGTACATGGCGACTTTGGCAATTTCTGCCAAGCCTAACGTTGCCCCAAGCTGAGTCATCAAACAAAACACCCCGATGGGCGTCAGAGCAATAATCATTGAAATCAGCCGCATCATGACGTCATTGAGATCTGAAAAGAAACCGCGCAATTTTTCGCCGCTGGCACCCGCTTTGCTCAAGGCCAGCCCGAACAGTAGGGCAAACAAAATCACCTGAAGCATTTTGCCATCGGCCATGGCGGCGATGGGATTGCTCGGGACCACGTTGACGAACGTGTCTTTCACGCTGGGAGCCGTCTTAGGCTCAAAGGTCGATGCAGACGCCATACCGCTGGCGCTTTCTCCACCAAGCCCGGGGTCGGTAGTCAGCGCGATCAACATGGCCAAGGACACTGCAACTGCTGTGGTCACCAAATACAGACCGATCGTTTTACCGCCTAACCGGCCAACGCTACCGGTATCACCAAGACTCGCCGCGCCACACACAAGGGAAACGAACACCAAGGGCACAACCAGCATTTTCAACAGGGCAATGAAGATGCGGCCGCCGCCATCAATGAACCCATTGAGAACAACGGCGTTAAATAGGTGATCTTGTGGCAGTGCCAGCCATTGAAGGAGTGCGCCGAGGCTTATGCCGACGCCCATGGCGATTAGAATTCGTTGTGTCAGGCTCACGCTACCCCCAATAGCTCGATGCAGTCGCCCGACTATAGCTCAACCGATTTCGATCATCTCGAAATCTGCCTTGCCAACACCACATTCTGGGCAAATAAAGTCCTCATCAACATCATCCCAAGTCGTACCGGCCGCCACGCCCTCGTCTTCATAGCCTTCGGCTTCGTCGTAAATCCAGCCGCACACAATGCATTGCCATTTTTTCATCGTTAACGTGCTCACTTTGTCGTTGTCGCAAAAGCGCCGTACGCTATAGACAGCACCGAAAAAAAGCAACGCTCATCGCTCATCTCAGCGTCGCCAGAACCGCCTTTGTCTGGTGGAGGTGTCTTCGGGAAATCAATACACTCTCAGTCTTCACCCGTTGGATTCACAGACGTTTTGACCACCCAAACACCCTCTGCCTCATTGCAAGATTATTTGCGCCTGATGCGGCTCGATCGGCCCGTGGGCACCCTGTTGTTACTCTGGCCAACGCTAGCGGCATTGGTCATGGCGGCGGACGGCATACCACCCCTGACTCTGATCGTGATTTTCACCGTCGGGACCTTCACCATGCGCAGCGCGGGCTGTGTCATTAACGACTTCGCCGACAGAAACGTGGACGGCGCCGTCAAACGCACCAAGGATCGCCCGCTGGTTACCGGGGCGATCAACGAGCAGCAGGCGCTGAGCTTGTTCATCGGATTGGTGGCGGGGTCTGGGGTCTTGATCCTATTTTTGAATACGACGACCCAGCTACTCGCCTTTGCAGGCTTGGGACTGGCGGTGATTTACCCCTTTATGAAACGCCATACTCATTTGCCTCAGGTGGTACTCGGAGCCGCGTTCAGTTGGGGCATACTGATGGCATGGTCTGCCCAAGGATTGGGTGTGCCAAGCGAGGCCGGACTGCTGTTTATTGGTTCATTGTTCTGGATCGTGGCCTACGACACCGAATACGCCATGGTAGACCGTGACGACGACCTCGTCGTAGGCATCAAGAGTACGGCGATTTTATTCGGCGACCTGGATCGACTGATGATCTGCCTGCTGCAAAGCCTGGCATTAGGCACCTGGTTTCTATTGGGGGTTAGTCTGGATTACCAGAATGCGTTCTTCATCGGACTCATCGTCGCCACCGGCCTCTTTGCCTATCAGCAACGCCTGATTCGTGACCGCAGCCGTGAAGGCTGCTTTGCCGCCTTCAAGAACAACATTTGGGTCGGCGTCGCCTTACTCACGTCCACGTTGATCGAAGTGACACTGGGGTAGGGTGTGACGCTTCTGCAACTACTCACTCATCTCAGTACGCTGGCGAACGCATTCGTTCGCCCGTTACGTTGGTTGGCCCTCGCCATGGTGCTTCTGACCTTTGCCATCGTGATTCTCCGCTACGCCTTAAACACCGGTGGCGTGCTACTGCAGGAAAGCGTCATGTACCTGCACGGCGCATTCTTTATGCTTGCCATCGCCCTTGGCGTCGGTGAAAACACCCATGTGCGCGTCGATATTTTTTACAGCCGTCTCACACCCGATCAGCAAGGGTGGATCGATCTGGCTGGCCACATACTTTTTTTGTTACCGGTTGCCGGGTTTATGGTCTGGGTCAGCCTACCCTATGTCGGCAATAGCTGGCGGATTCTGGAAGGTTCCGCCGAAGTTGGCGGCATACCAGCTGTATTTCTGCTCAAAACACTGATTCCACTGACCGGCGTGCTGCTGATCTTTCAAGGAATCGCCGGTATTGCATCCATCTTACTGGCGAAGTACCAAACATGAATCTGACGCCCTTGGCTCTATTTGCGATGGCTTTTGCAGCGCTACTGGCCGGTTATCCGGTCGCACTCACCCTAGCCGGCGTAGCCTTGATCTTTGCCTTCGTGGGAACCCTGACCGGCGCGTTCAACCCTGCGGACTTGGGCTTCGCCGCTGGCAGACTGTTCGGCATCATCACCAATCAAACCCTGATAGCGGTGCCGCTCTTCGTCTTTATGGGTGTCTTACTGGAAAAAACCCGCATCGCTGAAGACCTGCTATCCAACCTATCCAATTTGTTAGGACGATACCGAGGCGGCTTGGCCATCACCGTTATTCTGGTGGGCATGCTCATGGCCGCCAGCACAGGCATTGTGGGCGCTACCGTGGTCACCATGGGACTGATGTCTCTGCCCATCATGCTTCAGCGGGGGTATCCCGCCAGTTTGGCTACGGGCACCATATGCGCCACTGGCACCTTGGGACAAATCATTCCGCCGTCCATCGCCCTGGTGCTGTTGGGCGACGTACTGTCCAACGGCTATCAGCAGGCGCAGCTGAGTATGGGCATATTTGCCCCCAAATCGATTTCCGTCGGTGACCTGTTTGCCGGCGCGATCATTCCGGGATTGTGTTTGGTGGGCCTGTATTTGGGATACATCTTGGTGCGGGTCATCATCGCGCCACAGTCCATGCCACCTGCCGAGCGTTCCGATGATGTGACACTGGCCCCGGTGTTGGGCGCGTTGGCACCACCACTGCTGCTGATCGTCGCAGTACTGGGTGCAATTTTAGGCGGCTACGCGACACCTACCGAGGCCGCCGGCGTCGGTGCTTT
>MDSV01226676.1_pt1 | contig 16128 bp, 21 predicted proteins | sample 810851 | NCBI WGS metagenome assembly MDSV01 (sample SAMN05326640, study PRJNA326480) | marine metagenome | isolation source: seawater | place: Atlantic Ocean: North East | collected 2012 | reverse complement strand
TTTTTCATGATGTTAAGGATGACATAACGGCTTCGTCAACTTCAAAATTTGAAGAAACACCCTGTACGTCATCATTGTCCTCTAATATTTCAAGTAATTTAAATAATTTATCAGCAGTTTCCTTGTCAATATTGATAGTATTTTTGCTTTTCCATATTAGGTTTGAATAATTAGTCTGACCAAAGGACTGATTTATTTTATCATTTAATTGGTGAAGTTTATTTTGGTCACAAAAAATAATATATTCATTTTCGCTCACTTCGTAATCATCAGTATCATTTTCGACAAGAAATTCTAACAAATCTTCCTCATTGATTAAGCTTTTATTTAGAGAAATATTACCTAATCTTTCAAAACCAAAACTTACACTCCCTGTTTCACCTAAATTACCACCATATTTACTAAAAGTAGATCTGATTTCTGCGGCAGTTCGATTTTTATTATTTGTCAATGCCTCAACTATAATAGCCACTCCCTCTGGTCCATAACCTTCGTACCTAACTTCCTCATAGTTACTGTCAGGATCATTACCTTGACCTTTTTTTATTGCTCTTTCAATATTATCCTTAGGCATATTGAGAGCTTTTGCAGAGGTGATTGCTGATCTTAATCTAATATTACTCTCAGGATCATCACCCCCAACTTTTACTGCAACTGAAATCTCTCTTCCAAGGCGAGAAAACTCTTTTGCGCGTTTTTTATCTTGAGCACCTTTACGATGCATTATATTTTTAAATTTAGAATGTCCTGCCATTTGAAATTATCTATAAATATTTTATTCGATGTTAGTAAAGTTTTATAATTACTATAAAATTGTGTCTATTATGTGCAATTTATCACTCTTTTATTGATATTATACTTTTTGCAAGTCCACTTGTATCATCAGTTTCAATTAATGCTCCACAAATAGAAACTTTGCCACTTGCTGGTTTAAAGCCTCCCTCTAATCTGTAGCCTTTTGTAAAACCGTGTATTGGACTTTCTATCTCCATACCAATTACTGAATTATAGTCTCCTGACATACCAACATCAGTTTGATAAGCAGTACCTTTTGGTAACACTTTAAAATCAGAGGTTGGAATGTGTGTATGCGTCCCAAGAACAGCTGATACTGAACCATCGACAAAATGACCAAAAGCATTTTTCTCTGATGTTGCTTCTCCATGAACATCTATTAAAATTGCATCACAAGTTGTTCCTAATCGTTCAGAAGCTAAAAATTTTTTAATTGCTTCAAATGGATCATCAAGTGATATACCCATAAATAATCTTAGCATGACTTGCACAATGACAATTTTTTTTCCATTTAATAATTCTAGAGTGTAAGAACCTCTTCCTGGAACACCAGAAGGATAGTTTATTGCTCTAATAATTTTTGGACATTCTTCAATAAATGTCAGCATTTCTCTTTTATCCCAAGCATGATTTCCCAAAGTAAGCACATCAATACCTGCAGATATTAAATCTTGAGCATCTTTTTTTGAAATTCCGTATCCGCCTGTAGCATTTTCAGCATTTGCTACAATAATATCAGGGTTATATTTATTTTTAATCAAAGAAATATTTTCTTTTATTTTTACTCGAGCAGATTTACCAACTATGTCACCAATAAAAAGAATTTTCATATAAAAGAATAAAGTTTCTTTTCTGTAATAACATAATCAAGCCTTATATCAAATTTATCTTTTGGAACCTCAGGTACTTTTTGATCATCAAAAGCATATCCAACTGAAATGAATTTTTTATTATTATTTCTTAAAAAGTCAAAAGTCTTATCATAATAACCACCCCCATATCCAAGCCTATAACCCAGAGTGTCATATGCAAGACAAGGTACAAAAAGAAGATCTGGAATTAAAAGTTCATTATTTTTAGAAGGTTCTTCTATATTCATATAGCCTTTAATCATATCAGTTTTATTTGTAAACTTTCTAAATAATAGATGCTTATCTTTTTTAAAAATTACGGGCAAACAAAGTATTTTATTTTTTTTTAAAATATATTTGTTTAGTTCTGAAGTATCAATTTCAGTATTTATAGAGTTAAAACTTGATACTATTTGAATGTTATCTAAATTAATTTTGTAAAAAAAATCTTCAATTAATTTTTTATTAAAAATTTTTTTTACTTTAGTGAATAATTTTTTTCTCAAACTAAATTGTTTAATTCTAAATTCTTTTTTTTTAAGTGTTAATTCATTCTTCATAGGTTTTTTTAATTAATTTAATAATTATATCTATTTGATTTTGTATATTAGAAATATCATAGTTTATAAAATTATTTTCCTCTTTTAATAATTTATTTTCCTCACGTAATTTAAATATTTGATCATTAAGATTAATATTTTTACTATTAGTGTCATTAATTTTTTTTTCTAAACTAATTTCTTTATATTTACTCTTATCTAAATTTAATAATTCAGCTTGTAATTTGATTGCTAAAAAAGATAACAATTTGTTATCACTAATTTTTCCATTTAGATTATCATAACTTTTTAGTTTATTATTTATTTCTTTAATAGCTTCTATTAAAATTTCTTTCTGATTAGTCTCATAATTAACATTTATTTCTTTATTTAAGATGATAGCTTTATAAACAGGCATTATTTTTGATCAATTAAATCTTCTAGATCATCTAGATATTTATTCATATTTTGTTTAATCTCTTCTATTTCACTTTCAAGATTCTCTATTTTATTTTTTTTTGCATGATGTAAATTTACAAAATCTTCCATTAGTGTTTGCAATTCTTTGATTTTCTCTTTTAGTTCCTTAATTTTTGCAATGCTTTCCACAGATATTTTATAATTTGAAATTTTATAATTGTCACTGTAATGAAGCAATTAATATTAAAAAATATGATGATAATAATTTAAAGAAGGTTTTAGAATTGGACAAAAATCAAAATATTATAAATTTAAGTAATCTATCAAATTGTATTCGTTTTTTATCAATTGATGCGGTACAAAAAGCAAAATCAGGTCACCCAGGCATGCCAATGGGTATGTCAGACATTGCTACTATTCTTTTTAAAAATCATTTGAAATTTGATCCCAATAATCCAGATTGGATTGATCGAGATAGATTTGTTGTTTCTAATGGTCATGGATCTATGCTACTTTACTCCTGTTTGTATTTATTGGGATATACAGGTATCACTCTAGAAAATATTAAAAATTTCCGACAACTTAACAATCCTACTGCAGGACATCCAGAATTTGGAACGTTACCCGGAATAGAAACTACAACTGGACCATTATCACAAGGTCTCTCTAATGCTGTGGGATTTGCAATTGCTGAAAAAAAATTATCTTCAAAATTTACAAGTGATCTAATTAATCACTATACATATGTTTTTGCTGGAGATGGCTGTTTAATGGAAGGTCTTAGTCATGAAGCTTGTAGTCTTGCTGGACATTTAAAATTAAATAAGTTGATTATGTTTTTTGATGATAATGCAATTTCAATTGATGGTTCAACTGAATTATCAACTTCTGATGATATTAAAAAAAGATTTGAGTCATATAACTGGAATTATATTAGAATTGATGGCCATAATTTTGAAGAAATTGATAAAGCAATTCTTGATGCTAAAAAAAGTTCTTTACCTTCAATAATAGCATGTAAGACTACAATAGGCTTCGGTTCTCCAAATAAGTCTGGAAAGGCTTCTTCTCATGGATCTCCTCTCGGTGAAGAAGAAATTGAACTTGTTAGGAAAGAATTAAATTGGAACTATAAACCTTTTGAAATTCCAGTTGATTTAAAAAAAGAATGGAGAGAATTCCATATAAGAAATGTTAAAACAAGAGAAGATTGGCTAGTCAAAAACTCTCAAGAATTAAAAAATGAAGATTATAAAAATTATTTTTTAAATAATAAAAATAATGAATTAACTAAAGATATTATTGAATTTAAAAATACTCATTTTAAAGAAAACACAATTTGTGCAACAAGAAAAGCAAGTGAATTATCAATTAATTTAATATCTAATCATAAGCCAAACCTTTTTGGAGGTTCTGCTGATCTCACAGGCTCTAATAACACAAAAGGTAAACAAATGAGAGTAATAAATGCTGATGATTTTAGTGGCAGCTATATTCATTATGGAATAAGAGAACACGCAATGGCTGGCATTATGAATGGAATAGCCTTACATGGTGGCTTAAGACCATATGGTGGAACATTTTTAGTATTTTCAGATTACTGTAGACCCTCTATGAGATTATCTGCTCTAATGAATATACCAGTTATCTATGTCATGACCCATGACTCAATAGGTTTAGGTGAAGATGGGCCAACACACCAACCAATTGAACATTTAGCTAGCTTAAGAGCTATTCCTAACATAACAATTATTAGACCTTGTGATATTATAGAAACTATTGAGGCGTGGGAGATAGCCTTGAATAATTCAGGACCAACTGTTCTAGTGCTTACACGTCAAGATTTACAACTAATACAAAAAAATAATAGAAAAGATAATTTTGTAAAAAAAGGTGCATATTTAGTTATAAATTTCGATAAATATGATGCTACAATTTTAGCTTCTGGGTCAGAGGTTGAAATTGCTTGTTCTGCTTCAAATAAGTTAAAAAAATATAATAATTTGAATGTACGAGTAGTAAGTATTCCATCTTTTGAATTATTTGAAAAAAATGAAATTGAATATAAAAAAAATATTTTGGGAAATAAGCCTATTTTTGGAATTGAAGCTGGAGTTATTAATGGATGGGAAAAATATTTAGATGAAAAAAACTTTGTTGGTATGTCAACATTTGGGGAGAGCGGTCCATACAAAGAATTATATAGACATTTTAAAATAACTGATGAAAACTTGATTGAAATTGTAACAAATAATTTATAATTAGTAGGAATAAATATTATGAGAATAGCAATAAATGGATTTGGAAGAATTGGAAAATTAGTTTTTAGAGCCTTTTTAGAGAGAAGCCTTAAAAATATTGAAGTTGTAGCAATTAATGAATTGGGCAGTATTGACTCTAGTATTCATTTATTAAAATATGATAGCGTTCATGGAATAATTTCAACAAATATTTCTAGAACAAAAAAAGGAATCAAAGTTGGGAAAAACAATATTAATTTATATTCTGAAAAGGATCCTAGTAAACTTCCATGGAAATCAGAAGAAATTGATATTGTTTTAGAATGCAGCGGAGTTTTTACCTCCAAAGAAAAGGCTTTGGCTCACATACATGCTGGTGCAAAAAAAGTAATAATATCTGCCCCAGCGTCAAACGTTGATAAAACAATCGTCCAAGGTGTTAATAATCAGGAATTAACAAAAAAACATAATATAATTTCAAACGGTTCGTGCACAACCAATTGTCTAGCGCCTTTGGCAATGGTACTTGATAAAAGTTTAGGAATTGAAAGTGGCTTTATGACTACAATACATAGTTATACTGGAGATCAAAGAACTGTAGATCAGGCTCATAGTGATTTAAGAAGGGCAAGAGCTGCTGCGGAGTCAATGATTCCAACGTCCACAGGTGCAGCAAAAGCACTGAGTTTAGTTTTACCAAATCTGACTGGCAAACTTGATGGTACAGCAATTAGGGTGCCAACCCCTAATGTTTCATTAATTGATTTTACTTTTATAAGTAAGAAAAAAACAAGTGCAGAAAAAATTAACTCTGTAGTTTTAAAAGCTTCAAAGTCTAAAAGGCTTAAAAACATTCTAACTACTAATAATTTACCATTAGTTTCTGTTGATTTTAATCACAATGCTAGCAGTTCAATTTTTGATACAACGCAAACACAAGTTGTTAGAAATAAGCTTTGTAGAGTTTTATCTTGGTATGATAATGAGTGGGGTTTCTCAAATAGAATGATCGATACCATGCTAAATCTAAAAAAATATATTTAGTGTTAAAAAAAAAATGTTTTTCAATTGATACTTATTTACAATTTCAAAAATTAATCGAATTTAAAAATAATAAACGTAAGATATTTATAATTTTCATAAAAAATAATTTAATAAAAGGTTTTGGAACTATTTGGCTTAATCAATTTATTAAACTTATTAAAAAAAACTATTCTGAATACAATATAAAATTTTATGTTGATGCTGGCAGAGATCAAGGATTATCACTTTTAATTTTAAACGAAAATATTGATTATTTAAAAATTAAAACAAACAAAATTATATTAAATAAAATACGACAAATAGCCAAAAAAAATAAAGTTTTATTAAATCCAAATTTTAATATACTAGATGTTTCGAAAATTAAAAATTATGAAAATTTAAAATTATGAAAATTGGTGGTAATGAAATTAAAGTTGGCAATATTTTAGAAATTGATAATAAACTTTGGCGTGTTTTAAAAACCCAACATACTCAACCTGGTAAAGGTGGGGCCTATATTCAAGCTGAACTTAAAGAAATTAAAGAAGGAACAAAAATGAATTCAAGATTTAGATCTTCTGAGTCAGTAGAAAGGGCCATACTTGATGAAAAAAAATTTCAATACTTATATGAAGATAATGAGAAATTTATCTTCATGGATCAACAAACTTTTGAACAAATTGAATTAGGTTCTGACCTAATACCCCAAGATCAGTCAAAATTTTTAATAGAAAATGATGAAGTCGTTTTGCAATTTTATAATGAAAAAGCAGTTGGTTTAGAATTACCAGATAATATTACTTTAGAAGTAATTGAAACAGAGGGGGTTGTAAAAGGTCAAACTGCTGCATCATCTTATAAACCCGCTATTTTAGAAAGAGGTATAAAAACTACAGTTCCACAATTTATTGCTATTAATGACAGGATAGTAATTAGTACAATTGATAGCAGTTATATCGAAAAAGCAAAAAATTGATCCAACCAGCTGTAATTAATATTTTTGAAAAAGCTGCTAAAAAAGCAGGTAAGCTTTTAATTCGAGATTTTGGTGAAATTGAAAATTTACAAATTGAGTCTAAATCAATAGGTGATTTCGTCACAAATGCTGATTTAAAAGTAGAAAAAAGTTTGTTAGAAACTCTCAAATACTACTATCCAAATTATTCATACATTACTGAAGAAAGTGGCAAAATAGAAGGAGATCACAATACTATAATTATAGATCCAATTGACGGTACTTCTAATTTTATTCATGGAATTCCTCATGTTGGAATAGTTATTGCTAAAATGACTGATAATGAAATCACAGATGGAGTAATATATAATCCAATTTTGAATGAATTTTTTTGGTCATCAAAGGGAAAGGGTTCTTGGTGCAATGAGAGGAGACTGAGAGTATCAAATCGATCAACCTTGACTGATTGTTTAATTGGAACTGGTTTACCATTTGGAAATCGAACTTATGAAGGCTATTTAAATGAAGTTGATGAAATTTTAAAAACGACAGCTGGGGTAAGAAGATTAGGCGCTGCTGGCCTTGACCTTGCTTATGTTGCTGCAGGAAAACTTGATGGTTTTTGGGAAAAAGATCTAAATCTTTGGGATATTTCCTCTGGAGTGCTGTTAGTTAAGGAAGCAGGAGGAAGAGTATCAAAAATGAACGGTGAAGATTGGAAAGTAGAGTCTAGAGATATATTGGCTTCAAACACCAAAATACACAAAGTTCTAACTCAAAAACTTTCTTTACTTTAATACTTAATTAAATATAAGCTATTTTATGAAAAAGAAAATACACCCTGATTACCACGAGATAAATGTTTTAATGACAGATGGATCTACATTTAAAACAAGATCAACATGGGGTAAGGAGTCAGATACACTTAAATTAGAAATAGACTCAAAGTCACATCCTGCTTGGACTGGTGGAAAATCTAGTTTAAATGAAACTGAAGGTCAGGTAGCTAGATTCCAAAAAAGATTTAAAGGTCTAAAAATAAAGTAATTTTTATTTAAAATAATTTTCAGCATCTTTTTTAAAATTATCCTTTTTATTAATCTCTAAATTGACTCGATCTATTTCTTGATTTAATTCTTCAATATATTTTTTTAAATCATCAACACTAAAATCATCTAAGTTTAAAATTTTAACTGTTTTCTTTGTTTCATCTATTTCAAAAAAATCTACCATACTGGAATTATTTTATATCTATATTTAATATTTATATTATAAAGAAAAATTATGAAATATCCACTTATGCCTAAAGCTACCGCAATTTGGCTTGTTGAAAATACTGCTCTCAGTTTTAATCAAATATCTGAATTTTGTGGCCTTCATGAATTAGAGGTTCAGGGAATAGCAGATGGGGATGTTGCTGTGGGTATGAGAGGTTTTGATCCGATTGACAATAAACAACTCACAAAAGAAGAAATAGAAAGATGCGAAAAAGACAATGCTGCAAAATTAACACTTATCAAATCTCAAGTAATTGATGAATTGCCCCCAAGAAAGAAAGATACTAAGTACACCCCTCTTTCACTAAGACAAGAAAAACCTTACGCAATACTCTGGCTAATTAAAAGATATCCAAGTGAACTAAGTAGCTCACAAATTGCTAGACTTACAGGATCAACCAAAAATACAGTAGATGCTATTCGAAACGGTACATATAGAGAGGCTGTTCTTGAAGCCAAAAGTCCGATGGATGTAGGACTGTGCACTTATAAAGATTTAGAAAAAACATTAAATCGTACGAGAACAAAAAAAGAGCCAACTGAAAACTAATTTTTTTTTAATATAATATTTAGATAATATAACATTAACAACATCCAAAAAATAACCATTATTATAAAAAATAATACTAAGTTATTAATTGCAATAATGCCAATTGGTTGCCCAAGAAAGTATGTTAACGGTCCTAATATACCACTTAAAATAATGCCAGTAAGTTTATAATTTTTAAATAAAATTAATATTTCATCAAATAAAGTAGAAAAACTTAACCATAAGATAATCATCCACGCAGGTAATGTGCCTAAAATTATTGAAGAATTGAATTCATAGATAGAAGAAAAAACCATAATTGTATCAAAACAATATCCTGGCACTGCTATTAACAAACTAATTTTTACGAAGTTTAATTTATTTGAATTAATATAAAAATAAAACAATAAATATATACTTCCTAAATAAATACCAAGTAAGGGTTCATTAAATTTATTTTCACCAAAAACACATGCGAGCCATGTTAATTGATATCCAGTCAATGTAAAAAAAACTTTTAATTTATTCATTGCCTATTTTTTAATTAAAAAATGCGAAACATCAGTAGTGCTACTTAAAAAACCTGTTTCACAATAAGAAAAGTAAAATTCCCACATTCTTTTAAATTTCTTATCAAATCCAAATGTGGAAACATCTTTCCATGAGTCTTGGAACTGAGAATTCCATATATTTAAAGTTTTTGCGTAAGATTTTCCAAAACTTAGTAACTCAATACATTTTAGCCCTACTTCTCTTGCACTAACTTCTAATTGTTTTTTTGTTGGCAACATCCCTCCCGGAAAAATATATTGTTGAATAAAATCTGGCCTATTTTGATAATTTTCAGCTCTTTTTTCATTTATTGTTATAATCTGTAAAGCAGCCATACCACTCTCAGAAAGTGAATTTTGAATTACATCAAAGTAATTTTTCCAATATTTTTTTCCAACGGCTTCAAACATTTCAATTGATACTATGTTCGAATATTTTGTATTAATATCTCTATAATCTTTGAATTGAACCTCAACTTTTTCTGACAATCCTTCTTTTTGAATTTTTCTTGCTGTATAGTTGTATTGCTCTTTTGAAATTGTTATTGCATCAATTTTACATTTATAGTTTTTTGCTAAGAAACTTGAGAAGCCTCCCCACCCACAGCCGATCTCTAAAGTTTTTGAGTTTTCAGTCAAAGATAATGAATCTGCAATTTTTTTATATTTATTTATCTGTGCATCAGATAAGTTAGTGTTTTTATTATCAAAGATTGCTGATGAATAGGTCATGCTTTGATCTAGCCATTTTTCATAAAACTTATTACCTAGATCATAGTGATATCTTATATTTTTTTTGCTTTGTGATTTTGAATTATCTTTTAAAAAATGTTTAATTTTAGATAGTGTTGAATAAAGTATATTTGAATTAATATTTTCTAAAAAATAATTTTCGTTTTTATGGGATAACATTAATAAATTAGTTAGGTTTGGAGTAGAATAAAAACCTTTAATATAGGCTTCTGCATAACCTACTGACCCTCTTTTAAAGATATATGATATAAAATTATAATTATGTATTTTAATATATGCCATTAAACCCTCTTTAATTCCAGAATAAATTTTTTTTTCACCTGAGGGAAATTCTACATGTAAAGTTCCATATTTAATTTTAGATAAAAAATTATTCAAAATTTTTTCTAATGTTTTATCAATATTATTTTTAAAAAAATTCATGATTAGAAAGATCCTTCAAAACTGACTGTATCATTTGGTTTTTTTTTCCTTGCATAGTACTTTCCACCCTTAAAAATAATCTTTAAAGCCTCATAAAGAATTCCAAACATAACCTTAAAACCTAATAATGGATTATATGAAATAAATTTAAACATGTTTTTTGAGTTAAATTCAATGAATTTTCCATATTGAGAAGCTGTTAAAACTTTTTTATTATCTTTATCAAATAGATCAATATTAATGTTTATCTGATTTTTAAACATATTATTAAAAAATTTGTAGTAAGCCTCCATTTCAATAAATGGAGATACATAAAATTGTTTAGCACACTCATGTGATAATTTAAATTCTTCTGAATCAGCTACTCCTTTAAAAATATATGTATGTTGCTCATTTGTAGTATTTTTTACTTCGTAGAGTATTGAAATTAATTTGTTATTATCAAAACAATATATAATAGATAAGGGATCAAATACATATCCTAGTATTCTTGGAAAACAAAGTATCATTATTTTTAAATTTTGATACTTAATTTTATATTTTGATAGAGATTCTATTACAAATGTTTTAATTGACCTTTGGTCTCTATAACCATGATCACAATCATAAAAAGAAAATAAATTAAAACCATTGATAGAGAAAAAATTATATTTTTTACCTATTTTGTTAAGTTCATCAATATTTAAATATAAGCTTGGAACTTTGTATTTTAAATTGTGCTTAAAAGGAATAAATCGTCTGTGAACAATACTTGATAATAATATTTGAGATGTCATTAATAATTAATTTGTAATCTATTATAGAAGTTTTTATCCCTGTTCCACGTTAAATTACAGTTTAATAATTTAGAGATGTGAGCGGCTGATTGAATACCATCTTCATGAAAACCATAACCAAGATAAGAACCACAGAAGTAAGTATTATTTAAACCTTGAATTTTCATAACTTCCTTTTGTGCTATCAATACATCAATAGAATAAGTTGGATGCTCAAAAGTAGTTTGATTTAAGATATGATTTGGTTTTTTATATGGATTCACAGTTACAAAATAATTTTTATTTGTTGGTAATTTTTGTAATAAATTCATCCAATAAGTAAGCGTAAACTTTTTATTTTCAGATTTACTCAGAAAATTCCAACTGGACCAAGCATACTTAGATGTTGGCATTAATGTAATATCAGTGTGTAAGAACGCAGAATTTATAGTATATTTAAATTTTGCAAAAGTGTTTAATTCTATTTTTGTTGGTTTATCTAAGATTGGTAAGATCTGATCTGCATGTGTAGCGAATATTAATTTATTGAAAGTAAAGCAATTATTATCTTTATCAAAAATTTTAATAATATTACTTTCTCTTTTAATTTTAACGATATTGCAGTTTGTGTAATATTTAAACAAATTTAAACTTATCAATTTCTTAATATACTCATTACTTCCTCCAAAAACAAACTTCCATTGTGGTCTATTTTTAAAATTAAATAAGGCATGATTTTTAAAAAAATTAATAAATGTAACCAATGGAAAGTATTTTAAATCATTAATATTACTTGACCAAATAGATGATATCATTGGTAAGATATGATAATTTTTTAAATAATCTGAAAATTTATTTTTTTGTAAAAAGTCACCTAGTGTGGTTTTAGAATTTTTACTATTTATCTCTAATTGATTACATATTGAATATAATTTCTTTATTTCAAAAATCATTTTGTAAAAACGCCAAGAAAAAATATTTTTAAAATTTGCAAATAAAGTAAAAATTGACTTGCCGCTGTATTCTATACTTGGAATTTTATTTGATACAGCAAAAGACATATCTGAGTCTTTAGACTCAACTTTTAATAATTGGAAAAATTTTGTTAAATCTGGATAATTTTTTTCATTAAAAACGATAAAACCAGTATCAATAGGAATTTTTTTTGAAGACTCCTCAACGTACAATGTTCTTGTATGACCTCCTAGTCTTTTATTTTTTTCAAATAAATGCACATCATATTTTTTGGATAATAAGTATGCTGCACTTAAGCCTGAAATGCCTGATCCAATAATTGCTATTTTTTCCTTCACATTAACTAATAGTTTTAAAAGCAGACAGTGCCCTGTTTCTTGTTTCTTTTAAATCAACAATTGGAGCTGGATAATTTTTTCCAATTCTGCAGCCACAATTTTTTTGATTTTCTTCTGACATTTCCCAAGGATTGTGAATAAATTTATTTGTAACATTTTGAAGTTCAGGAATGTATTTTTTGACATATTCACCTTTTGGGTCAAATTTTTGCCCCTGAAGTATTGGATTAAATATTCTAAAATATGGACTGGCATCAGCTCCACAACCAGATATCCATTGCCATCCAGCAGAATTTGATCCGATATCTGCGTCTACTAAGGTATCAAAAAACCACTCTTCACCTAGTCTCCAGTGAAGTAATAAATTTTTTGTTAAAAATGATCCAACTATCATTCTTACCCTATTATGCATCCACCCTATTTCGTAGAGCTGTCTCATTCCCGCATCAACAATTGGTATACCAGTATATCCTTTTTGCCATTTTTTTAAATTTTTATCATCTTTTAACCATGGAAAATTTTTAAACTTATTTTGAATGGGATTTTTAATCATATCTGGATAATGATATAATAAATTATATGAAAAATCACGCCAACCTAACTCAGCTAAAAACTTATCTTTATTTTGTGAATTAATTTTTTTTGATACACTTACTTTATTGTAGATCTCCATTGGGGAAATTTCACCAAAATGTAAATGGGGAGATAATTTTGATGTAAAATTTTGATCAGGTCTATCTCTCCCTATAGAATAATTATCTGCTTTGTTGTGTATAAATTCTTTTAGTTGAATTTGAGCATTATTTTCTCCTGGTAACCAATGTTTATGAATTTTATCAGTCCATTTTAATTTTTTGTTTGTTAAGTTTAAATCTTTAATAGTTGTAGAATTCTTGAAATTTAAATTATAAAATTTTATATTTTGTATTATTTTATTATGTTTTCTATTTCGAATTATTTCATTGCAGTGTCGCCAATAAGGGGTAAAAACCTTAAAGAAACTTCTGCTTTTATTTTTTATTTCCCATGGCTCATTTAGTAAATAACCATTAAAGGTTAAACAATCTATATCTTCATGTTTTAGTAAAGATTTGATTTTCTTGTCTCTTGAAATTGAATAGGGATCATACAATCTATTCCAATAAAAGCATTCTATATTTTTATTTAAAGTTAAAGATTGGATTATATCAGATGGATTACCTACAAAAATTTTAAGTTTTCCATTATTTTTTTGTATATTATCACTTAAATTTTTTAAAGATTGCTCTAACCACCACTTAGAAACAGACCCTATTCTCTGTTTTGGATCAAGGATATAAATTGGTATAATTTGATCAACTTTTTTAGATAGAGCTTCAATAGATGGATTTTGAGATAGTCTTAAATCTTGTCTGAACCAATGAATTCCAAGTTTAAGTGTCATATTTTAAAATTAACTTAATTTGGTATAAAATAAAGGGCTTTAACAGTTATTTACTGTGTGGAGGCATTTTTTTTTCAACAAACCATACGTGTTTTTTGAGAACTGGATCGTATTTCTTCATACGAAGTTTTTCAGCTACTTTTAATCCCTTGGTTGGTTTTCTAACAATGTATTTTGTTCCAGTTTTAGGATTTTCCTCAGGAACCAATTGTTTTAATGCAAATGATGTTTTTTTTGCCATGCTGTGTCTATACAGAATATTATAGTGAAATAAAGTATTTTTTACTCATAGTCTGTGACTGTTTGCTTGATATACCTGCTGTATAACCCTCTTTTCTTTGCAATCGAGATTTGTTTATTTCTTTCTTTAAGTCTCTTTTTCTTTTCATCACTTATATTTTTATAACATTTTGGGCATGAAATTCCTGGTATATATTTTTTTGAATTTGCTTCATTTGAACTTATAGGCTCCCTGCAAGCATGACACATTTTATATGTACCATCTTTTAGCTCATTTTTAACAGAAACTCTTCCATCAAAAACAAAACATTCTCCATTCCAAAGCGATTTATTTTCTGGAATTTTTTCTAGGTATTCAAGAATTCCTCCTCGTAATTGAAATACATTTTTAAATCCTTTGGCTAATAGATAAGAAGATGCTTTTTCACATCTTATTCCTCCAGTACAAAACATTGCAATTTTTTTATCTTTAGAATTATTTAAATTATCTTTTACATAAGCTTTAAATTCAGTAAAATTTTTTATTTTTGGATTTATTGCTTCTTTAAAAGATCCAATTTGTACTTCAAAATTATTTCTTACATCCAAAAGAATAGTCTTTTTATCATTAATAATATTATTCCAATCATTACAACTTATATGTTTACCAGTTTGTATTTCTGGATCTGAATACATGGTTCTTAAAGTAACTATTTCTTTTTTGTGTTTAACTTTTAATTTTTGGAAAGGCATAAATTTTGAATAAGAAAACTTTGAATTAAGATTATCAAAATTGTGTTTTTTTAAGATACTAATAATATTATTAATATCTTTTTTTAATCCCGCTAAAGTTCCATTTATTCCTTCATTTGCTATGAGTATTGTACCTTTAATTTTGTTAAATTTACAAACATCATTAAGTTCTAATAATACTTTAGTTTGATTAAAATCTTTTTTAAATTGATAAAAAGTAATAATGGTAAAGTGCTTGTTATTCATTTAAGTAAATTATATATAAAATTATTATAAATGCATGTCGAAAGAAACTCTAAATATAGTAAAAAAATTCCTTAATTCATACTCAATAGAAACTACACCTAACGTGTATGCTAAATATGGAGGTTTTACAGATTTTTTAGATAAAACACATGATGTATATATTACTTATTTACCAGATGAAAATTCAAAAAATGTAATTAATACCGCTAAAAAGTTAAAAGATGAGGGTTATGAGGTAATACCACATTTACCTGCTAGAACTATAATCAATAAAAATGAATTAGAAAAATATCTTGGTGATTTAGCAAATGATTCAGGTTGTACAAAAATATTAATTATTGGAGGTGGTGGAAATCAAGCTGGAAATATTTCCTCAACTATGGATGTTCTAAATTCTGATCTTTTGTCAAAATTTGATTACAAATTTGTTGGTGTTGCTGGTCATCCAGAAGGAAGTCCAGATATTTCAAATCAAAATTTAGATTTAGCAATAAATGAAAAAAATAATTTTGCTAAAAATGTAGATTTTCAAATGTATATTGCAACTCAATTCTTCTTTGAGGCAAAGTCTCTTATTGATTGGGAAAAACATCTAAGTACCTTAGGTAATAATTTGCCTATACATGCAGGCATACCGGGTCCAGCATCTATAAAAACTTTAATTAATTATGCTAGATCATGTGGTATTGGTAATTCTTTACGATTTATATCAAAACAAGCATTTAATTTAACTAAACTAGCAACATTAAGTACTCCTGATAAACTAATATATGACTTAGCAAGTTATATACATTCTAATCAATCTACTAATTTAGAAAATATTCATTTTTATGCTTTTGGTGGAATGAAGAAAACAGCAGATTGGTTGAATCAACTAGATAGTTCTGAATTAAATTATAATAATAAAAATCAATTTGTATTATAATATTCGCGTATTTCTTCACATTTTTTTATTTCTAATATTGAAACACAAGTTGTTTCAAAACTTACATAATCTATAAGTACTATTTATTAAATAAGGAGTTACATGTCAGATATTGAAATAGCTAGAAAAGCTAAAATG
>MDSV01175115.1_pt1 | contig 16128 bp, 19 predicted proteins | sample 810851 | NCBI WGS metagenome assembly MDSV01 (sample SAMN05326640, study PRJNA326480) | marine metagenome | isolation source: seawater | place: Atlantic Ocean: North East | collected 2012 | reverse complement strand
TTTCTTTTGATATATTTTTTGAATTCAATAAATCATAAACTTCTTGAAAGTTGTAAACAAATGGTCCGTGATAAATTTTACATCCAGCTCTAACTGCCTCAAGGGGATTTTGTCCTCCAACTAATTCTAAACTTTTAATCATAGATTTTCCGATAAAAACACTTTTACAAATTTTGAAAAATTTTTGTAGTTGTCCAAAAGTATTTATTAGAGCTATTTCAGTTTCGGGATTAATTTCTTTTTGATTATTGAAAATTTCTGTTTTTAAACCGTATTTTTCTGAATTTTTAAGAATACTTTTAGTCCTATTAATATGCCTAGGAATAATTATTGTTAAAACATTACTAAATACTTTCTTAATTTTAATATGGGTTTTGAAGCAAAATGCTTCTTCATCAAAATGAGTGTTTGCTGCACACCATACTTTTCTATTTTTCAAGTTTAAAATTTTTTCATCACTACCACTATAAGAATTAGATTGAGGGGCAAATTTTAAATTTCCAAAATATTTAGCATTTTTAACATTTAAATTTTTTAAATATTCTAGAGACTCTTTACTTGAAGCAAGACACAGATCAAATGAAGAAAAAATTTTATCAGCAAATTTTTTTACTAACAACCAACGGTTAAATGTTTTTTTTGTAATTCTTCCGTTTATAAGAGCTAAAAAAATATTTCTTTCTTTAAGCTTAAATATGAAATTTGGCCAAATTTCTGAATCGATAAATAAAACAAAGCTGGGCTTCCAATTATTTAAAAATTTATCGACCAAGAAAGGAATGTCCAAAGGCAAAAATTGATGAATTACTTTTTTTTCATTTGAAAATTCTTTTTTGATAATTTTTGAAGAACTAAGCGTAACTGTTGTTACGAGTATTTTTAATTCACTATTTCTTTTGATAAGATTTTTAATTATTGGAAAAATACTTGTTGCTTCTCCAATACTAGCAGCGTGAAACCAAATAAGCTTTCTATGATCTGATTGATTTTCTTTATGATTAAATAAAAATTTTTCTTTAAAACTTTCCCAATTTTCTTTAGTTAACAAAATCCTTAAAAAAAATATTATTAAAAAAATAGGATAAAGTATAAAACTTAAGAATTTGTATGTAAAATACATCAATTTATCTTAACTGTTTTTGGTAAAGAGATTTATATTCATCACATTTTTCTATCAATTCAGAGTGATTTCCGTGATCGACTATTAAACCATTTTTAAGTACATATATTTTATTTGCGTTATGAATTGTAGACAGTCTATGAGCTATCACTAAGGTGGTTTTGTTTTTTATTAAATTTGAGATAGCATTTTGTACTATTTTTTCGGACTCAGTATCTAAAGATGATGTGGCTTCATCTAGAAGAATAATTGGAGACTTTTTCAAAATTGCCCTAGCTATAGATATCCTTTGTTTTTGGCCTCCTGATAATCTCACTCCATTTTCTCCGATTTTTGTGTTGTAGGAATTCGGAAGATCTTTAATAAAATCATCTGCGGCAGCAAATTTACAAGCTTCAATGATCTCATTTTCACTAGCATTTGCGTCAGCGTAAGCAATATTTGCTTTGACTGTGTCATCAAACAAAATAACGTCTTGGCTCACTAAAGAGATATTCTTTCTTAAGGAATTGAGAGAGACCGAACTTATATCTTGATTATCAATTAGTATCCTTCCATTTTGAGGATCATAAAATCTTGGTAATAGGTTAATTATAGTACTTTTACCTGCTCCACTATGTCCTACAAAAGCTGTTATTGAACCGCCAGCAATATCTAAATTTATGTTTTTTACCGCTCTGTCTTTTGAAACTTTATATTTAAAACTAACATCTTGAAATAAAATATCTGACTTTTTAATTGAAATATTTGGTAGATTTTTTTCATGTTTAATTTTTATCGGAGCATCAATTACTGTAAAAATTCTTTTTGCTGCTGCAGAACCCTGATATGCAACCATATTAATAGTAGCCAAAGATCTTATTGGTTGATATGCAAGCATCATTGCTGCTAGAAATGAAAAAAAATTATTTACTCCAAGTTCTCCCACAGCAATTAGTTTTCCAGAAAAATAAATAAAACCTGCTATCATAAACCCTGTTAAAATTTCCATTATTGGAGTTGCTCTTACAATAACACTTGCAATTTTAATATTCTTTTTAATCAATTCGTCTATTACATTATTTGCATTAACACTTTCCCTATTTTCCTTTTGGTAAATTCTAATCATTTTTGATCCTTTTAAAATTTCAGAAAGAAAGGAAGTTAATCTTCCTGATATTTCACTAGCTTGACTTGTACCTTTTCCAATTTTTTTTCCTAAAGTTTTTGCTAATGACGCTGCCAGAGGCATCATAATGAGGGCAAAGATAGATAACTTCCAATTTTGATAGAACATAACCGAAACCAAAGCTATTAAAGTTAAGGAGTCCTTCATAATATTTAATACACCTGTGCTTACCAAATGTTGGACTTGACCAGCATCAAACATAACATTGGATATATATTTTCCTGAATGTCTAGCTTCCAAAGTTTCTATATCAGTTAATAATATATTTTCAGCTATTTGTTTTTGAAGCTCTCCTGAAATATTTTGTCCTACGTGTATTATGTTAATCCTAGCAAAATACAGTGAAATTCCTTTTGCAGAAAAAGTTATAATTATAAGAATAGGAATTAACCAAGCTAAAGTTTTGTCTTGATCTATAAATATTTTTTTTACCGCAGGATCCAACAACCAGGCAGTTGCAGATGTGCTTCCAGCAACTAGTACAGATAAAAATAATGCTAAAATAATTCTCTTTAAATACTTTCTAACATATTCTCTATAAAGTCTTTTGAGTATAAGTTTAAGTTCTTCTAATTCCATTAAAAATTTAAGAGTTGGGATGCTGACAATATACCTAAAAATACTATAAGGCCGGAAAAATTATTAAACTTAAAAGCTTGTAAGCATTTCTTAGGTTTGTTTCTTTCAAAAATCTTTATTTGAAAAATTAAAGAAAGAATAAAAATAATTATAAAAATAATTGAGTTTTCTAAATTCATTTTAATATAAAATAAATAAGTTATTATAATTGAAGTTACAAAATAACATAAACTTACAAAAAGTTTTATATTATCTTTAAACTTTATAGATGTGGATTTAACACCTATTATCTCATCATCAAAAATGTCTTGCACTCCATAAATTGTGTCATAGCCTAATGTCCAAAATATGGCCGCTATGTATAGGATTATTATATCTATTGAGATAAAGTTGGTCATCGCAACCCACGCCATAATCAACCCCCAATTAAATGTAAGTCCCAAAAATAATTGAGGCCAGTATGTGAATCTTTTCATGTAAGGATAAGAGAAAGCCAAAGACATTGATGACATACCTAAAATTATTGTTAGTGTATTAAATTGAATTAAAATTAAGAAAGCTATAAAGCACAAGACCACTACATAAAAAAGTGATTGTTTGATACTGATCGCACCTGATGCAATTGGCCTCTTCTTTGTTCGATTCACTTTTATATCAATATTTTTATCAACAATATCATTAACGATACAGCCAGCACTTCTCATTAAAACTGATCCCATTAAAAAAAGCATTATAAAATAAAAAAATTGGTTTAAGTTTTGGTTTTCCACATACCCTAATGCAAGACCCCAACTACAAGGCCAAAATAGAAGCATAAAACCAATAGGTTTATTTAGTCTAGTTAGCTCAATAAATATTTTTAATTGCCTCATTTTGATTTATGACTTGTAAATATCAAACGTAATCTTCATAATCAATTTGATTCGATATGGAAATTGATTACACAGTAACAGCCTTAATGTTTCCTGCTATCCCGTTGATTATGAGTGTTTATAGCAACAGGTTTCATACCTTGAGCGCATTAATAAGAAAACTTCATGACGAATACGTTTTTGAAAAACATATTCCTCCTGAGTGGGAAAACCAACTACATAATTTAAATAATAGAACCAATTTATTAAAATATACTTTGGGTTTCGCAAGTTTTGGTTTTTTATTTAACATGCTTACTGTTTTTGCTCTTTATTTAACTGAAATTCAAATAGCCAGACTTATTTTTGCTGCATGTTGCGTATGTATGATTATTTCAATCTTTTTATTTTTACAGGAGATAAGATTATCTAATAAAGCACTAAAGTTTCATTTAAGTGATATGAAATCTATGAGCGATGATTTTAACTAATATTTTCTAAAGATTTTTTTTTAAATAAAGAAATACCTTTTTTTACTTTATGAGAATAAGACTCTTCAAAAGTATCTAATTGCCACCCGCTCATCCTTTTTCTAATATCCTTTAAATTACTTTTCTTCCAATCATCGCTTGTATCATTTTCCTTCCAAATTTTTTTTTCTTCATTGGTTCTTGCACATCCATAACAATAACCAGTTACAGGATCGGTTTTGCAAATACTTATGCATGGTGAAATAATATTTTTTAATCTCATTACGGTATTAAAATAGCTGGACCGGTAATTTTTCTAGCCTCAAGATCTTCATGTGCTTTTTTTGCATCTGTGAGTTTATATTCTTTGTAAATTCTAATTTTGACTTTTCCGAATTTAATTTTTTCAAATATTGTATCAGCTCCTTCTTGAAGCTCTTCTTGATTGGTAAAGTAATGTCCAATTGTTGGTCTAGTCAAAAAAAGACTTTTAGATTGAATATCCTTTGGTACGTTGACAGGATCTAAAGGTCCAGAAGCGTTCCCAAAACTTACCAATATTCCTTTAGGCATTAAACATTCAATTGATCCTTTGAAAGTTTTTTTCCCAACCCCATCAAATACTGCTGGTACTCCTTTATTATTAGTAATTTTCATAACTTCATCAACAAAATTTTCTTTTGAGTAATTAATTACGTGCTGATATCCGTTTTCTTGAGCTATTTTTATTTTTTCGTCAGAACCAACTGTACCTATAGCTTTTGCTCCTATACTATTTGCCCACTGACCAAATATTTGACCGACACCACCTGCAGCAGCATGGAACAAAACGGTTTCACCTGCTTTCACATTGTATGTTTTGCTGAGTAGGTAATTAGTTGTTAAACCTTTTGTCATTAGAGTTGCTGCGATTTTATGAGTTATTCCTTCAGGAATTTTTACTGCAATTTTTTCAGGAATTATTCTTTCTTCAGCGTAAGCTCCAATAGGTGTTGAGGCATAGGCAATGTCATCCCCAATATTAAATATTTTTACGTTTGAACCGATTTCAATGACTTTTCCCGCACCTTCTAAACCTATCCCGCTGGGTAAAGTTAGAGGATACAATCCTGAACGATGATAAGTATCAATATAATTCAATCCGATTGCTAAATTTTTTATTTTAATTTCATGAGGACCTGGTGAACCAATTTTAACTTCAGCGATTTCAAGCACTTCTGGACCACCATTTTTTTTAATGATTATTGATTTAGACATTGTTTAAATTACTTGAACTTTTAATATTTAGCAAATTTTCCATTTTTATAGTCTTGAATTGCCTCAAGTATCTCAGCTTTTGTATTCATGACAAATGGACCACCCCTAGCGATCGGCTCGTTAATTGGTTTTCCTGCAATAAAAAGAAATTCTGTTTTTTTCTTCGCTTTAACTTTAAGTTTATCGCCTCTTTCTAGTAAAATTAAATTTGAGTTATTTGTTTTATCATGTTCTTTTTCTCCAACCTCTAATTCGCCTTTTAATAAATAAATGAAAGCATTATGTCCTGTTGGCACTTCGCAATTAAATTCTTTTCCTTCATTTAAAACAATGTGAAAATAAATTGGTTCTACATTATGATTAGTTTGTGGTCCCTCAGTTTTTTCAAACTTACCAGATATTACCTTCACTATCTTTTCACTATCTTTATGAACACCAAGTTCATTCCCCTTAATATAAATGTATTCAGGTTTATTTTTTTTTAATTTTGCAGGCATATTAATCCATAGCTGGAAGCCTAATAGTTTACCACCCGCCATGGCTGGCATTTCGGAATGTATAATGCCCCTTCCTGTTTTCATCCATTGTACATCACCTGGTTCCATTTTACCTTTTGAACCAGTACTATCTTCATGCTCAAACTGACCATGCAACATATAAGTTACAGTTTCTATTCCTCTATGTGGATGCGGGGGAAAACCAGCTACGTAATCGTCTTTATTTTCAGAACCAAATTCATCTAACATTAAAAACGGGTCTATATAATCTGCTTCTGGAGTGCCAATGCTTCTTTTTAATTTTACTCCAGCGCCATCTGATGTGTTTAAAGATTGTATAATTTTTTTAACTTCAATTTGTGACATATGACAAATATAATAAAAGTTTAAACGATATCAAGTAGCTGCGATAAGTTGCCGATTTCTTTTTTTGGTTGATAATCAAGGTTATCAAATTGAGACTTATTTCTATTCACCCAAACAGAATTATAACCATAGTTTCCACCTCCGGAAACATCCCATGTATTAGCACTTAAAAAAGTAATCTCGTTAGATTTTATTTTATATTTTTTTACAGGAAGATCATAAACTTTTGAGTCTGGTTTATAAATTTTTACTTCCTCAATAGAAAAAAGATCGTCAAAAAGACTATTTAAATCATTAGTTTTAACTAATTCATTTAGTAGACTCGGGGTGCCATTTGAAAGAATAGCTAGTTTTAAGTTTTTCTTTTTTAAATTTTCTAAAACTTCTTTTACTTCTGGATAAGGAGATAAAACTTTATAAAGATTTAGCAATTCATTTTTCATACTTTTGTCTATATTAAAAACTTTCATAGACTTATCCAAGCTATCCTCTGTGATTTGCCAAAAATCTTTATGTCTATTCATCAAACTTCTAAGCCAAGTGTACTCAAGTTGTGTGGTTCTCCAAAAGTTAGCAAATGCTTCCCACTTGTCCCCAATTTTATGTTTGCATTTTTCAGCTGCTGAATTAACGTCAAACAACGTTCCATAAGCATCAAATACTATGGCTTTACTATTCATAATTATTTTGCATTATGGGAGCCGTCACACAAAGGTTGATCGCGAGTTTGTTTACATGTGCAGAAAAAAACTTTTTTAGACTGATCAGCTTTGTAGACTACAGATTTGAATTCAGTTCCTTTGTGAGATCCATCGCAAAATGGTTGTTTTGAACTTTTTCCACACGCACACCAAAAATATGATTTTCCCTCAATAACATCTACGCCTATTGGTATGTCCCCAGCTCTTTCCCCTTTTGCCATAATAAAGCTCCTTTAATTAATTTAATTTTATTTATAATATAAAAATTATTTATGAATATTAGATTATATCATCCTAGCAGTATAGTTGAAAATTCTACCGGTTTACTCTCAAAAGAACATACTCATTATATTGTAAATGTAATGCGACTTAAGCGAGGATCTAATATAAATTTTTTCAACCAAGATGGTGAATGGAATAGTGAAATTGTTTTTTTAGATAAAGATAGAGTAGAGGTAAAATTTTTAAAAAAAGTAAAACAAGCTGGCATTTTGTCTAAAATTGAATTAGCAATTTGTTTAGTTAAGAAGAATCCAATGGAGATCATTCTTCAAAAGGCAACGGAACTTGGGGTAAGCAAAATTATTCCAATTATTTCAGAAAGAACTGAAATTAAAGATTTAAATTATTCTAGAGCCAATAAGATTATTATTGAAGCCACTGAACAGTCGAACCAATTAAATATACCAAAATTAGAAGAAGTAAAAAAACTTAAAGATTTTATATCCTCTTTAACAGATGAAGATATCGTTCTTTTTGCAGATATAAATTCAAATAAAAAAATTGATTTTAAAAACTTAGATAAAAAAAAAAATATCATTCTTCTTGTTGGTCCTGAAGGAGACTTCTCTTCTAAAGAATTAGAACTTATATTGTCGAAGAAAAACACATCAAGCTTTTCACTCTCAAAAAATATTTTAAGAACAGAAACTGCAGTTATCAGCGCTCTTTCTATAATTAACTATTTGCTTATATTATAAAATTTTTTTTATTATCTTTATGGAGTCTTCAAGATTTTCTCTATGAGTTATTCTATTTATATACTTCCCATTTTTAAGTAAAAGGACCGGAGAACTATGATCAACTGTATATTCTCCATTTTCAGAAAAGATTTTTTGACTTTGAATTCCCCACGATTTTGATAGGAGAAAAATTTTTTCAGGATCTCCTGTAATTCCGACTATTCTATTCCCAAAGGCATTTAAATAATTTTTCATTACTTTAGGAGTATCTCTCTCAGGATCAATACTTATAAAAAAAACTTTAAGCTCTTTTTCGTTTTCCATTTTATCTAAAATTAAATTTAATTTATTTAAAGTAATTGGACAAACATCAGGACACTTTGTAAACCCAAAGAACAAAGCTGTTGCTGGGCCTTTAAATGATTGGTCAGTTATTTCGTTTCCATCAACATCCTTCAAAGAAAAAGTTGATCCAGTAAGTGATGCGGCATATTCGTCTTTTTTACTTTCAATAGATAAAAACGTTGGTAACAGGATAAACAAAAAAATTACTAAGCAACCAACTAGAATTGAAATGGATGTTTTTAGTTTCATTAATGATATAATGAATTAGATGGCTGGTTTAATAAAGAAATTATTTGGCGCACTTGTCGAAAAACCCTGGGAAAAGGATCAGGTAAATATTGATGATGCTCACGAAGGTAGTTCATTTAGTAAATTGTCCCCTCAAGTATCTGCAGTTATTGTTATTTTTGGAGTTAGTACTGTTTTGTTTAGTTTGATAGTTTCAGGTTATATTTACACTATTCCAAGCGATCAAGACACAATGTTTCTTTTACAATCAAACCTTCTTTGGTTTAATACTTTTATTTTAATTTTAGTTTCATATCTTTTTAAAAAAATATCAAACGATCTCAAGTTTGGAAAACTTGAAAAAATTAAAAGAAATTTAATTCAAGTCGGTGGACTAAGTTATTTATTTTTGTTTGGTCAAATTTTTTTTTGGTATCATTTAATGAGCACCGGAAAGTTCGTTTCTACTAATTCTTATTTTTCTTCTTTTTATTTTTTTACTGCACTTCATGGATTACATCTTTTAGGTGGATTATTTTTTTGGGGGTCAGTCTGTTCAAAAACTTTAAAGATTGAAAAAGAAAAAATAATAGAACAGACAAAAAATATTGAAGCACTATCACTCTATTGGACTTTTCTTTTAATTATTTGGTTAGTGTTTTTTTTAATAGTATTTGTGTTTAATGATGCCGTAATAGCTTTTTGTAAATCATTGTTAACTTAGATTGTGAAATAAATTACATCAAAATTACCAATATAGTTCCAACTACAGCAACCAAGATTAATAAAATATTTACTGATCTGAGATATTTTTTTGTTTCTGGTTTCTTCTCTTTTTGAGTGAAGACTCCAGCTCCAAAAGATATTACTAAATAGAAAAGTAATACAAGTGAAAGTATAGCTACTAAAATTCCTAATTTTCCAAGCATTTTGGTAGATAATATATCTTTATTAAGACATTTTGTCCCTAGGTAATTATATCCTTTTCTTTTATAAGTTTCTCATGTGGACAGGTATCGTATTTTTAGCGGTTATAGTTGGATCAATTGCATTTCATGTTTTCACACCTTGGTGGTGGACTGACATTGCTTCTAATTGGGGAGCAATGGACGATACGATAATTTTAACATTTTGGATTGGTGGCGGTGTTTTCATTTTAGTTTGCCTATTCATGGTTTATTGTATTTTTAAATTTTCATATAAAGAAAATCGTAAGGCTGAGTACAAACCTGAAGATAAGAAACTTGAAACTAGATTAACTTGGATAACTGCTTTAGGAGTAGCTGCACTTTTAGCACCAGGACTTTTAGTTTGGAATGAATATATAAGAGTTCCACCTAATGCAATAAACATTGAAGTCATGGCTTGGCAATGGGGTTGGAAGTACAGACTTCCAGGAGAAGATAATAAACTTGGGACAAGTAGTGTTAAAAATATTAGCGACGACAATCCATTTGGAATTAACAATGACGATCCACACGGCAAAGATGATATTTTAATTGAGAGCAGCGAATTACATTTAGAAAAAAACAGACCAGTTAAAATTTTATTAAGATCAATCGACGTCTTGCATAATTTTTACGTCCCTCAGTTCAGAGCAAAAATGGATGCAGTCCCTGGGGTTATTACATACTATTGGTTTGAACCTAACAAAAATGGTGAGTATGAAGTTTTGTGCGCTGAGTATTGTGGCGTAGGCCATTATGCAATGAGGGCATCAGTGGTTGTTCAAGATAAGAAAGACTATAAAAAATGGTTAGCCCAACATAAGACTTTTTCAAATTATCTAGCCGAAAAATTTGAACAAAACAGTCTTAAAAAGGCAAAAATAGTTAAATTTAATAATTTATTAAGCAATGAAAAAAGTATATTAAAAGAAAGCAATTAATTTATGTTAGATGATATTAATAAAGATAAAAAACACTCTTCACCAAGAACTAAATCATCAAGTATCTCTGGTGGAGAACGAGACGTGGACTATGTAAGACCGGCAGATATACCTGATCAAGAATTATATCACGGCCACAGTTTTTTAACTAAATGGATATTTTGCCAAGATGCTAAAGTTATAGGAGTTCAGTACACTCTTACTGCAGTATTTACTGGAGTTGTAGGTTTGATTTTATCTTGGATGATGCGTATGCAACTTGGTTTTCCAGAACTATTTCCTTTTTTAACAGCAGAATCATATTATCAAATGGTAACAATGCACGGAATGATTATGGTCGTGTATTTATTAACCGCATTGTTTCTTGGGGGATTTGGAAATTACTTAATTCCTTTAATGGTCGGAGCAAGAGACATGGTATTTCCTTACGTGAACATGGTAAGTTTTTGGATGTTTTTTGTAGCTGTCGTAGTTTTGATGGCTAGCTTTTTTGTGCCCGGAGGTCCAACAGGAGCGGGATGGACTCTATATCCGCCTCAAGCAATTATAGAGGGTACACCGGGATCTGGAGCAGGTATTCTTTTAATGTTGGTGTCGCTATCATTGTTTGTAATTGGATTTACTATGGGAGGATTAAATTATGTAATTACCATCTTGCAAGCAAGAACGAGAGGAATGACATTAATGCGTATGCCTTTAACTATATGGGGAATTTTTACAGCTACTGTTTTAGCTCTTTTAGCTTTTCCTGCATTGTTTGTAAGCGCAATTATGATGACCTTAGACAAGGTTTTAGGTACAAGTTTTTTTATGCCAGTAATGATGAAAGCAGGCGAACTTTTAGCTTATGATGGCGGTAGTCCAATCCTATTCCAACACTTATTTTGGTTTTTTGGCCATCCCGAGGTTTACATAGTTGCCCTACCTGCTTTCGGAATTGTTTCTGATTTAATTTCAGTTCATTCTCGTAAAAATATTTTTGGCTATAGAATGATGGTTTGGGCCATCGTTGGAATTGGTGCACTGAGCTTTTTTGTCTGGGCACACCACATGTATGTAAGTGGTATGAGTCCATGGTTCGGTTTCTTTTTTGCAACAACAACACTTATTATTGCAGTCCCAACCGCCTTAAAAGTCTATAACTGGATATTAACTCTTTGGAGAGGCAATATTAGAATAAACGTTGTGATGCTTTTCTGTTTAGGTTTCATTGTAACTTTTGTAAATGGTGGAATAACAGGTATTTTCTTAGGCAACGTAATTGTAGATGTTCCATTGTCTGATACGTATTTTGTTATTGCTCATTTCCACATGGTAATGGGAATTGCTCCTTTAATGGTAATTTTTGGCGCGATATACCATTGGTTTCCATTAATTACAGGAAGATTTTTAGATGAAAAACTTGGCAAACTCCATTTTTGGATAACTTTTTTAGGAGCTTACTCAATTTACTTTCCGATGCACTATTTAGGTTTTATAGGTGTTCCGCGAAGGTATTTTGAGATGTATAACAGTCCTTATATGCCTTCTACTATCGGAATGAATGAGTTTATATCTATCGCAGTTTTTGTTGTGGGTGCTGCACAGTTTATCTTCTTCTTTAATGTTGTTAAAAGTATTCGATTAGGTAAACCCTCTGGAAAAAATCCTTGGAAAGCTAATTCACTAGAATGGCTTACTCCAGATGTTCCACCAGCTCACGGTAATTGGGGAGAAAAACTTCCAGTTGTCCACAGATGGGCCTATGATTTTAGTGTTCCTGGAGCTAAAGAAGATTACATTCCTCAAACAACACCTCCGAGTGAAGTTATCGAAGCGGAAGTAGAAAAAACTTAAAGTTAAAAATGACAGATCCAAATCTAAATAAATTGCCAGGCGGATTTAAAGGTATGTCCACCGACATTGGTTCGGACCAAACAGCCTTCAAAGGCGTTAATTGGGGCAAGGCAATGATGTGGATTTTTTTATTAAGCGACACTTTTGTATTTAGTTGTTTTTTAATTGCTTACATGAAAGTTAGAGCCTCAGTAGTAGACGATTGGCCTTATCCTAGTGAAGTTTTTGGTTTAGAAGTTGCTGGAGTTCCAGTGCCGCTTTTATTGATTGCAATAATGACTTTCGTTCTTATTACAAGTAGCGGGACTATGGCTTTAGCCGTAAAATATGGTTACGAAAAAAACAGAAAACTTTGTGGTTTGTTTGTCCTTCTAACAGCAATAGGAGGCTTGACTTTTGTAGGAATGCAAGCTTTTGAATGGTCCAAACTTATTTTTCATGACGGAGTAAGACCGTGGGGCAACCCATTCGGCGCACCACAATTTGGAGCTTTCTTTTTTATGATTACAGGTTTTCATGGGACTCACGTTTCTATAGGTGTAATTTTCCTATTTATATTTGCAAGAAAAGTATACAGGGGAGATTTTGATACTGGAAGAAGAGGGTTTTTTACTACCATGAAATCAGATTACGTAGCTATTGAAATACTAGGACTTTATTGGCATTTTGTTGACTTGGTATGGGTATTTATTTTTGCATTTTTTTATTTGTGGTAAACTAAATTATGACTGAAGCTAAAAAAGAACAATCATCTACACATAAAATAGGTATTTATCTTTGGATATGGTTGTTGCTATTTGTGTTGAGTTTTTTTTCATACATGGTTGATTGGTATAACTTTCAAGGCTTACTAAGGTGGTCTTTAATTTTATTTTTTATGTTTATGAAGGCTGGTTTGATTATGGCATTCTTTATGCATTTATTTTGGGAACGTTATGCTTTAGTAAATGTTCTTTTATGGCCTATGACAGCAATAGCGTGCTTTGTAGGTTTAATGGTAGCAGAAGGCAAGTATACGGTTTTTACTAGATTGTTTTATTTTTTCGTTGGAGGATAATAATTTTATGGGTGGTGGATATAACATAGTTGCAAGTTTTTTAATTTTCTTTTTTCTTTTTATTTATTTTACATGGTTTGGGGTTTCCATGATGATTGAAAAAGATAAAGAAAATAAGATTAAAATTAACCCATATGATAAACTACCTCTACATAGAAAATTAATTGATAAGAAAAACAAAAAAATTGGTTTTTTCGACTTAGGTAATCATATTCTAATTATAGGAATGATATTCTTAGCAATATTCATTTCCCTAAACGCAGATTAAATTGTCACAAAATCTTATCAATAATAGATCGGCCGTTCTCAATTTTAGAGCTCATTTAAAAGCTTTTATTTTACTTATGAAGCCGCGAGTTATGTCTTTAGTTATTTTTACCTCAGCAGTTGGCTTTTTGACTTCGGGCGCTAGCCTAAGCACCATGTACGCAATGATAGGTATAGTTTTAGTAGCCGTTGGCGCTGGCGCTGCTGGATGTTTGAATATGTGGTATGAGGCAGATCTAGATGCATTGATGTCGAGAACTTGTCTAAGACCTATACCAACTGGAAAAATTAATAAACAACAGGCATTAATTTTTGGAATTTTGTTATCAGTTTTTTCAGTTGTTGGTTTAAATTTTTTTGCAAACACTCTATCTGCAGCGCTTCTCTTAATAACAATTCTTTTTTACTTATTTATTTATACGATATGGCTTAAAAGAAAAACGCCTCAAAATATTGTAATAGGTGGAGCCGCTGGCGCTTTACCCCCAGTTATTGGATGGACAATTGCTACAAATAGTATTTCACTTGAACCTTTATCATTATTTCTGATTATATTTTTTTGGACTCCTTCACATTTTTGGGCGTTAAGTCTTTACAAAGCAGATGATTATAAAAAAGCAGAAATACCTATGTTGCCAGTCACTGATGGTATTGAAAAAACAAAATTAAATATCTTAATATATTCAATTTTAATGATACCCGTTGTTCTTTTCCCTTACTTTATCAACTTTTCTGGCTTAACTTATTTAATACCTACTTTACTACTTACCTTTTATTATAATTTTATATGTTTTGATTTGTACAATTATGATAAAAATAAATTTGTTTTGAAAAAAGCGAAAAAAATATTTGGCTATTCAATTTCATATTTGTTTTTGATTTTTGTATTAATCTTAGTAGATAAAATTATTTAATGAGATATCACAGTACTAGAAATAAAAAGCTGAATTTCAGTTTTAAAGAGGTGTTTCAAAGAGGTTTAGCACCGGATGGAGGTCTATTCATTCCGTCTGAAATTCCCAAATATAATGCAAATGATCTCGAAAAACTTAAAAAATTATCATATGTAGATTTAGCATCTGAAATATTATTTAATTTTTGCAAACCAGATTTTGATAAAGACACACTTAATAGTTTAATTTCGAAATCTTATAAATCATTTAAATCCAAAGACGTGGTTACATTGAAAAAATTAAGTAATCTTAATTTCCTTGAACTTTATCATGGACCAACTCTAGCATTTAAAGATATAGCGATGCAGGTTATCGGAAATTTATTCGAACAATCTGACATTTTAAAAGAAGAAACATTAAACATAATTGTTGCGACTTCAGGCGATACTGGATCCGCAGCAATCTCAGCTTTAAATGATAGAAAAAACGTAAATTTATTTGTTCTACATCCTCATAATAAGATTTCAAATATGCAGAGAAAAATTATGACAACAATCGGTTCCAAAAATATTTTTAACATTGCTGTAGAAGGAACCTTCGATGATTGCCAAAAAATAGTTAAAGAAATGTTTAGTGACGAAGGTTTTAGAAAAAAAATTAAAATGTCTGGAGTAAACTCAATTAATTGGGCAAGAATAATTTGCCAAATTGTTTATTACTTTTTTGTAGCTTTAAAAAACTCAAATGAAAAATTCAATTTTTCAGTGCCGACAGGAAATTTTGGAGATATTTATGCTGGTTATATGGCAAAAAAAATGGGTCTACCAATCAATAAATTAATTGTTGCGACAAACGAAAATGATATTCTTCAAAGAGTCATTAACACTGGAAATTATAAACCAAGTAAAGTTAAATCCTCACTTTCGCCAAGTATGGACATACAAGTAGCAAGCAACTTTGAGAGATTACTTTTTTATATTTTAGACAATAACGATAAAAAGTTATCTGAATTAATGCGAAGCCTTAAGGACAAAGGCTCCTTTCAACTTGAAGACTCCATGGTAAAAAAAATAAAAGAAGATTTTTGTGCTGAAAAAATAAGTGATCAAGAAACTTTAAAAATTATACGGGAATTTGATCAAGAGCATAATTTTATTATTGATCCGCATACTGCCACTGGGATTGGTGCAGCAAAAAAAATACAAAATAGCAGTAAGACAATAGTTTTGGCAACAGCACATCCATATAAATTTTTAGAAACTGTTAAAGAAGCAACAGGGAAAAGTATTTCTTCTCCAACTCAATTAAAAAGTTTAAAAAATAAAGAAAAATTTGATGTTATTGAGAATAATATTTCCAAAATTAAAAGTTATATTATAGAAAGAGCGATATGAAAATTAAAGAAGGAGAAGAGCTTCCAAATTCAGAATTTTTTTATCTAGACGATAAAAATGCAGTTAAGAAAATTGATTGCAAAAAATTATTTGAAAATGGAAAGGCAATTCTTTTAGGTGTGCCAGGTGCATTTACAAAGACCTGTTCAACAATTCATTTACCTGGATACGTTAAAAATTTTGATCTAGCTAAACAAAAAGGAATTGAAAAGATTGTCTGTATTGCTGTAAATGACCCAAATGTCATGA
>MDSV01217040.1_pt1 | contig 16131 bp, 18 predicted proteins | sample 810851 | NCBI WGS metagenome assembly MDSV01 (sample SAMN05326640, study PRJNA326480) | marine metagenome | isolation source: seawater | place: Atlantic Ocean: North East | collected 2012 | reverse complement strand
TTCAAAAAGCATTATTAAAATTTTTCCATCAAGTGGAGCGTCTGGATCTATTGAGTTTTTATTTAGATTAGATCTTTTTTCTTTTCTTGATTTAGCGTTATCAAGAATTTTTCTTAGATCAACTTTACTTATATCTGAAATATTTATAAAATTTTTCATAAATTAACTCATTTCTTTGCAAGCTTTTTCAATCTTATGAACAGACTCGTCTAGCTCTTCATTGTTTATTATCAGTGGAGGAAAAAGTCTTACAACATTTTCTGAAGCCTTAACTGTAAGCATTTTATTTTCAATTAATTTATCAATAAATTTTGTGGTATCAACTGAAATTTTTAAACCTTTTATTAAACCAAGACCTCTTATCTCTTTAATAATATTTGGATATTTCTTTCTAATTTTATTTAAACCTTCATCAAAGTGCTCGCCTTTTTCTTTCACCTTTTTAAAAAAATCTTTTTCAAAAAGAATATCCAAAACTGCATTTCCTACAGCCATTGCCAATGGATTGCCTCCAAAAGTACTGCCATGTGTCCCTGCTGTCATTCCCACAGATACTTTTTTTGTGACTAAGCAAGCACCCATTGGAAATCCTCCACCAATTCCTTTTGCAATAGGAACTATATCTGGAACAATCCCTGATTTTTCAAAAGCAAAAAAGCTTCCAGTTCTATATGCGCATTGAACTTCATCTAAAATTAAAAGAATGTTATGTTCGTCACATAATTCTCTTAAACCTTTTATACAAAAATCAGGTACGACTTTTATTCCGCCTTCACCCATTATTGTTTCCAGCAAAATTGCTGCTGTATTTTTATTTATTGCTTTTTTAACTGCCTCATGATCTGCGAAAGGAACTTGATCAAAACCATCAACTTTAGGACCAAAGCCTTCTGTGTGTTTAGGATTATTTGCTGCAAATAAAGCTCCTAGAGTTCTTCCATGAAAAGCTCCTTCAAAAGTTATAATTCTGTTTTTTTCAGGTTTATTTATTTTATGAAAAAATTTTCTAGCAATTTTAATACTTGCTTCAGTTGCTTCAGTTCCAGAATTTTGAAAACACACAAAATCAGCAAAAGTATTATCTGTTAATCTTTTGGCCAATTTTTCTTGTTCTTCTATTATGAATGCATTAGATACGTGCCATAATTTTTTAGATTGTTCTTGTACAGCTTTTATTAAGTGCTCGTGACAATGGCCTAAAATATTAGTTCCTATTCCTTGAACAAAATCAAGATATTTTTCACCTTTCTCTGTGTAAAGATAACTCCCCTTGCCTTTAATAAAAGAAATAGGTTTTCTTGCATATGTACCAAGAACTGAACTCATAAAAAAATTAAGATTTTATTTTATAACCTTTTTTATACAAAATATATGATGCAAACCATAACAGCCCACTTAATATAATTAGATATAATAAACCAAATTTTATAGATCCATCAGAAACTCCCAAAAAACCATATCTAAAGCCATCAATAATATAAAAGAAAGGGTTCCACTGGCTTATTGTTTGCAAAAAATCTGGCAACCTTTTAATTGAGTAAAAAGTACCAGATAGAAATGAAAGAGGTACTATTATAAAGTTAGTAGCTGAGGCCATATTATCAAATTTTTCTGCCCATAAACCAACAATAAAACCCAATGCTCCTAAAATAAATAAACCCAGAAATGTATATAAAAAAATATAAAAAAAATTATAAAAATGTAATTCAGTAATAAGACTAAAAACTACTATCGAAAATATAGCAATCATGAAACTTCTAGTAACTCCAGCCAAAATGATAGCTAAAGTCACTTCCCCGGGTGATAAGGGCGCATACAAAATATCAACGATATTTCCTTGTATTTTGCCTATCATAATCGAAGAAGATGTGTGAGAAAAAGCCTGTTGTATTATTTGCATTGCAATTAAACCTGGTGCTAGAAATGTTATAAATGGAAATCCAAGAACTGAGGCTCTCTCATTGCCAATTGCTAATGATAAAACCATTAAAAAAAGCAATGCTGTTACAAGTGGAGAAATAATTGTTTGTATAGCAACAATAAGAAACCTTAGTATTTCTTTTTTATAAAGAGTAAAAAAACCTAGCCAATTTATATAGCCAAATTTTTTGTCTGAAATTATATACCTATTTTGATTTTCAACCATAAGGATGCTTATACAGTAAAAAATTAATTATTATCAAACTCCAACTTTTTTAAAAAAGCTGTTAATAAAATATCCACATGGGGTAGGTTTTTCCATTGCAAATACAATATATAGTAGATTTAATAAATAAAAAAAAAATGAGCTGGACACCTGAAAAAGAAAAAAAACTAAGAGAGCTTTGGAAAAAAGGCCACTCTGCGAGTCAAATTGCCAGCATGTTAGAAGGAACAACAAGAAATGCTGTGATCGGTAAAGCTCACCGCTTAAATTTAGAAGCAAGAAACACCTCAAAAAGATCTGATATTAAAAATAACAAACAGTTAAATATTTCTCCGGTAAATAAAAGCCAAAAACTAGGAAGAAAAGCTAGATTTAAAGCTTTATTGTTAGATAAAAATTTTGAAAAAGAAAATCCAATAAAATTTCATGAAATAACAGATAAAACATGCAGGTGGCCTATTGGACATCCGCATGAAAGTGATTTTTATTTTTGCGGTAGAACTCCAATGGAAAAATTTCCATATTGTAAACTTCATGTCTTGTATGCCTTTCAGGCAAAAAATGAAAAGGAAGAAGATAAAATTACAGAAGAGGACATTCCATCATTTATAGAAAAAAAAATCAAATCAGCCTAGCTGTATGATTTTGAATTTAAATATTTAATTTATTAATCTACCCGAACTGACCATAAGTTCTAAATCTATATATATACTGAGGAAGAATAGAACTAATTGTCTCTCCGTTAATTCCAAGATCTTTTAAAACGGGGTGCTCCCCTGTTGGTATATTATCATATTTTAATAATTCTACTTGATCTGGCGTTAAAATTGGTTTGGGTAGAATTTCTAAAAAATAAGACTGAAACTTTGCAATATTAAAAGGTACGTTTATCAAAAATCTTTTCTTTTTTATTTCTTTTAATAAAATCTCCATAAGTTCTTTGAATGAATAATTTTCGGGACCAGCAATTTCATAAATTTTGGATGTTGTATTTTTAAGTTCTAAAGCTCTAGCAATAGCTTTTCCTACATCTACACAATAAACAGGAGAAAATTTAGTTTTACCTCCACCAATTAAAGGAATTGCTGGTGAAATTCTTGCAAAAGCAGCGAAGGTATTGAAAAATTTATCTTCAGGACCAAAAATCAAAGATGGTCTTAATATTACCGTAGACTTAAAAGTATTTTGAATATTTTTTTCACCTTGAAGTTTTGTTTGCATATATTTTGAGCTATGTTTTTCCTTAACTCCTAAAGCGCTCACATGGATTAATTTTTTTATACCTAAATCGTTACATAAATTACTTAATAAATATGGAAACTGTGAATGAATTTGCTCAAACTTTTGTTTTCGGGTTTCATAAAGTATACCTAAAAGATTAATTACATAATCACAGTTCTTTAAAATCTGCTTGACGTCTTCAATATTAAAAATATTAGTTTTTATTAACTCTATCTGACCCGGATTGCCTAAAGGCCTGAGATAACCTTTCAGATATGGATTTCGAGTAGCTACTTTAATCCTATAATTTTCCTTGGTTAATTCTCTGATTAAATGCCTCCCAAGGAAACCCCCTCCACCAAAAACGGCTATTTGCTGATTATTTTGCATTTTGATATCACATTATATATTAATTTAAGTATGACTAAAATTTATAAGTTTCAAGATGATATTTCGACAGAAGCTCTAAAAGAATTGGAAAAATGCTCGAGTCTTGCAATAGATACTGAAGGTTCTGGGCTTCAGATTCCTCATAGAGATAAATTAAGTTTAGTTCAGTTTTCTACTGGCAATAATGATGCCTATATCATACAGCCTGACCGAAAAAATTATAAGGCTCCAAATATAGTAAAAATTTTACAAAATAATAAAATTACAAAAATTGGCCACTATTTAAGATATGATGTTTCGGGTTTAGAATATTTTTTAAAATGTGAAGTAATGAACATTTTTGATACTAAAATAGCTAGTAAATTGTGTAGAACTTATTCCCAAAATCATGGCTTGAAAGATTTGGTTTCTGAATTTTGTGGAAAAAAATTAGACAAGAAACTTGGAAGCAGTGACTGGAATAAAAAGTTAAGCGAGTTAACTGATGCCCAGCTACAGTATTGTAGTAATGATGTGATATATTTGCATAAAATAAAAGATGAGCTTTATAAAATGTTAGTTAGAGAAAATAGATTACAATTATATGAAAGTAGTATTCATTTCTTAAAAACAAGAATTAAACTGGATCAAAGTGGATTTACTGAGGACATATTTCAACATTAAATGAATAAAGATTTAGAAATAGCAAAGAAAACGGTCAATACTGAAATTCAAGCATTAAAAAAGTTATCTAAAAGTTTTAATAACTCTTCTCATTTTTCTAAAGCAGTTACCATGTGTTCCAAAACAAGAAATAAAATAGTTGTAGTCGGAGTCGGTAAGTCATTTATAATTTCTTTGAAGGTAGCAAGCACATTGTCAAGCTTAGGTTCTCCCGCAGTTGGATTTAGTGCTAACGACTTACAACATGGTGGATTAGGTTTTCTTTCAAAAGATGATATTCTTCTAATATTCAGTGTATCAGGTGAGTCTTCCGAATTAAATTCAATTTTAAGATATGCAAAAAGATTTAATTTAAAAGTTATTGGAGTTTCTTGTAAACCTTCATCGATGTTACTTAAACATTCAACTATTAAAATTTTATTACCAAAAGTTAATGAAGCAGGTTTTTCTTTGGCTCCAACGGCAAGCACTACTATGTTTTGTTGTTTTGGAGATGCTTTGGGTATTGCTTTAATGAAAAGAAAAAAATTTACAAATAAAAAATTTGTTACAACTCACCCTTCAGGAACTTTAGCTACTGCTTTAGTGCAGGTGAGGGAAATAATGGCAAAGGGTAAAGAAATTCCAATGATATCTTCAAATAAAAGTATGTATCTCGCTGTAAAAGAAATGACTAAAAAAAAATTAGGATTAATTTGTTGTCGAGAAAAAAATGGAAAAATTAATATTTTAACTGACGGTGATATTCGTAGAAATTCAAATAATTTATATAAGAAAAAAATTTCAAAAATATTTAACAAAAATCCAAACTGGATATATGATTCTGCTACTGCACTTTCAGCTATCGAAATAATGAATTCTAAAAAAATAACATCACTTTTAGTTGCTAAGAAAAAAGATATGAACAGGAAAATTAAAAAAGTTATAGGTGTAATTCATATGCATCATTGTTTATCTCGGGGGATTAAGTAGATGAGAAAAGAGCAAAAAAAAATACAAATTTTTTTATTTGTTATAGGAATTTTATTAATTTTAATGACTTATTTCTATTATCCTTATAAAAATAAATCTGTAGTAGAAAAAAACCTTCAACAAGATCTGCCCCCTGTTTCTGATGAGGTGGATGACAAAACTAGTTCATTTGAAAACCTTGAATATAAAGGTTTATATGACTTAGATAAAACTTTTGTAGTAAAATCTGAAAAGGCACATATAAATGATGATGAGCCTGATATTGTCCATATGACGAATATGCACGTAATCTTATACTTAACAGATGGAAGAGTTGTAAATATTTTGTCAGATAAAGGCACATATAATAAAGCAAATTACGATACTTACTTCGAGCAAAATGTTCGTGCTTCAGATGGAGAAACAAAAATATTTTCTGAGAATTTAGAATTGTTAGGTGATAAAAGTATAGTTAAAATTTATAACAATGTTGTTGTAAATTACCCTACCGGATCATTTCTGCAGGCTGATAAAGTTGATTATAACTTTGAAACAAAATATTTTAAAGTTTCAATGTTTGGTGATAAACGAATAAAAATGAAAGTGCTTAATGAGTAATGTAAAAAAATTTAGGATTATAAAATTTAAATCTAAGCCTGTTTTTTCGGCAAAAAATATAGCTATGTCCTTTGGTGGTAGAGTTATACTTAGAAAAATTGACATACATTTAAATAAAGGTGAAATGCTTGGTTTATTAGGTGGTAATGGAGCTGGGAAAAGTACTTTTATGAATATAGTATTAGGTTTGTTAAAGCCTGACTTTGGAGATATTTTTTTAGAAAAAATTAAATTAACCACATTGCCTATTCATGAAAGATCAAAAATAGGAATAGGATATTTGCCCCAACAAACATCAATTTTTAGAGGTCTTACAGTTTATGAAAATTTACTAGGAATAGCTCAAATAGTAAAAAAAAATGTAAACGAGCAAAGGGATATAGTTGAAAAATTAATGGCTGAATTTTCAATTACACATTTAAGAGATGTAAAGGCAACTGCTCTGTCTGGGGGCGAAAGACGAAGAACAGAAATCGCTCGATGTTTGATAAATAGTCCAAAAGTTTTATTATTAGACGAACCGTTTGCTGGTGTAGATTTACTTTCAATACAAGACATAAAACAATTACTTTTAAAATTGCAAGCTAGAGGTTGCGCTGTGCTAGTAACTGACCATAATGCTTCTCAACTTTTAAGCGTTGTTGATCGGGCATATGTAATAGCAAATGGAAGTATTGTTGCAAATGGAACTCCTCGTCAAATCGTTACAAATGCTGATGCAAAAAAACTATATTTTGGGGATGACTTTATCTAAAATATATAATGAAAAAAAAATTTTCCGTTGTAATAAATAGCAGTACTAAGAAATTTAGAAAAAAAATATCTGAAATTCCGGGATGTAAAAGCACAAGTTTTAGAGCTTTGATTTTCTCAAGCCAGGCAATTGGTACTAGTCACCTAAAAGGTGTTCTTGAAAGTGATGATATAAAATGTTGTATTAAATCGCTAAAAGATCTTGGGGTTAAAATTACTAAAATAAAACCTGGAGAATATAAAATTTTTGGAAATGGTGAAAATTCATACTTACAACCAAAAAAAAAATTTCTCTATTTTGGAAATGCTGGAACCTTGGGAATATTGATGGGTTTCTTAGCTACAAATTCCAATATTAGAACTAAAATATTAGGAGATAAAAGTTTACAATCTCGTTCAATGGAAAAATTTATTACTCCTCTTTCGAAAATTGGTTGTACTTTTTATCCCAGCGGAAAGAAGAATTTTCCTCTTACAATTCAAGGCACTGATTATGGATTAGCTCAACATCATATTGTAAATGGCTCTGCTCAAGAAAAAGCATGTATATTAAATGCAGCTCTCTCACTAAACGGAACAACAACAATTGAGGACAGAAAGCCCTGTGGCAGAGACCATTCAGAAACAATGTTGCGCGCCATAGGGGCTAAAATTTCTATTAAAAAGAGAAAGAAATATAATCTTATTAGTTTGCCAGGACATCAAAATTTGAAAAGCTTTTCATTAGATATTCCAAAAGATCCTTCTTCGGCAGCTTTTCTTTCTATTCTTTGCTTAATGATCAAAGATTCACAAATTAAATTAAAAAGAATTAATCTTAATAAATTACGTATTGGATATATAAGATGTTTAAAATCAATAGGGGCAAATATAAAACTTACAAATGTAAAAATAAAATTTGGAGAACCTGTGGGAGATATTAATGTTAAGTTTTCAAAACTACGACCAATTAATTTTCCCAAAAAAGAAGTAATGTCAACACTTGATGAATTGCCAGCGCTAATGACATTAGCGGCAACAATCAATGGGGTTTCTAAATTTAATTTAGGAGCAGAAAATATTAAAATTTTAAAAGGAAAAGAAAGTGATCGTGTAAAAAAAATATCAGAAAATCTAAAAACTTTTGGAATTAAAACAAAAATTACCAAAGATTCAATAAAGGTTTTTGGATCTAAATTAGAAATAATTTCTAAAAAAAAGAAAATTAAAATTAATTCTACATTAGATCATAGAGTTCAAATGTGTGCTGTACTGCTTGCTATTGCTAGTAAATCAAATGTACTAATTAAAGGTTGTGAAACAATAAAAACAAGCTTTCCTAATTTTTTTACATTATTAAAAAAATGTGGCGCTAAATATGAAATCAAAAAAAAATAAAATAATACGAATAGCAATAGATGCAACTGCAGGATCTGGTTCTTCTTCGTTATCACTTAAATTAGCAAAACATTATAGACTAAGATATCTAGATACTGGAAAAGTTTACCGTTGGTGCGCACTACAAATAATTAAAAAAAAGCCAAAAAATAAAATTAAATTTTTGAAAAAGAGAATTAAAAGTTTAAATCTTAAAGAATTGCAGAGTAAAAAATTAATTGATGATAGAGTTGCTCAAATTACATCTCAAATATCTAGTGATATTCGTTTACGCAAACTTGTTTTCAGTTTTCAAAGAAAAATTGCTTATAATATACCAAAAGGATATGCAGGAAGTATATTGAACGGTCGTGACATAACACATAACATTGTTCCTGACGCAACTTTTAAATTTTACGTTACAGCAAGTATTTTTAGAAGAAGTCAACGAAGATATAAAGAATTAAAAAAACTTGGAAAAAAAGATACTTTTAAAGAAATAGTTAAAAGTCTCAAAAAAAGGGATAAATCTGACAAAAATAGGGGCAAGAAAGAAGGAAAATTAGTAAAAACAAAAGATTCATGGTTGATAAATAATACTCACCTCTCTATAACAGGGTGCTTTCTAAAAGTTAGAAAAATAATAGATAGAAAGCTAAAAAATTAATTATGGAAACAGTTTTAAAAGAAGAAAAAAGCAAGTCTCACAAAGAGTTTGAAAAGCTTCTAACCGAAGATCTTGGAAGTAGAAAATTTAAAGAAGGTGAAATTGCCACTGGTGTTGTTGAAGAAATTGGAAAAAAATTTGTTTTTGTAGATCTTGGATTAAAAAGTTCAGGAGCTATACCCCTCGAAGAATTTAAAATCACAAAAGAAATAGATAAAATTGAAGTTGGATCAAAAATAGATGTTCTTTTAGAAAAAATTGAAAATAGAAACGGTGAAATAGTTATAAGTAGAGAAAAAGCTAGAAGAGCAAAATCCTGGAAAAAAATGGAAAAAGCTTTTGAAAATAAAGAAGAAGTTACTGGAATTATTGTGTCAAGAGTAAAAGGCGGTTTCTGTGTAAATGTAGATTCTTGTTTATGTTTTTTACCCTCTTCGCAATTAGATATGCGGCCTATAAAAAATTTGGATTCTATTTTGAAGACACCACAAACCTTTGAGTGTGTAAAATTAGATAAAAAAAGAGGAAACATAGTTTTATCAAGACGAGCTGTAATAGAAAAAATTAGAAATAAAGATAAAAATAAAATTATATCAAAATTAAAAGAAGGAGATATTGTTCAAGGTGTTGTAAAAAATATTACGGATTGGGGAGTTTTTATTGATTTAAATGGCGCAGATGCATTGCTGCATATTACTGACATTTCGTGGAGCAGAATCAATAAACCTTCAGAACTTCTGTCTCTAGGGCAAACAATAAAAGTTAAAATTACGAAAATTGAGCCAGTAAAATTGAAAATAAGTGTTAGCATAAAACATCTTACTGAAGATCCTTACGCCACAACAATAAATAAATATGAAATAGGTAAAATTTATCCAGCAACTATTACTAAAGTACAAGAATATGGTTGTTTCGCTAAATTAGAAGATGGTCTAGAGGGACTCATACACCAAAGTGAATTAAGTTGGACTAAAAAAAATATTCACCCTGGAAAAATACTATCTACTTCACAAAAAGTTGATGTGCAGCTTTTAGAAAAGGATGTTGAAAAAAGAAGACTTTCTTTGAGTTATAAAAATACATTAGTAAACCCATGGAAGAAATTTACAGATGATTTCAAAGTTGGGGATTCTTCTGAAGGTAAAATAAAAAATATTACTGATTATGGATTATTTGTATCAATTAAGGATACAGAGCTTGACGGCTTAATTCATTACAAAGATTTAAGCTGGGAAGAAAAAGATTCTGAGTTAGAAAAATATAAGAAAAATCAATTAATAAAATTCAAAATATTAGATATAAATTTAAAGGATGAAAAAATAAGACTTGGAATAAAGCAATTAGCTGACGATCCTTTTGAATTTTTTGCAAACAAAAAAGTCTCAGACATAGTTACTGGAATTGTGCAAAATTCAACACAAAATGGAATTTATCTGCAGGTTGGTAAAAAGAATTTATCAATTTTGATTAAAAAGAATCAATTAGCAAAAGAAGTTGAAAATCAGCGCCCATCTAGATTTGTAAAAGGTGATAAATTAGATGCACTAATTAGCGAATTAGATAAAGAAAAAAGAAAAGTATCTCTTTCAATTAAAGCTTTAGAAGAAAAACAAACAAAAGAAGCTGTTAAAAAATATGGTTCTAAAGATTCAGGTGGTATTTTAAGCGATATATTTGATTTCTCAAAAGTAAAAACAAAGCCAAAAACTAAAAAATAACTATATAATAGATTTATGGTAAGATCAGAGCTGTTGCAAAAATTTTGCAATCAACATCCACAACTACTCAGAAAAGATGTAGAAAAAATATTTGAGATTATTTTTTCCGAAATATTAGAGGCTTTGGCTAGGGGTGATAATGTAGAAATTCGAGGGTTTGGCACTTATAAAACAGTAAAAAGAAAAGCTAGAGTTGGCAGAAATCCAAAAAATTCAGAATTGGTTCAAATACCTGAAAAGAATGCCATAAGATGGAAGATGAGTAAAACTTTTTTTAAAAGATTAAACAAAAGTTTTACTGATGTTAAAATATCTGATACTTATTAAAAATCAGTGAATAAAATTATTCTAGCCTTGGATACTTCAAATCTAGACGAAGTAATTGATATTACGAAAAAAATTAAACACAAAATTTTTACTATAAAATTAGGTTTAGAATTTTTTAATGCTAATGGAAAAGAAGGCATAAAAAAAATTAATGAAATTGGCATTACTAACTTAATGTTAGATCTTAAGCTTAATGATATCCCTCAAACAGTTTATAAATCAATTAAAACATTAGATGATATTAAATTTGGTTTTTTAACAATCCATGGTCAGGGCGGAAAGTCAATGATTGAGGAAGCTAAAAAAGCAGCTAGTGAAATTAAGTCTAAGCCAAATGTGATGATGGTTACAATCTTAACAGCTCTAAACGATAACGATTTAAAAGCTATGGGAAATAATAATACCGTTAATGAACAAGTTAGAAAGTTGGCCAAAATTGCAAAAGAAGCTGAGATTGGCGTTGTATGCTCCGGACATGAAGCAAAAATTGTCAGAGAAATAATAGGACAGAAACTTTTAATTTTTACTCCTGGGATACGTATGGCTGAAGATAGCAAAAATGATCAAAAACGTATTTGCACACCAGCTGAAAGTATAAGTAACGGGGCAAATAAAATAATTATGGGAAGAAGTTTGATTAAAGGGAATATTGAAGAAAATATAGATAAAGTGTCTAATTCTATCAAAGAGCAATCTAATGATTAAAATAAAAAAAGGAATACCCCTAATTGATCAGCATGATAAAAATGGTTTTTGGGGAAAGTTTGGTGGAAATTTTATTCCCGAAACTTTGAAAAAACCAGTAGATGATCTTACTGTCTTATTTGAAAAACTTAGAAGAGATAAAAAATTTATTAAAGAAAGAGATTATTATTTTAAAAATTGGGTTGGTTCCCCTACCCCTTTTTTAAAACTTGAAAATTTAACAGCACATTTGGGCGGCGCTCAAATATGGGCAAAAGTTGTGTCTGAGGCTAATGGTGGTGCACATAAAATTTATAATGCTACTGTTCATAGCCTTATAGCGAAAAGGGCAGGAAAAAAATACATAGTTGGAGATACTGGGGCCGGATATGCTGGAAAAATGTTGAGCATGGCAGCAAAAAAATTTGGTCTAAAATGTAAAATATTTATGGGTGCAAAAGATATTAAAAGACAAAAACCAAATTGTGAAGCTATGAGAAAAAATGGAGCCGAAATAATTCCTGTTTACACAGGCAGTCAAACACTTGTAGACGCAGTTAGTGAATGTATGAGATATTGGGTATCAAATTGTGATACTACACACATGTGTGTAGGTTCTACTGTAGGGCCTAATATTTTTGTAAAGATTTGTGGATGGAGTACATCTCAAATTTCAAGAGAGCTTTCTGAACAAATAAAAGAAGAATTTGGAAAAATTCCAAAAAAATTAAAATTAATAAATTGTGTTGGAGGAGGTTCGTCAAGCTTTGGTTTTTGGAATGAATTTATGCATTATAACAAAAAGCAAATTGAATTTATTGGTATTGAGGCAGGCGGACCACTAAGTAGCAAAAAACATGCAGCTCCTTTAACTTACGGGTCAAAAATTGGAATATTGCATGGGGCTGCTCAATACGTTAATCAGAATTCAGAAGGTCAAATAGAAGAAACTGAGTCGATAAGTGCAGGTTTAGACTATCCAGGCGTCTCGCCATTACATTGTTTTTTGAAAGATACAAAAAGAGCAAGGTATAGTGCTGCTAGTGATGAAGAAGCTTTAAAAGCTTACCAATTAGTTACTAAACATGAAAATTTAAATCCTAGCCTAGAACCAAGTCACGCATTTGCTGAAGCAATAAAAATAGCCCCAAAATTAAGCAAAGATACAATCATAATTGTAAACTCATGCGGCGATGCACAGAAAGATCGTGATATTTTAAGACAGAGATTAGGAAAATAAAAAATGACTATATCGCCAATCAGTTTAGTGTTTGAAAAATCTAAAAAAGAAAGAAGACCCGCTTTACTTACTTATACTGTGGCTGGAGATAACACTAAAAAAAAATCTTTGGAAATATTAAATTCTATTTCAAATTTTGCAGATATATGTGAAATAGGTTTTCCTCATAATACACCTATAGCGGATGGCGGACAAATTCAAACAGCTTCATATCGGGCAATTAAAAATGGCATTAAAATGAAAGACGTTTTTCAAATTGTTAAGAAATTTAAAAAAAATAAAAATTCAAAACCTATAATTTTAATGGGCTATTATAATATGATATACCAATATGGTAAAAATAATTTTTTAAAAAAATGTAAGCAAGTAGGAGTAAATGGTTTAATTGTAGTAGATCTTCCTTGGCCAGATAATCTAGCTTTTGCAAAAAGTTGTAAAAAAAATTCTATTTGTTTTGTTCAACTTTTATCTCCAACTACATCTAAAATTAGAATGAAAAAGATTATTAGCGATTCTCATGAAATGATCTACTATATCAGCATGTTATCTACTACTGGAGGAAAGCTTAAAGTATCCCCTAAAAAAATTTTGGAAAATTATAGAAAAATAAAAAAAATAATTAAAAATAGAAAAAAAAATCTTGTAATTGGTTTTGGAATCACAAGTAAAAATATATCTTCGTTTAAATCGTCAGATGGATGTGTTGTTGGCTCTGAAATATGTAAAAAAATTTCAAAATCAATTAAAAATAGACAAAATCCTGTCATAAATGTATCTAGTATGGTAAAAAGTTTAAGGACAAAATTATTATGAACTGGATAACTAGATGGAAAAAAATTGGTATTAAAGTTAAACAAATATTTAAAAAGCAATCTTCAGCAAACGAAGCTACTGATTGGAAAAACTGTCCAAAATGCCAGAAGATAAGCTATAAACCAGACTTATTTAATAATTCATACATTTGTGAATGTTCTTATCATTTCGATTTACCTCCTAAATTGCGTTTAGATTCTCTTTTTGATTCAAATTACGAAATTATAGAAGCTCCAAATGATATTAACCCAGACCCTCTAGAGTTTGAAGTTAAAGGTGGAGCTCGGGATGGTTATAAATATATAGATAAAATAAAAAAATATAGAAAAGTTACCGGACAACAAACTGCATTGATGTGTGCTAGTGGAATTATTTCTAATTTAAATGCTGTGGTAGTTTGTTTTAATCCCAAATTTGGTGCGGGTCGCTTTGGTCCTGCAGAAAATGAACACTTTTTAAAAGCAGCAAATTTTGCTGTTGAAAAAAAAGTTGATATTTGGATAGTCGTGTATCAAAGCTCTGGGATTGATGTTCACACGGGAGTTACTGGGCTAGCCGGTATGACAAAAAGTATTATTGGAATGAATGAAATTAAAAAAAATAATATTCCAACTTTTTGCGTAGCAGCTAGAGCAACTGCTGGCGGTACTTACGCTTCAAGCTTTTTTATGCATGATTTTATAATTATTGAATCAAAATGTGTTGAAAATTTACTTTTTTCTGGAAAAAGAGTTACAGCCAATATTCTTAAAGGAACTGATCAAATTCCAGAGGATTTTGGAAGAGCAGATGGGGTCATGAAATCAGGTTTAGCAGACATTACTCTTGAAAGTAGAAAAGAATTGAAAGAAACTATAACTAAATTAGCTAACATAATTTTGAAAAAAGAAGAATCGAAAATAGAAAATGCAGACGGAAATTCAGAGTATTTTAAAAAGACTGCTTCAACTTCATCCTAAAAGTATAGATTTATCTCTAACTAGAATTAAAAGATTATTAAAAGATCTTAACAATCCAGAAAATAAAATACAAAATGCTATTCAAGTTGTTGGCACCAATGGAAAACATAGTGTTTGTTCAACTTTGAGAGAAATTTTTGAAACAGCTGGTTATTCTGTAAATATGAACATAAGCCCATCTCTTAAAAAGTTTAATGAAAGATATTATTTATTAGGAAAATATATTTCAGATGATGAACTTTATGATCTTTTAACAGAAGTAGAAAAAATTAATAAAAATCAAAATATTACATTCCACGAGTTTATCTGTGCTTGTTTTTTTCTTGCTGCTTCAAGAAAAAAAAGTGATGTAACTATTCTTGAATCAGGACTTTTTTTTAGATTAGACGCAAGCAATGTTTTAAAACATAACATAGCATCAATAGTTACACCTATTGGTATGGATCATAAGGATTTTCTAAAAAAAGGAACTATTGACGAGATAGTTTATGAAAAATGCTCACATCTTCTAGGAGGATCAAAAATCATTATTTGTGAACAAAAAGAAGAGGTTTTGAAATGCATTAGAGAAAATATTTCTAAAAATTCTTCATTAAAATTTATTTTTGGAAAGGATTTCAAATACACAAAGACTGATAATGGATTTATTTTTAAAGATAAAAATTCTGAAATAAACTTGCCCTATCCTAATTTATTAGGTGATTTTCAAATAGGTAATGTTTGTGGAGCTATAAGTGCTGTAAGAAATCTTAGTCAATTCAAAATCAAAGATGCTCATATTAAAGAAGCAATTACCAAAATTAAAAGTGAAGGTAGGTTGCAATTTATTAAAGAAGGAAAATTAAGAAAGTATGTAAATTATAAAAACAAAATCTTAATAGATGGAGCTCATAATATTCTAGCTGCTAAAGCAATTGAAAAATATTTGGGAAGTTTAAATTCTGGAAAAAAAATTATTATGCTAATTGGAATGATGACAAATAAAGAACATAAAGAGTTCATACAGGTATTTAAAAATAGAGTTGAATCAATAATTGCTTTAGACATACCAAATCAAGTAAATTTTATTAAAAAGGAAAAGTTATCAAAAATTGCAGAATCTTGTGGTTTAAAGTCGAAAACTGAAAACTCTATTGAATCTGCATTGAAAAATGCTTCAAAAGAAAATGACAATGCAATTATATTTTGTACAGGAAGCTTATATTTTGCGGGAGAAATATTAAATTTAAATTAAATATTTTCTTTAATCCAAGAGACAATATTTGACTTGGTGGTAGCACCAACTTTTGTAGCTTTTAATTCTCCATCTTTGAAAAGTAGCATCGTTGGTATACCTCGAACTCCATACTTTGTAGGTTGATTTGGATGCTCATCAATATTGTGTTTGCCAATAACAACCTCATTGCTCATTTCATTAGAAATCTCTTCAAGAATAGGGCCAACTTGTTTACATGGGCCACACCATTCTGCCCAAAAGTCTACTAGTGTGGGCTTCGAAGATTTTAAAACTTCTGTTTCAAAATTTTCATCAGTTATATTTTTGGTAGCCATAAGATATTTTCAATTTAATAATTTTTTTCTTAATGTCAACTAACCTTTTGGTATATTTTTTCCATCTCTTCTAT
>MDSV01172099.1_pt1 | contig 16131 bp, 12 predicted proteins | sample 810851 | NCBI WGS metagenome assembly MDSV01 (sample SAMN05326640, study PRJNA326480) | marine metagenome | isolation source: seawater | place: Atlantic Ocean: North East | collected 2012 | reverse complement strand
TTTACTAGAATCATTAATATCTTTTTTTATAGATGACAGTATGCCTAAATAATCTGATTTCATTGGAATTATTTTTTATTTCTCAATATAAGAGACATAATTGCCATTCTTATAGATACTCCTGCTGATACCTGATCTAAAATTACAGAGTTTGGTCCATCTGCAACATTTGAGTCAATCTCGATACCTCTATTTATAGGGCCAGGATGCATAACTATTACATCTTTTTTTGCATTTTTAATTTTACTTTTTGTGAGTCCAAATTCTTTATAATAATCATCTGTCGAGATCAATGCTTCATGCATCCTTTCTTTTTGTAATCTAAGCATAATAATTACATCAGTATTACTTATGCCTTCTTCTAAATTATCAAAATATGTAACATTGAGTTTGTCGATATTTTTTGGCATTAAATTACCTGGTCCAATAACATTAATTTTTTCAACATTCAGAATGTTTAAGCTTTCAATTAAAGATTTTGCTACCCTTGAATGAAGGATATCTCCTACAATAGCTATACTTAGGTTATGAAACTCCCCTTTATATTTTTTTATCGTATACATATCTAGCATTGCCTGAGTAGGATGCGCATTGGTGCCGTCCCCTGCATTAATAACTGAGATTCTATCCCCAACTTCTTTAGCAATATAGTGGGGTATACCGGAAGTACTATGTCTGACTATAAACATATTACACTGCATAGCTTCCAAGGTCTTAATCATATCTAATATTGATTCACCTTTTGAAGTTGATGAATTAGCAATATCAATGTTTATAAAGTCTGCCCCAAGCCGTTTAGAGGCTAGCTCAAAAGTGGTTTTCGTTCTAGTGCTAGGCTCAAAGAAGAGACTTGCAACTGTTCTACCACTTAAGCTTTTCGATTCAACCTTATCTGCAAGATCCAATATCTTAAAGATATGTTGAGCTGATAGATTTTCGATATTTAAAAAATGTATTAATTTTTTCTCGTCATCAAATTGAATGTTATGATCGATATTCATTTTTTTAGTTTATCATATTTTCATTAAACCAGCTTTGTAAAATAATACATGCAGACAGGTCATCTAAATCATGCTTTTTGCTTATATTATATTTACTTTTACGAATATCACTATATATACTCTTACTTTCCTCTGTTGATAGAACCTCAGAGAATACTGTAATCTGGATACTATCTCTATATTTATCTGTCAATTCGACAATGAATTTATCTAGCTTTTTCATAAAATCATTTTTTCTCGAAGTATAAGGATATCCAACTATGATTACATTAGGTTTCCAGCTTGAGATAATTTCTTGAATATCAGTCCAATTAACTTGATTTTTGTAGTTACTGACAATTTTTATAGGTGTTGATTTCTTTGTTATAAATTGACCAATGGCAAAACCTATCTTTTTATCTCCAAAGTCTATACCCATGTATAGATGATCTTTACTTATGTTAATTTTGCTTTTTTCTATCATAATAGTTTTTAACAATACTTATAAACTGTGATGCTATTTCTAGACTCAGCTTTTTGTCTTTTCCTTCAATCTGTCTAATACCTGTAGGAGAGGTGATGTTGATCTCTGTAATATAGTCCCCAATCATATCAACACCTGCAAAATAAATCCTATTATATTTGAGGTATTCTGCTACCTCGCGCAAAATATCTAAATGTCTTTTATTGATTTTTTTGACTTTAAACTTACCGCCATATGACAAATTAGATCTAAAGTCATTTTTTGGAGGATATCTGACTAAGACATATTCATGAATTACTCCATTTGTTATTAATATTCTCGTGTCACCATTCACAATTGCATCAATATATTTTTGGCAAATTATGTATCTCCTAGATTGATTCAGCATCTCATCAATTATTTTTTGGTTATTCGGATCATCATTGGACACTAAAACAATACCTTTTCCTGCCATCATATTCATTGGTTTCAATACTATCTTCCTGTACTTTTTTAAAAACATATTTATATAAACTTTATTTGATGTAATTATCGTAGGTAGTGTTTTATTGGACAATTGATTACCCAGCATTTTTTCATTAAAGTCTCTTAATGATTGTGATGAGTTTATAATTAGTACTCCCATGGACTCCATCCGATCGAGTATATGTGTAAGTTGAATATAATATTCATCTACTGGCGGGTCTAGTCTAAAGAGTATACAGTCTAATGCTGTTAGATCCTTTAAACGTGTATTGCTTATTTTATAGAATGGTTTCTTTTTTCTATTTATTTTTAAAAATCCTATCTTACCATATACCTTTTGATTATGTATATGGACTGATTCAGGTAAAATATAATATGTTTTTGAATTCTTCTGCAATGCTTCAACTATAGCTACTGTTGAATCTGTTTTTATATCAATATTTTGGATTGGATCCATGATAACGCCAAAAGAATACATTTTTAAGTCTCTACGTTATATAATTCTTTTGCTGCGGCTAATATTGCTAATCTTGCTATTACACCATAAATATAAAACTTATTAGTATCTGAATAGATTGATTCTTCATTGTTCGGGCTGATACATGCATCTTTAAAGGGAATTGGATGGAATGACATCCCTGGGGAATTTAAATTTTCTGAGTTATTTTTTGCATCATGGAGCCTATAAAAGCCTCCAACTAAGTTACTACCAAATGCATATATAACAGGTTCAGCAACATGGTTGTCATGTTTCATATTTTCATTAGAGTAAACGCCTTCTTGTAGAATTACTTTATCTAATTTATTACCTCCTTTGGTTCTTGACATTTTCGTTCTTTGTTTTCTGTTCAAGTTTGTTAATTCTTTTACACTTCTTACTTGCATTATACCCATCCCATAAGTTCCTGAATCAGCTTTGATCATTATGTATGGCTCTTCTTTAATCTTATAATATTCATATTTCTCTTTTATGAGTGTAAATAGTCTAGAAGCATGATGCACTAAACAATCCTCGCCTTGCTTTGACTTAAAATCAATTTCACCACAGTTCCTAAATAATGGTTCTAACAGCCATGAATCTATTTCTAACATTCTAGAGAAATTATTTACTACATCACTATAATATTCGAAATGTATAGTTTTAGATCTTTTTGTCCAACCTAAATTTTTATCTGGCAAGATAGGCTGATTGATATTATTAAGGATATCAGGAATTCCAGCAGATAAGTCATTATTTAACAAAATAGCATCCGGAATGAAACCATCATACTTCAGTGAATTTGAGTCATGCGATAGAAGCGGATTTAAATCTTCTCCAGTATCTACATTAAATAGTGTTGCAACTTTGACTTCATATCCTGATTTACTCAAGATATTGCATAATGCATCAATACTAGATTGATAATGCCTATTCCTTGTATGATTCTCGGAAATAACTAAGATCTTAGTCAAATTAGGCGATAAACGTTCAAAAGCATGTTGAGCTGCAGCTATATATAAAAATTCTAAGCCTTTATCTAAATTATTGAACCCAGCAGGGAAAAGGTTAGTATCTACAGGCGCTATTTTAAAGCCAGAATTTCTAATATCAATTGAAGAATAAAATGGTGCAGGATATTTTACCCATTGATTTCTAAACCATGCTTCAATTTTCATATGACTTTTAATAATCTCAGAATGTAGATTTTCATTTTCAAAGATTTTTGTGTACTCAGCTATAGTCTTGATATTAAACATTTAGAATCCCCGTAGTATCGTTTGAGCAACAATGGATGCTGTTTCTGTTCTAAATATCCTATCTCCTAGACTAATTATATTCCAGTTTTTATTTTGTATTAAATCAAGTTCTTCGCTATCAAATCCACCCTCTGGGCCAATCAGCATGACATGTGATTTATGATTTATATCATTTATATGAATATCTCTACCGACAATATTAAAGCAAATTTTATAACTCTTATATTTTTCTTGATCATTTATAAAATCTTTTAGAGATCTAATTTTATTCAATATTGGTATGTAGAGTCCATTTGATTGTTCTGTTGCATGAATAATAATTTTATTCCAATGATCTATTTTTTTATCATGATTACCCGGATGACTTCTGGCTGATAGTATTGGAACAATATAATCTATCCCTAGTTCTGTTGATTTCTGAAGAGCTAGATCCATTGCCTTATAGCTAGATATACATTGTGCTAAAATTATTTGATGATCATTTTTAGGCAAAGTTCTTGATACTTTATATGGATAAATAATTAAAGATTTGTCTTTATATTGAATCTTCGCATAGTATTCTTTCCCATCTCCATTAAATATCTTTATGTCTTGATCATTTTTTATCCTAAGGACATTTTTAACATGATTAGATACTTCTTTGTTAGCTATAATGGCATCGCTAAGACTGATTATATGATTTAAATAAATCCTATATATTTTACTTTGTTGCAACATCAATAGCGCCTTTGATAACATCAATCACTTTATCAATTTCTTTCTTTTTTATTATATATGGAGGCATGAAATAGATAACATTGCCCAGTGGTCTTATTAATACATTATGTTCTAATCCATATTGATATGCTCTGATTCCTCTTCGCTCTTTCCAATCGTATGGTTTTTTTGTTGCCTTGTTTTTCACTATCTCTATCGCTGTAATCATACCATGTTGTCTAACATCACTAACATGAAGATGATTAGATAATTCTTCTAAGGATTTCTTAATATATGTAGATAGCATTTTATTTTTTTCAATAACATTATTTTTTTCAAATAAATCAAGAGAGGCATTTGCAGCTGCACAAGCTATAGGATTAGCTGTATAGCTATGAGAATGTAAAAAGGCATTTAATTTTGTATATTCATCATAAAAAGCATTATAAAGTTCATCTGTCGTTAAGATGGTAGATAAAGTCATATAGCCACCTGTTATACCTTTAGACAAACAGATAATGTCAGGTGTAATTTTGCCCTGTTCATATGCAAACATAGTACCGGTTCTTCCAAAGCCAACTGCAATTTCATCAGCTATGAGGTGTATATTATACTTATTACAAGCTTGCCTAAGCAGTTTTAAATATACAGGGTCATACATTCTCATATAACCGGCGCATTGGACTAAAGGTTCAATTATTACCGCACATGTTTCCTTGTGATTATCCTGAATTGTCTTTAACATATGATCAAACATAATTTTTGAGTGTTGTTTTTCTGTATGCTTATCCTCTTTAAAGTAAGAATCAGGACTTGGAACAATTATTGTCTCTTTCATTAGACTTTTATAAGTTTTCTTATATAGATCAATGTTGCTCACTGATAAAGAACCTAAGGTCTCTCCATGATAGCTATTAGAAAGTGCAATAAATTTTTTCTTCTTTTTATAACCTTTATTAATCCAGTAATGAAAACTCATTTTCATTGCTGCATCAATTGCAGATGATCCATTATCAGTGAAGAAGCATTTTTTAATTTTTTTTGGAGACAGACTTATCAATCTTTCAGCTAATGTTATAGCAGGCATATGTGTAAAGCCTGCCAAGAGAACATGTTCAAGATTATTCAATTGTTTATTGATTTTATTATTTATATACGTATTAGAATGACCAAATAGATTTACCCACCAAGAACTTATAGCATCAATATACTTATTATCGTCATAATCTACCAGCCATACGCCTTTGCCTTTTTTTATTGGTATAAGCGGAATTTTTTCATGATCTTTCATTTGTGTGCACGGATGCCACACAACATTAAGGTCTCTACAAACAATAGGAGATCCGTTTTTAGTATGAATTTTTGACATAAGGGCCTATATACTTATTAACACAAGCTCTTAATATCTATAAGTATCTTTCTTATAAGGTCCTTGCTCATTAACACTAATATAATCTGCTTGCTCTTTCGTTAGTTTGGTTAGTTTCACACCTAGTTTGTCCAGATGTAGACTAGCTACCTTTTCATCAAGATCCTTTGGTAAAACATAAACTTTATTTTCGTAATTTTTATGATTATTCCATAGTTCTATTTGAGCCATAACCTGATTAGTAAATGAGCATGACATCACAAAGCTTGGGTGACCAGTAGCGCAGCCTAAATTTATTAGTCTTCCTTCAGCAAGTAATATTATTCTTTTTCCATCTGGGAAAATTATATGGTCTACCTGAGGTTTGATATTTTCCCATTGATATTTCTTTAATCCTTCAACATCTATTTCATTATCAAAATGTCCAATGTTACATACAATTGCTCCATTTTTCATTTTTATCATTTGGTCATGATTTATTACATTAAAGTTTCCAGTTGCTGTGACAAATATATCTATTTCTTCAATATAATCATTAATATCCACAACTTTATAACCTTCCATTGATGCTTGTAGAGCACAAATAGGATCTACTTCAGTTATGAGAACATTTGCACCAAGACCTCGAAGAGAACCAGCAGATCCTTTACCAACATCTCCATATCCACAAACAACGGCTAATTTACCTGCTATCATGGTATCTGTCGCTCTCTTAATTCCGTCTACTAGTGACTCTCTACAACCATAAAGGTTGTCAAATTTTGATTTTGTAACTGAATCATTTACATTCATTGCGGGCATCATTAGTTCATTATTTTTTTGCATCTCATATAACCTATGAACACCTGTAGTCGTCTCTTCAGAAACACCTAAGATACCATTAAGAAGATCTTTATGTTCTTCATGAATTACTCCAGTAAGGTCACCACCATCATCTAATAGCATATTTGGTTTCCATCCTTCTGGGCCACTAATTGATTGATCTATACACCATTTGTATTCTTCTTCAGTTTCTCCTTTCCATGCGAAAACAGGTATATCTTGATCAGCTATCGCCGCCGCTGCATGATCTTGAGTGGAGAATATATTACATGATGACCATCTCACATCAGCTCCTAGGTCGACTAAGGTTTCAATTAAAACTGCCGTTTGTATAGTCATATGTAGACAGCCAATGATCTTAGCTCCTTGGAGTGGTTTTTTATCTTTATACTCTTCTCTGAGAGCCATCAAACCTGGCATTTCAGTTTCAGCAATTTTAATTTCTTTTCGCCCAAATTCTGCTAATGATATATCGGCTACTTTATAATCTGTTCCTATTTTTTTAATTTCATCAGTTTTCATAATATTTTCCTATAATTTTTATGATACTTTTTCCTTAAGTATATCAATTTTGTTTGTTTGTTCCCAAGTGAAGTTTTCACCAATTCTTCCAAAGTGTCCAAATGCTGCAGTCGGCTGGTACTTCCTATTTAATAAATCAAGAGTTTTTGTAATCCCATATGGAGTTAGATCAAATACATCATTTATTAGAGATGAGATTACCATATCATCTTGTTTGCCTGTACCAAAAGTATCCACTGATATTGACGTAGGCTCCGCTATACCTATTGCATATGATAATTGTATTTCACATTTATTTGCAATTCCAGCAGCTACAATATTTTTTGCGACATATCTTGACATATATGCTGCAGATCTATCAACTTTTGATGGATCTTTACCTGAAAAAGCACCTCCTCCATGTCTAGCCATTCCACCATATGTGTCTACAATAATTTTCCTACCTGTTAGACCACAATCACCCATAGGGCCACCATCTATAAAGTTTCCCGTTGGGTTTACAAATATTTTAGTATTTTTATTATGATAATTTTCTGGAATAGTTGGTTTAATTATTTCCTCAATGACAAATTCTTTAATTTGTTCTAAAGTAATTGTTTCATCATGTTGAGTAGATAGAACTATAGTGTCAATAGAAATAGGTTTTCCATTTTCATATACAAAAGTAACTTGGCTTTTTGCATCTGGCCTGAGCCAGTTAACTTTACCATCTCTTAATATCTCTGCTTGTTTTTCTACTAATCTATGAGAATAATATATAGGCGCAGGCATTAGAATATCTGTCTCGTTTGAAGCATATCCAAACATTAGTCCTTGATCTCCAGCCCCTTGACTTTTTTTATCTTGACGGTCAACACCCATTTTTATATCAGGTGATTGTTGATTAATTAATCTAACGATCTCACATTCCTTTCCATTAAAACCTAGATCATTAGATTCATAACCTATGTCACAGATAACATCACGAAGTTTTTGGTCAAAGTCTAATGGGCTAGAACAAGATATCTCTCCCGCTACAACAATCGAACCTGCAGAGTTTTTTTTCCCTTTAGTAAGAACTTCACATGCTACTCGAGCATCTTTATCAGTTTCAAGAACATAATCAAGTACAGCGTCAGAAAGTTGATCGCTTAATTTATCTGGGTGTCCTGGTGATACACTTTCTGATGTAAATAGATATTCGTTATTCATGATATTTAAACTCAGACCAATATATCATTAAATCTATATATATTCTAAAAAAATTGCTATTTTTTGAAGTTTTTTAGTACTTCTTTTTCCTGATTAGTCAGCTTTTCGCCATCAGAATATTTTTGCAATATAGAAAAATATTCAGATTCTCTATTCTGACCTTCATGATTCTCTAAGATAGATAAAATTGTATTCTCAGCAGAAGCTTTATCTTTATATACGATCTTTTTCGAGGATTGCATTAGAAATATGTTTTTTATTTCTTCATCAACATCCAAAAACTTGTTCATCTGAAAGCTATTTTTATTCTTGAATTTAGGAATAAGACTCAGCATTTTTATAATAGTTTTATCCTGAACAATATTAAAAACTTTCTCACTGAACTCTTCTAATAGATCAGGATGTTCTAAAAAAATAGATAACAGTAGACCATCAGTTAAGCTTATATTAGTTTTAATAGCAATTTTACTTTTAGCACTGATAGGTATTTGTTGTTCTTTAAATAAATCCTTTTTTGATAAATTAGTCAGATTTGATAATTTATCTTCAAGTAATTTTTTATATATACCAGTGGGGATCAACTGTATGAGGGGAGATATAGATCTAGTAAACTTAGTCTTATCCTCTATTTTATTTAAATCTAAATTTTGTAATAGACTATTAAATAAAAACTCTGATAGCGGTAGAGCATTATCAATGATATCTTTAAAAGCACTAGGATCTTGATTCGATAGTTCATCTGGATCCTTTCCATCTTGAATAAATGAAAAACCTATATTCGTGTCATCTCTTATTTCTGTTAAACAATTAGTCATAGCCTTCCATGCTGCTTTCTTTCCAGCAATATCACCATCAAAACAAAAAATAATATTTTTACTATATCTTAGTAACTTAGTCATATGTAATTTTGTGAATGCTGTACCTAAAGCTGCCACACTGTTACCAAATCCATTTTTATGAAGAGCAACTACATCTGTATAACCTTCAACTATAATTATTTGATCTTTCTTACTAATTTCCTGTTTTGATTCATAGAGACCATATAATTCTGCGCTTTTATAAAACAAGTCTGATTCGGGTGAGTTTATATATTTAGCGTTATCGTCCTTCTTCAATGCTCTACCGCCAAAAGCTATTATATTTCCTGATGTATTCTTTATTGGAAACATTATTCTATTTCTAAATCTATCATAAACTTTACCTTTACTCTCAACCAGTAAGCCTATTTTCAATCCCTCTTTTAACTGATTATTCCTTTTTAGAATATTGGTTACATCTTCCCAAGCATCATTGGCTACACCTATATTGAATTTAATAATTAAGTCTTTGGTGATACCTCTATTATCAAGATATTTCATTGCATCATTATTGGATTGTAGATTTTGAAGATAATGTTTTCGTATAATATCATTTATTTGATATAGTTTTTTAGAGTTATCATTTTGTTTAGAGTATGATTTAGGTATTTCAACATTTGCAATGGCTGCGAGTTTTTCGATTGCTTCCATGAATGTTAATCCGTCATGTTCTCTTAGAAACTTTATTGCATCACCTGAAGCCCCGCACCCAAAACAATGATAGAATTGTTTAGTACTAGATACATTAAAAGAGGGTGTATTCTCTGCATGAAAGGGACATAATCCTTTGTAGCCAGTTCCATGTTTTTTTAGTTGAACACTATGTCCTATAACTTCTGCTATATCTACTCTTGATAATAGATCATCTATAAAAGCCCTATCAAGACTGCTCATTTTAAGCCACTTTTATTATTAAATTTAACAAATCCTTGTAGTTAGAAGCTTTAGGTTTGACTATAACAAAGTTTTTTATCTCTTTTTTGAAGTTATTAAGAATATATTGAGCTTTGATACTTTTGGTATCTTCATAATAAGCTTTTAGAGTTTTGTGTAAATAAGCTTGATGCTTAGAATAAGTTTTACTAGATAAGTCTCTAGTTTCTACGGATTGTGAATTAATTTTATTTTTAAAACTTTTATTTTTATCATATATAAATGCGAGTCCACCAGTCATACCAGCCCCAAAATTATTTCCAGTTTCGCCTAGAACTATGACTGACCCACCTGTCATATATTCGCAAGTATGGTCACCGCTACCTTCAATTACTGCAGTACACCCTGAATTACGAACACCAAATCTCTCACCAGCTATACCCTCAGCAAATAGGCTCCCTCCAGTAGCTCCATATAAACATGTGTTTCCAATTATGATCATCTCATCAGCTGATTTTTTTATCTCATCAGGAGTTTTAATAATAATTTTTCCACCAGCCATGCCCTTACCAACATAATCATTAGCATCGCCAGTCAATATAATATCCAAACCATCAGCGTTCCAGACTCCTAGACTTTGACCAGCAGTACCTTCAAGTTTTAGAGTTATAGGATTATTTTTAAGACCATAGTTTCCATATAATTGTGCAATTTCCCCAGATAGATTTGCTCCTATACTTCTATTAAAGTTTTTAATCTTATAAGAAAAAGATTTCTTTTCTTGTTTTTTAATATACGGCATAGCATCTTTTAATATTTTTTTAGCTAAAGTAGCTTTATCGAATGGATCATTTGATTTAGTGGTACAATATCTTTCACTTTTATTATTTATTTTTATTAAAAGATTTTTTAAATCTAGTTTTCTATGTTTTTCTGTTGCGCCTTTTATCTGTTTTAGCAAATCAGTTCTACCAATTACTTGATTTAATGATGTGAAACCTAGAGACGCGAGTATTTCTCTGACATCTTGAGCTATAAATTTAAAATAATTCACAACTCTTTCAGGGCTTCCTGAGAAATGGTTCATCCTTAAAATTTTATTCTGTGTAGCTACACCAGTCGCACAATTATTTAAATGGCATATTCTCAAATACTTGCAACCTAGAGCAACCATAACAGATGTACCAAACCCAAAACTTTCTGCTCCTAACATTGCTCCTTTAACTACATCTAATCCTGTTTTAAGCCCACCATCAGTTTGTAGTCTTACTTTATGCCTTAAATTATTCTTCATTAAAGTTTGATGTGCTTCACTGATTCCAAGTTCCCAAGGACTACCAGCATATTTTACTGATGTAAGAGGACTAGCCCCAGTACCTCCATCATATCCAGATATAGTTATTAGATCTGCATATGCTTTTGTTACTCCTGCGGCTATAGTACCTACGCCAGCTTGTGATACAAGTTTAACTGATATTAAAGCTTTATCATTAACCTGCTTTAGATCAAATATAAGTTGTGCTAAATCCTCTATCGAGTATATGTCATGATGAGGTGGAGGGGATATTAAGGTTACTCCTGGTACTGAAAACCTTAGTTCAGCTATCATACTATTCACTTTATCCCCGGGTAGTTGTCCTCCTTCCCCAGGTTTTGCTCCTTGAGCTATTTTTATTTGGATAACTTCAGCATTAACTAAGTAATATGGAGTTACACCAAATCTGCCGGATGCTACTTGTTTAATTTTTGATGTTTTATTACAGTTAAACCTTTTCTGATCCTCGCCACCTTCGCCAGAATTTGACCGTCCACCAAGCTTATTCATAGCTATGGCTAGTGCTTCATGTGCTTCCGGAGACAGCGCACCTAAAGACATACCTGCAGTATCGAAACGATGGTAGAGTTTTTGTGCAGATTCCACACTAGATAAAGATATTTTTTTTGATTTATTTTTTAAAGACAACAAATCACGAATAAAACTGGGTTGTCGGTTATTGACCAAATCAGAATATTTTTTATAATCTTCATATTCACCAGTCATAACACACTCTTGAAGAGCTTTGACTACATTGGGATTATAATCATGGTGTTCTTCATCATGAACATATTTCAACAAACCGCCAGTTTTAATTTCTTTACTTATGTCCCATGCAGAATCTCTATTCTCTGTAAGGTCTACTTCTATATCGGAAAAGTCAGATCCTGAGATCCGGCTTATAGTATCTTTGAAACAAAGTTGCACAATTTTTTGATCTAAACCTACAATTTCAAATAGTTGCGCACCTCTATAGCTAGATACGCAAGATATCCCCATTTTCGACATAATTTTAAGGATACCTTTATTGATTCCCTGAGTATAATTTTTAACACAATCACCATACTTGTTAATAGTAATTTTATTTTTATTAACCATCTCATTGAGAATTTCAAAGGCTAAATATGGATATATTGCTGTAGCTCCATATCCAAGAAGCACAGCATAATGATGTGGATTTCTAGCAGAACCAGTCTCAATAATTAGATTTGTATCACACCTTAATCCGGCATCAATAAGTTTATGATGTACAGCGCCAACAGCCATAGGTGCTGGGATTATTAAATGATTTTTTGATATCTCTTTATCTGATAAAACAATATTTATATTACCTTTTTTGACACTTCTGATTGCACGATCACAAATCGTATTAATAGCCTCCTCTAAGTCTAGAGATGATTCATAATTTAAGTTAATAATATCATGAGGATAATTTTTTTGAGAACAACTCAATATAGAGTTATATGTTTGTCTATCTAGGACTGGTGAGTCAAGTATTAACCTATCTGCATGTTTTGAAGATTCCTCAAATAAGTTTCTTTCTTTACCAAAACATACCTCCAGTGACATTACGCTAGCCTCTCTCAATGGATCTATAGGAGGATTTGTAACTTGTGCAAATTGTTGTCTAAAATAATCATAAATCGATCTATTGTGTGACGATAAGACAGGCATAGGAGTATCATCGCCCATTGAACCAGTTGCTTCTTGCCCGATTTCCGCAAGTGGAGCTATAATCTCTTTCTCCTCTTCAAAGGTTACGGAAAATGCTTTTTTATATGTTAATAATTCATTTGTTTCAAAATTTAAAGGATGCTCCTCTTTATTATTATATGGAGGAGTTTTTGCAGAATATTTTTTGAGCCATGACAAGTATGGGTGTCTATCCTTAAGAATGTGATCAATATCATCTGTTAAAAGTAATTGACCTTTTTCAATATCTACTGCTAGCATTTCGCCTGGAGCTAATCTGCCTTTCTTTATAACATCTTTCTGATCATAGTCATAAACACCAATCTCTGATGCTAGAGTTACATGCCTATCTCTTGTCATTAAGTATCTTGCAGGTCTCAATCCATTTCTATCAAGTGCGCAAGCTGCATATCTTCCGTCAGTCAACACAATACCAGCTGGACCATCCCATGGCTCCATATGCATTGAATGATATTCGTAACATGCTCTCAAGTTAGCATCAATATTTTTATTGTTTTGCCATGCTGGCGGCATTAATGTTCTCATTGCTCTAAAGATCCCCATATCACCCGCCAACAGTAGCTCTAACATATTATCTAACGTATATGAATCTGAGTCCTCTCTAGATATTAAGGGATGAAGCTTGTTAAGCTCCGGTAAAGCATCGATATTAAGTTTATTTCTCCTAGCTAAGTACCAATTTCTATTTCCTTGAATAGTATTGATTTCGCCGTTATGAGCTAAGTATCTAAATGGCTGAGCAAGTTTCCATTGAGGCAGAGTATTTGTAGAGAATCTCTGATGGAATACACACATGGAAGACTTCATCTTTTTGTTTGATAGATCAAGGTAAAAGTCTTTTATGTGACCCGAGACAATTAAACCTTTATATGAAATAACTTTAGATGACAGACTCGGTATATAAAAAACTTCATCATCACAAAGAATTTTCTCTGCTTGAATTCTAGCAATATATAGTTTTTTTTCAAAATCCGATTCAAGCATCGAGTCTGGTGCAGATACAATAATTTGTTCAATTATAGGCAACGTTGACAACGCATCTTGTCCGCAAACTTTTTTATTTATCGGGACCTCTCTCCAGCCTTTAACTTCTAAGCCCTGTTTTCTTAATTGAAAATGAAGAGTTTCTTTGCTCTTCTTTAAATTCTTCTTATTCAAGAAAACTGAGCCGAAAGCATAGTTATCACCTAGCTCTATATTTAACTTAGAAGCAATTTGTCTAAAAAAAGAATCCGGTTTTTTTATAAGTAAGCCGCAACCATCACTAGTCTTGCCATCATCCGAGACAGCACCTCTATGAGTCAGGCGTTCCAATGCTTTAATACTGGTATCGATGACCCAGTATGATGCAATATCATCCATTTGGGTGATAAGGCCAAATCCACAATTATCTTTCTCAAAAGATGAATTATAAAGACCATAATTTTTTTGTTTAATTTTACTTTTCATATCAACATGATTTTAACATATTATTTATGCTTTTAGTTCTGAAATGTTTTAACGAATTTAGATATATATGCTGTCGTCAGTTTATCCGTCACATAGCTATCACCTAAAGATTTAAGTAATACAAAGTGGTTTTTGCCATTTTTTTTCTTTTTGTCAAAAGACATATGCATCATAATATTTTTATTAGAAATCGAGGAGGGTATTTGTGTTGGTAAGCCCAATCTTGATAACGTAGTTTCTAATAGATTATACTCAGCTATTTCTAGTGAGCTTTTTTCTACAGACATAGCTGCTGCAAAGTTCATACCTATACTAACAGCCTCGCCATGAAGAATACCTTTATATTCCATAGCTGACTCTACAGCATGCCCTAGAGTATGCCCGAAATTTAAGTGAGCTCTTATATTAGATTCTTTTTCGTCTTTTTGTACAATTCCCACCTTAGCTTTAATCGAAGTTGTGATTAATTTTATTAGAGCAGCAGTTTTTCTTTGTGAGATATTTTCTGATTCTTTATACAACCATTTTAAAAAAGTAATATTTCCAATTGCTCCATATTTAACAACTTCTGCTAGACCAGAAATAAATTCTTTTTTTGGAAGGGTCTGCAAGAAATTTGTATCAACAAATATTGCCTCAGGATGTTTGAAACTACCAATTAAATTTTTACCATTTCTATGATTTATGCCTGACTTACCTCCTACAGATGAATCTACTTGAGCAAGCAGCGAAGTGGGAATATGAATTAAATCTACTCCTCTAAGAAAAGTATCTGCTGCAAACGCAACTAGATCTCCTATCACGCCTCCGCCTAAAGCTATTATTGTAAGATCTCTGTTAAATTTATTTTTAATTAAATAATTATGTATTTTGTTTAAGGTATCAGTGTTTTTAAATCTTTCACCATCTGGCAAAACTAGAGTCTTTACTATAAAATTTTTTAGGGATTGTTTTACTGTATTTAAATGAAGTTTAGCAATTTTAGTATTGGTAACAATTACAACATCTTTTTGTTTAATATGACTAGAAATAACTGATTTATTTAGGATGTTATTACCTATATAGATGGGTATATTTTTATTCGATAACCTAAGTATTACTTTTTTCATGATAATGTATCTTCTATTTCCTTTACTATGCTAATTTTATCTTTATTGGAGACATCTATTATATAGTCTGAAACATTATTATAAATAGTATCTCTCTCACTTTTTAATAATTTTAATTTTTCCTCTAAATTAGAATTCCTTAATAACGGTCGATGTTTTCTATATTTGACTCGTTTGAGTTGAACAGTGAGGTTAATATCCAGAAAAACTATTATCCCCATCTTCTTCATAAAATCAATATTTTTTTGACATAGTATTATTCCGCCGCCAGTAGAAATTATATGATTTTTTATATCACTGAGCCCAATTAGAATCTCAGTTTCTTTTTTTCTAAATAATTCTTCCCCATACTCTTCAAATATCGATGATATATCTTTATTATTGCTATTTTCTATTTCATGATCTGTGTCGATAAAACCCATTTTATTTTTTTTTGCTAAGAGACGACCAATGGATGACTTTCCAGATCCCATTGCTCCAATAATAAAAATATTTCTAGAATCCATATTTTTATTTTACATTATATTTAGGGCTAATGTCGGCAAGAAT
>MDSV01107269.1_pt1 | contig 16134 bp, 12 predicted proteins | sample 810851 | NCBI WGS metagenome assembly MDSV01 (sample SAMN05326640, study PRJNA326480) | marine metagenome | isolation source: seawater | place: Atlantic Ocean: North East | collected 2012 | reverse complement strand
TTGCTAAGACTAAGACTCCAGTATTTGCTTGGAAAGGTGAAACGCTTGAAGAATATTGGGACTGCACATTACAAGCATTAACATTCAAAAATAACTTGGGTCCAAATCTCATTGTAGATGATGGTGGCGATGCGACATTATTAATTCACAAAGGATATGAACTAGAAAACTATTTTAATAAACATAAAAAACTTCCAAAAATCACTACAAAGGTTGACGAGGAAATAGTTATTGAAAAACTTTTAAGAAAAGTACATCAGAGGAATCCAAATCATTGGCATAACATTGTTCCAGAAATCATTGGAGTCTCAGAGGAAACAACAACAGGAGTAGCTCGTTTACAACAGATGATAGAAGATGCCACTTTACTATTTCCAGCATTTAATGTTAATGATGCAGCAACTAAATCAAAATTTGATAATCTCTATGGCTGTAGAGAGTCTTTGGCAGATGGCATTAAGCGCTCAACAGAAATTATGCTTGCTGGTAAAACCATAGTTGTGTGCGGCTATGGAGATGTTGGTAAAGGATCTGCTCAGTCAATGAAATCGTATGGTTGTAAAGTGATTGTAACTGAAATTGATCCAATATGTGCATTACAAGCAGCAATGGAAGGATTTGAAGTTAGAAGACTTGAAGATGTTTTAGATAGAGGAAATATTTTCGTTACAACTACAGGTAATAAAGATATCATAACATTAAAACATATGAAAAAAATGAAAGATCAAGCTATTGTTTGTAACATTGGACATTTTGATAATGAAATTCAAGTAGATGCATTAAACAAATCAAATGCAAAAAGAGATCAAATAAAACCTCAGCTTGATAGATATACATTTAAAAATGGAAAACAAATATTTTTATTAGCAGAGGGAAGATTAGTAAACTTAGGTTGTGCAACAGGACATGCAAGTTTTGTAATGTCTACTTCATTCTCAAATCAAGTATTAGCACAAGTTTTTCTAGCAAAAAATAAACCCTTAACAGGAATATATGATCTACCAAGAAAACTTGATGAAGAGGTTGCAAGAATTCACTTAAAACATTTAGATGCTGATTTAACAAAATTATCCAAATCACAAGCTAAATATATTGGAGTCAATATAAATGGCCCATTCAAAAAAGATGAATATCGATATTAAATATTAATTGAGCTTAGAATTTTATTTAGTTCAACTAAATCATCATTTTGAATATGGATTTTTAGTTGATTAATCTTTTCTTCCAATTTGTCAATTTTTCTGCTTTGGGTAGCTAGCATAATCTGAGGGTTATCAGTTTTATCTATTGGGCTTTCACTTAAAATTTCATGCATTTTTTCACCTTTTTGTAAACCAGTAATTTTAATGCCTATATCTCCATTAGGATTTAATTCATTTTTAATAGTATTCCCGCTTAAATGAATCATTCGCTTAGCAATATCAATAATTTTAATTGGTGTGCCCATGTCTAATACAAAAACTTCTCCACCTTCACCCATCTGTGAAGCTTTAATTACTAATTTAACAGCTTCGTCAATTGACATAAAAAATCTGTCTACATTTGGGTCAGTCAATGTTAAATCTTCTCCGTTTTCAATCTGTTCTTTGAAAATTTGAATAACAGATCCCGATGAATTAAAAACGTTACCAAATCTTACTGAAAGAAAGGCCGAATTTTTATTTTGCTTATTAAAATATTCGACAATTAATTCACAAAATTTTTTTGTTTTTCCCATAACAGTTGTAGGTGTTGCAGCTTTATCAGTGCTAATCATAACAAACTTTTCAATTCCATTATCATTACATGCTAATAGAAGATTATATGTACCAATAATATTATTAACTATTGCAGATTTAACTTCGTTTTCAAGAATATTTACATGTTTATATGCAGCAGCATGATAGACTGTATTTATTTTATATTCTTTAGTTATAGATTTTATAGCATTATAGTCAGAAATATTTATTAATCTTGGTATAATTTCTATAGTGCTATTCAATTTTTTTAATCTTGAAATAATTTTAAATAATGCAATTTCTGAATTATCAACCAAAATTAGCTTGCTTGGATTTTCTTCAAGAACTTGCTGAGATAAAATACTCCCAATAGAACCACCAGCTCCTGTAACCATAACTACTTTATCTGATATGATAGTTTCAAAATTTTCACTTTCATTAACTTTTTCATTGACCTCCCTTGCAATAAAATCTTCAAGAGACAAATGTTTTAAATCTGAAAAATTATCTTTTTTAGTAATTATATCATTCATATCAGGTATCTTGAATACTTTGATAGGAAAGGAAATGATTTGATTAAATAAACTTTGATCTAAATTCTTTATATTATTATTACTAATAATAAATAATTTTTTAATATTAAATTTTTCAACTAACGTAGAAAAATCCTCAACGCCGTAAATTTTAATATTATCAATAAATCTACCCTTATTTTCTTTTTGTAGATTAATAATGCCAACTAAATCGAAAAATTTTGATGAAGAGGCAAGGCTAATTGCTTCGCTAATATCTTTATAGTCAGTATATAAAATTATTTTTTCTTTGGAGTTTTTATTTTGGTATAAAAGAAAATTTGCAATTACCCTTGAAAGTAGTATTAGGAAAAAAACTATAAAACCACTTGTGAAAATAATTTTTGATAAGGTTGTATTTATAGTGAAATAAACTATTATAGAATAAATACTAAAAGTAGATATAATGAGAATCATTGAATTATAAATAAACTTAAGGCCAATATTACCTATGACATTATCATGCATACTCCTGTAAAAAAAAATTATTCCGGTTAGTGATACTATAATTAATGCTAAAGATATTGGAAAATAATTAAGCCCAAATAATATTGAACATACCATAATTGCAACAAAGCTTAAAAATACATCATTGCAAATTAAAATTAATCTTTTATTAAGCTTACTTTGATTTTTTAAAAATTTTCCTAAATGATTGTTTAACATAATTAGTTTTTTATATCTTCTGCTGAAATTACTTTAAAAATTGTTTTATATATTATCTTTATATTTAAAATTAAGTTTTTATTCTCTTTATAATACTTGTCTAACATTACCTTATCTTTTAAAGATAAAGAATCTCTGCCATTTACTTGAGCCCAACCTGTTATACCTGGCTTAATTTCATTTATATCGTATTTGTCTCTCATGTCAATCAAATCATATTGATTATATAAAGCTGGCCTAGGACCAATGAAATTTACATGCCCCAATAAAATATTTAATAATTGAGGTAGTTCATCAATGCTATATTTTCTCAAAAAATGACCAGAATTTAAAATTTGATTATTGTGATTTTTAATCAAATGTGTAGCAATATCAGCTGTATCCTTTTTCATTGTTCTAAATTTAAAAATATTAAATAGTATTTTATTTTTTCCGACTCTTTTTTGTCTAAAAAAAATCGGGAAGCCATCATCTAAAAAGATTAAAATTGATACAATTAGAAAAATGGGTATTAATAATAAAAAAATAAAAAAGGATATAAATTTTGATAACATAAGATATATTGTTTGTTTTTATAAAATAATTTTTTAATTAGATATAAGTTTAATAATATATTATCAAACATTGTGAAAAAAATTGCACAACATATCCTTGTTATATCTCCACTATTTGAACCCGAAGTAAACAGAGTAAATGATTTAGTTGATCATTTAATAAAAAGTGGAAAAAAAATTACAGTTATGTGCCCTATACCAAATTATCCCAATGGTAAATATTTTGATGGGTATAGTATTTTGAGAAAAAGATATGAAGTAAAAGGTAATCTCAGGATTGTTAGAGTAATGATTTGGCCAAGATTTAATGGCTCTAAAATTAATTTATTTCTTAACTATTTGTCTTTCATTTTATTTAGTATAATTCCAGCAATCAAATTATGTTTTAGTAAAATAGATATGGTTTTTGTAAATCAAGTATCACCAATAACAATTGCAATACCAGGAATAATTGTTAAAAAACTTAGAAATATTCCATTAATTATGTGGGTTACAGATTTATGGCCTGAAAGTGTAAAAGATGCAGGTAACCTAAAGTCAAATTTTATACCTAATATTATTCTGCCCATTGTTAAATACATCTATAATAGTTGTGATAAAATATTAGTTTCATCAAAAGCATTTATAGGGTCAGTTCGTGAAAAAACAACTTCGGATAAAGAAATTATTTATATGCCGCAATGGGGTGAATCAACTTTCTCCGATCAAGAAATAATTGATTATGAAAATAAGGATTTTGAAAAAATTAAAGATTTTAAAGTATTATTTGCTGGAAACATTGGTGTTGCTCAAGATTTTGAATCTATAATCAAAGCAATGAATGAAATTAGAAATTTTCCAATACACTTAGTTGTATTAGGTGATGGGAGAGCTAAAGAAGAGTCATTGAAAAAAATTAATAATTTAAAATTAGAGTCAAAAATAACATTTTTAGGTTCATTCCCTTTAGATTATATGCCATATTTTTTTAATAAATCTGATGCTTTACTAATTAGCTTGAAAAAAAGTGAAGTATTTTCAAAAACAATCCCAGCTAAAACTCAATCATACATGGCGTTTGGAAAACCTATTTTAACAAATGCGGATGGAGAAGTTTCAAGAATAATTAAGGAATCGAACAGTGGACTTACTGCAGATTCGGGAAACTATAAATTGCTTGCCAAAAATATGTTGAAACTTAGTAAAATGTCACAAAACCAAATTGAAGAAATGACTTCAGAATGTAAAAAGTATTATAAGCTAAATTTTGAGAGATCAAAAATTATTAATGATTTTGAAAAAATCATTTATCATATTAATTAGGAGTTATTTTAGTTAATTACAACATATGCACTTGATATTGATTAGACATGGACAAAGCCAATGGAATCTTGAGAATAGATTTACTGGCTGGAAAGATATTTCTTTAACAGATACAGGAATTGAAGAAGCTAAATTTTCTGGTGAGCAGCTATTGAAGTGTGGAATATCAATTGATACATTCTATACTTCGCTACTTGAAAGAGCTACACATACAGCTGATATTATTGCTGATCTTATAGGTTTCAATAAAAAAAATATTAAATATGAGTGGAAATTAAATGAAAGACATTATGGAGCACTCCAAGGATTAAATAAATCTGAAACTGCGTTAAAATATGGAGAAGAACAAGTACAGATTTGGAGAAGAAGTTTTGATATATCACCTCCTTTATTATCTAACGACGATGAAAGACATCCAAAGTTTAATAATAAATTTAAAGATATTTCAAATCTGCCTGTTGGTGAAAGTTTAAAAAATGTTATTGAAAGATTAATGCCATTCTGGGAAGATTATTTTGAAAAAATTAAAAATAATCAAGGGAATCATCTTATAGTTGCACATAGTAATTCATTAAGAGCTATTATTAAAATTTTAGATAAATTATCAGAAGAAGAAATTGTTTCAGTCAACATACCTACAGGAGTTCCATTAGTTTATAAATTTGATTTAGACTTTAAAATTATTGAAAAAAAATACTTAATTGATGAGGAAACTTTGAGGAAAAAACAAGAAATAGTAGCAAATCAAGGAAAAGTAAAGTGAATTTAGATTTTTCAAAAATTAAAGTGCTATTAATTGGTGATTTTATGATGGATAACTACATCATAGGCTCATCTAATAGAATGTCTCCAGAAGCACCTGTTCCTGTTGTTATTCCAGAAGAAGAATACTCTATACCTGGAGGAGCAGGTAATGTCGCGATGAATCTTAGTGCACTTGGATCAGATGTTACATGTTTAGGGTTGGTAGGTGATGATAGGTTTGGAAATAAACTGATTGAAATTTTAAACGATAATAATGTCAGCACAAAATATATTGAAAAAATTAAAAACCATCACACCACATTAAAAAAGAGGATTTATTGTAATGGCACTCAAGTTGCAAGAATAGATAAGGAAAAATTGATTGATTGGTCCCCAAATCAATTAGATAGTTTAGATTATACAGATTATGATGTAATTATTTTGTCAGATTATAACAAAGGGGTGCTAATAAGGCCATGGTTTGTTAAGCCAAAGGAAATTGATGTTGTTCTTGATCCAAAAGATAAAAGATGGGAGCATTTATTTAAACATTCAAACATAATCACACCAAATTTAAATGAACTAAAAGAATTAACTGGTATGGATATTATTGATGAAAATTCTATTTTAAACGCATGTACTAAATTAATTAAAAGAAATAATTTTGATTATGTAATTGCAAAAAAAGGAGAAAAAGGAATGACCATTATTGGTAAAAACGATTTTGAAGTACATATTAATCCTCATTATGTTGATAGCCCAGATGTTACGGGTGCTGGAGATACAGTCATTGCTGCCTTGTCCATTGCCTATGCTAAAACTAATGATATGAAGTTTTCAGCTGAGTTTGCTAATACAGCTGCTGCATGCGTTGTTAGAAAAACTGGTACTGCCACTATTACAATTGATGAAATAAATAATTATATTAATCAAGATGAATAGTTTTGTAGAAAAAAGCATTGATGCACATTTAGATGTAGTTAAATCATTGAGGAGCTTTCATGTTAAACAAATTTATGATATTGCGTTTGCATTAATTGAGGCTATTAAAAATGGTTCCACAATTTTTTGGTGTGGAAATGGCGGAAGCGCATCTCAAGCAAATCATTTATCTGCTGAATTAGTTGGTGGAATGAAAAAAGATAAAATTAATCCTTTTAAATCAATTTGTCTAAATACCGATAGCGCTTTCATAACTGCATGGTCAAATGATGATAAATTTGAAAATATCTTTAAAAGACAACTACAAGCAAATGCTTCAAAGGGTGATATTTTAATTGGATTATCTACTAGTGGAAACTCTAAAAATGTAATTGAAGCAGCTACCTATGCACATTCAGCGGGTATAAAAGTCATATCATTTACAGGTAATCAAGGGGGAAATTTAAGAAAAATTTCGGAATTTAATGTTAATGTAGAATCGAACAATACACCAAGAATCCAAGAGGTACATATTTTAATTGGTCATATAATTTGTGATTTGGTTGAAGAACATTATATGTCATAAATTAGTTTAAATCCTAGATTTTTTTCCTTCTCCCCGTTTAAGAATATTTGAAGAAAGATTTTATCAAACTTTCTTCCAACGTTAACAGAATATTTTATATAATCGCTAATATCAATTCTTCTAGATAAGAGTATCTTCAATTGTAACTTATCTTCTTTAAATGTTTTCATGCCTAAATGAATTACTTCCAATGGATTAGGATTTAAGTTATTTATGAATGGATTTCCTATGACTCTTCCATTGTAACTCCAACCTAATGAATATTCAAAGTGATTATAATATGCATCATTTACATATGGCGGATCTCTATCTTGATTAGAAGTATTTAAATATTCAATCAAATAATTAGTTTTTGAGACTTGATTAATAAATTCAAAACCCCATAATCCATCAATTCTATTTGCAAATCTCAATCCACTAGTATCTTCAAAAAAATGTTGATAATAAACCTTCAGTGAATTGTTTTTACTATTTTTAATTATATAAAAGTCCCATATACCTAAATGATTTCCTAATGCATTTGAATGTGGTTGTCCATCTTGAAGTTTGTCATCAGCGCTAATTACAATCTTCAAGAAATCATTAAACGTATCTGGAAACTTTCCATCACTATAGGTAGCTCCAGCCCAAATAGCTTCATGTACTAAACCAACACCAAATTCCAACCTGTGTTTTCTTATCAAATAAATAAATTTTTCATGAACAAATGGTGCTTTTTTGTAAATACTATTTGAATCAAGAATTGCGTGTGAAATACCATAATCAAATCTTATTTTTGAATTACTTTTGGGTGAAAATTTTCCCATTAATCCTACCTTGGGCATTGGGAGAGCATTAGTACTTATTAACATAGATCCAGATGAAATATCATCATTTAAATACCTACTAAAATCTCTATAATACCTACCTAATTTTAAATTATAGTTCTTACTTACTTTAATATCAATGAATGATTCTCCTATAATCAATTCTTTATTATTGAAGTATGTAGTTGAAAATAAATTATAACTGTTAAATTGCTTTTTATAAAAAATTGAAATAAATGAATCATTAGTTTTTATGCCATTATTATTTTTTTCAGACCACCAACTTATTTTTTCGAATTCATTTACTTGAAATGTAATTCTTTTATTTTCTTGTCCAACTACAAGAGTTAAAAAAATTAAAAATATGAGATAATTTTTCATCTACATGTCGACAAGAATCGGTTTCACGTAAAATTTCCAATCCATAACTTCAATTTGAGAATGTTTAGAAATTTCAAAAGATTGATATTCTTTTGTAGGTAAAACTCTTAATTCTTTACCATTTACAAGTAAATCTAAAGGCATTGAAAAATTTTCATTCACATTATTCCATCTATAATAAAAATTATCATTAGTTTGATAGTACTCCAACTCTGGCTGATTGGGAGAATAAAAATATTGTTGAGCGAAATACCAATAATCAATTCCAGTTTTTTCTAACACTTTGTCAAAAAAATCATTTGTATTAGCAAAACCTTTTGCATGCTCTGTCATGAATTCATATAAAATTTCGAACCAAACCTTGTCATTATTAATAGCGCTCCTTAAAGTATGCATAACCCATGCACCTTTCATATATGTATCACCGTGAAGCGCCCAATGATTTTCATTTTCTCTGCCAACAATAGGTATTTGATTTGCAATTCTATTTTTTAATGTATTTAAATAATGAACTCCAACTTCATAACTATCAAACTTATCTTCAAAATATATAGACTCAGAATAAACTTGTAATCCTTCATGAATCCAGATATGAGTTGGGTCAGAAGCAGTAACACTATTACCAAACCATTCATGACCTGTCTCATGAATTATCAAAGGATCTATAACTCCATACATTGGCCAGCTTTTACTTCTTACTCCATTATAAAGACTAAATCCATTACCATATGTAACAGCTGACTGATGTTCCATGCCAAGATATGGTACTTCTATGAGCTTATAACCATCATCATACCATTGATAGTCTCCAAAATATTTTTCATAAAAACGTATAACTTCTTTAGATTGCTTAAAATAATTTGACGCTAAATCTGCATTGTAGTCTAATACATAGTGATTCATAAAGTGAACAGAATCGTCTTTTATAAATGTATCTTGCACTGCTACATAATTCCCTATCTGAACCGAAATGTTGTAATTGTTTATAGGATTTGATACAAACCATTCATAAGTAGTTTTATCATCATTGCTATACGTATTAATTAAATTTCCATTCCCAACAGCTACCATATTAGAAGGAACAGTAAATGACATTTTAACACTATCTCCTTCTGCGGTAATATGGTCTTTGTTAGGCCACCAAATTCTTGCTCCTTCTCCCTCACAAGAAACAGCTATCCAATCTCTTCCCTCTTTATCTTTAGACCAGGTAAATCCGCCTGCCCATGGAGGATTATCTGCGTTTTGAGGAATTCCTTTATAAAAAACAGTAAATTCAAAAATGTTTTCTTTTTCTATTTTTGATGGGAAATAAATTAGTATTGAGTCTAATTCTCTTTCATATGATAATTCTTTATCTCCATAAGTTATACTTTTTACTTCTAGATTTTCGGCTAAATCAACTTGAAGTTTATCTAAATCATCGACACTCATTGCTTTTATAGTAACAAAACCATCAATTGATTGTTTATCTAAATCAAAATCTATATTTATATCATAGTAAGATACTCTGTATGATGAACGATTTTCATTTAGAGTGCCGATTAAATAATTATTTCTTGTTAATTCAGGTAAATCGTATTGAGAACCATGAGGTCTATAATCTTTATTTTGAGTATTATCATTGTCAGCAAAAATTACTACAAGGATGATAAATAATATAAAAGCATATATTTTATTCATTTCTACTTTCTCCTAATTGATAAGTGATCAAAAACAGCTAAATTATTTTCAAAAGAAAAATGGTGGGTTCCAGTAATATCTTTATAAAAATTAGGTTCAACCTGAAATAATTTTACTTCTTCAAAAGCTTCGGTTGTAAGTTTTGTTATTTTTGCTACTCCAAAACTCTTGCCATATGTATCAAAATCATGTACTTGATAAACACGATATAAAATATTATCTTGGCTTAATATTTTACCGCCATTTCTTGCATAGTTAGAATCAAAAATTACTGGATTATCCTTATGTCTTTCCCATTCGCTATATAAGCTATCAGCATAATATATGTGCAATTCTGAATCATGCTCATCTCCCACATAATTACTTAAATCAGAAGAGTCTATATTTGTAAATAGCCACCATTTTTCATTATGATAGAAGATATTTGAATCTCCTGCACATACATTTTTAATTAAAACTTTTTCTAATTCCCACTTCATTGGGTATTCTTTGCACTTGTAAAGTCTTATATCATTATTTTTATGTGATTCCGGACACATGTATAAATTATTTTCATGTTCAAATACATATGGATATGATAGATGAAAACTTTCTTCTAGTACAGTCCCAAGAAGTTCATACGATTTATCAGAATTAATCTCTAGTGCTGAAATACTGGCTTTATTTTTAATAAGATTATAATCTTCAAAAAATACAATGTTACGATTATTAAATTTAGAAACGAAAGGGTCAGCAAAAAAATGATTTTCAGAATTTTGGATCTTAAATGATTTTCTAAATACAATATTATCCCATTTTTCAACAAATTGATACGATATACCCCATATTAATTTTTTAAATGTAATTTTCTTCCAAATCTTCCTTAATACAATCATTAGTAATTGAAAAATATATCTTATCTGATTTGATATAGAAGGAACTGTAAATAATTGATTAAAATAAGGTTTTTGAATATACTTTTTTTGAGAAAATTCATCATCATTTAATTTCATTAATTCGCGGTGAAGAAAATAATTTGCTTTAATACATATTCTTGCCCAATTCAGTAAATAAAAATAGGTAGTTCTTATGCTGCCTTTAAAAATAACTTTTCCTCCATCTAATTCCTCACTGAGTTTTTGAATTATGAATCCAGTGGAAGGCTGCTTATAGAATACTTCCCAAAAACCTGGAGGGCCTCCTCGATTTATGTCATTATCTGCATGATGAAATGATAAAATACCTTTAGAACAAACATTTAGTATTTCACCCTTAAGAATTCCACTTCCACCCCTTACAAGTACATCAATTTTCAAATCCTTAATTTTTTTAATATCTTTATTACTAAATCTGTATATGATGCCACTCTTGGATATTTTCGGATAAACATCTATCACTTTACAATCAATTGAGTTGATATCTTTTGTTTGAAAAATTATTCCAAGATTATAAAATTTAATTAAAGCAACTTTTTCAATTTTTTTAATAAATGCAAAAAAAATAGATTCAATAAATTTTTTGAAGCCTCTTCGAGAAATATAATCTATAAGGTTTGATATAATGTTTTTTGGAGAATTCTTGTTATGTTGTACAAAAATAGCAACAAATTCGTATTTATCTTGGTCAAGACTTTTTTCAATTAAATCGTAGATCAAATAAGGAATAGGACCAGCATCTATAATAATTCCCGCTCTAATTTTATTGTTTTTCATAATAAGTTGATGTTTTTATTAAGTTTTTTGCGAATATTATAAAATAGAGCATTATAGCAAAAAGAGCCCACAATAAAATAGCGAATGCCTCTTTAATTAAAAATAAAATATAAACTACTACGAGATATATTAACCATTTAACTAGATTATTCTGTTGCCAAATTTTCATTAATAAGTTCATATCAAAATCCATTTTCGTTAATAATTTTTAATAAATTTTTTACAATTATATTCCAATCATATAATTTAGAAATTTCTCTGGAATGCAAGCCCATTTTTTTTGCTTGAGCTGGATTATCAATTAATTTTTGAATTAATTTGGTTAATTGTGTATCATTTGTTGAGGGAAAAGTAAAACCATTTAAATCTTCTTTAATACAATCTTTTGCACCAACATTATCAGATAAAATAACAGGTAATCCAGAAGCCATGGCTTCGAGAACAACTAGCCCAAATGACTCATGAATTGATGGTAAAATAAAAACAGAAGATTTTTGATAATTTTTAACCGGTGAACCAGCATAACCATGAACTACTTTAACTCCATTTTTATTTAATTTTTCCTCAAGTATTTCAAAAGTACTTTTAAAATTTTTTGCGATTGCACCATTTAAGATTATATTTATTTTTCTAGAAGATTCTATTTGCAAACATGCTTTTAATAAGATATGACAACCTTTTTCAAAATTTATATTACCGACAAAAAGTATATTAAAATCTGAATTTTTCTGAACTGAATCTTTAGGTTGATATTTTTCTAAATCTACGCCAAGACCACAATTAATTAATTTATCTTCTTGAATTTTGTTTGAAATATATGAATCGCTAACAAGAGATGAAATTGACCAAACCTTATCGACAATATCAATTTCTGATAATTGTCTCTCTATTCTTTCCTTCAAAATTGGTTTTTTCATAATACCTATTTTTTTGTATTCATCGCTTAAAAAATTATTATGTGCCTTTGGGTGCATCCACTGTGAATGAAGTATTGATTTACCTCCTAGGGCATTTACTGCTCTAAATGATAAGTAAGACATTCCACTTCTACCAATTATTATTGTCTGTTTATCTACTTTGATGATTCCTTTTTTAATCAATGCTTCGTTCTTTTTGTCATAATATATAAACTCATTATATAACTGTTTACTAATGCTTTCACCAAAAATATCTCTTTTTATTTTATTATATATTCTCATAAGCAGTTCAATAAAATCGCTGCTACCTATATTATGATATTCACATAGATTTAAGTTTTGCTTTCCCCGCCCCACCCAAGTTACTTCATAGCCTAATTTTTTTAGATTGTATACTAATTGCAAGTCTGTAGATTTTGTTGCACCAAGTCTATTTAAATTCTGAGCACCTGAGAAAATCAAAAAATTATATTTTTTATTATTAAAAGTTTTGCCCGCGTTCTCTTTTACATCTATAGATATATTTCTATTATATTGTTTTAAAATTATATCTATATCTTCTTTGTAATTAATAAATAGCAAAAATAATAAAAAGCTTAGTGCCATTAGCTTGTATAGTAATTCATTTTCAAAAAAATAATTAATAATTAAAAGACAAATGAGACTAACAGATATTAAAAATATTATCTTTCTGAAATAAAATAAGTAGCCACGATTAATTAATTTTTTAACATAAAAGTTATATGTATAAAAGACAGATATATTACCCACTATAAATACAGCAATTGCTGCACCAATGGTATCATAATAATATGTCAGTAGGAATGTAAGTGGTATCATTAATAAAAGGTTTATTATGGCGACTTCCATATCTACTTTAGTATTGCTGTGAGCATGAAGTAATGGACCTACATTACTTGATACTGCTTTAACTAAAACTACCACGGAAAATATTTTAAGTAGTATTGATGATGGCAGCCACTTGTCGCCATATACTAAAAGTATGATTTCCTGGCCAAAAAATAAGATTATAAGAACAGGTACAAAATAAATTAAAGATGTTATGGATGAGACTAAATCAAATAGTTTAATTTGATCCTTAAAATTATTTATTTTTGTAAGTGTAGGATAAAGAACTTTATTAATACCTGTTCTAATAAAGAATAAATAATGGCTAATTTGGTATGCCATCCAATAAAAACCTAAAGCTTGTTCCGTTAACAATAAATCAACAAGATAATAATCAACATTTCCAGACATGAAAACAAGAACACCACTCACTAGAAGCGGATAACCAAAAGATAGTGAATCTTTTAAAAGACTAAAGTCGATTTCTAGTTTTGGTTTAATTGGTGAAAGAAACCATATAAAAGCAGTTTCTATGAAAGAGGCAGAAAGCTTCCAAACAATTAAACCCCATATTCCGTAATTATTATAAGCCATTAAAACACCAACTATGCCCCCAATTAAGTTTGATATTAACATTGGTATATTAGCTTTAATAAAAGATAAATCTTTCTCAAATAAAGCTCTTGGTTTTGCAAAAGGTTGGTAAAAAATAATTAAAGAAAAAAGTTGTATATATTGAGTTAAATGTTCTTTATTTACAAAAGTTAATATTAACGGTAAAACAAAAATAGAAAATAGAACTAAGCAAAAAGACCATAACAATTCAAAAGTAAAAACTGTATTTAAAGCCTTATCAATCCTGTCTTGATGTTTAATAATATATTTATCGCCGTTTACATTTCCGAAATGAGTTATAAACATTACAATTAAACTAACAAAAGCAAATATGCCGAAGTCGGCAGGCTCTAAAATCCTTGCAAAACTAACCTGAATCGCAAACAAAATAAAAACCTGAAATAAAGATATTACCCCTACAGTAATACCATTTGAAATAAGATTTTTAATCATATTATTAATAATCGATAAATTGGTTCAATTTTTCATAATAATGCATTGCATTATCATATATTAGTTTATAATCATTAGATAGACTAATATTCTTATCTTTATAAGCATGAAATTTGTTTGAATTAATAATATTACCATACCAATGGTCAGCCCAAATTCCATCAGAAAAATGTTTGCCTTTTTCCCAACATAACATCCTATCTTGGAATTCGATTTTAAGATGTGAACACCATATTTTTAATAATTTTTGGGGGGTTTTTAAAAGATCTGTTGAATCTATAACTATAAAATTTTTATTTTTTTTTAATAAATATTTTAACAAACTAAACTGCTGAGGATACCCTAATTCTTCAACATTATTTAATTCATTTTTTTGAATATATGAATGAATCACATATTTGGGATCTCTGATTAAAAAGCAATTTTTAAAATTTGTAATCCACTGAATATTTTCTAAATCAACTATATGGTGAGCCATGTGTTTTTGATACCAAATTTTTTTTAAATTTGGATTTTCTTTATTAATACTTTTCAGAACATCATTATATCTATGTGGATAATGGTTGATAATTTCCTTATAAAGAGGATGTTTTAACTGCTTTTTTTTTAAATAATAAGCATAAAATGGTTCATCTATAACGACTGTATCGTCTCTTGAGGACCATGATCTCATTAAAGCTGTAGATATATTTCTAGGACCGGACCAACAAGCTATTTTCATATCAATTGATATATTCAATTATACTTTCTTCATACAATAACCTTATATGGTTAACCAATGATTTTGGATTTATGGAATCCAATTTACGATTCTCTAAAAATGAAACAGGTATTATACCAGCAAAAGTTCCGGTTACAAATGCCTCATTAGAATTTTTTATATCTTCAAAACTAAAATCTACTTCAACACATTCAATATTATTTTCCTTACATATATTTATTGCTTTAGATCTTGTTATTCCATTTAAACAGTATTTTCCTGTTGAAGTAATAACTTTATTGTTTTTAATAAAAAAGAGATTTGTTGAATTACACGTACTAATATTACCATTCATGTCGTTCATTATACCCTCATCATATCCTAGGTTGTTTGCTTCAATACTCCCTAAAATACAATTAAGCTTACTCAAAGTATTTAATTGAGGACTTAAGATTTCACTACTTGGTCTTTTTACATCAACTCTGCCAATTTTAATTCCACTTTTATAGATTATTGGATTGGTTTTTTTATATTCTGGTATAATAACTAAATTAATTGGTCCAACATTTGCATTTGGATTTTGATATGGAGTTATTTTGTCTCCTCTAGATACAATTAAACGAATATGAACATCATTTTTCATTTTATTTCTATCTAAAACTTTTTGAATTTCATTAATAATATCCTGTTTTGATAGATTGATATTTAGAGATATACCTTTTGCACTTGAAAAAAGTCTTTCTATATGATCATCAATAAAAACTAATTTAGAATGGTGCAATCTTATACCTTCCCAAACACCATCACCCAAAAGAAAACCGCTATCGAAAACTGAAATCTTTGCTTCTTTTCTTCTAAAGAGATCTCCATTAATATTTATGAAAATATCTTCATTTTTTGCGTTTGTTATATAAGAATGACTACTCATTTGTGGGCCCACAGGGACTTGAACCCCGAACCTGCGGATTATGAGTCC
>MDSV01243395.1_pt1 | contig 16135 bp, 15 predicted proteins | sample 810851 | NCBI WGS metagenome assembly MDSV01 (sample SAMN05326640, study PRJNA326480) | marine metagenome | isolation source: seawater | place: Atlantic Ocean: North East | collected 2012 | reverse complement strand
GTATAAATTTCGGGGTGTAGCGTAGTCCGGTTAGCGCACCTGCTTTGGGAGCAGGGGGTCGCAGGTTCAAATCCTGCCACCCCGACTTAAGAGTTCTATATCTATAAACTCGGCAAATTAGGGCTTTAGATCGTAATGATTTGAAGCACTTTTTTATAATATTATCATAGTAATAATAGTTAATTATTTTCAAATCTTGTTTAAATTTTATTAGGATGGAAATATTAGACTATCTTCTTATAACCCTTAGCTTAATAACTTTGTTAATTGGCATTATAGGAAGTATTATCCCTGCTATCCCTGGACCAATACTAGCTTATGTATCTATTATTATTTTAATAAACTCAATTGATCAATCAATACCGTTTAATACCTTAATGATATGGGGAATAATTGTAATTTTTTTCTCAATCATTGAAAATTTCATACAACTCTATGGTGTGAAATTATTTGGAGGTAAAAAGCTATCACTTGTAGGAAGCACAATTGGATTTTTAATTGGATTATTTATACCGCCAATAGGGTTTATTATTGGAACATTTATTGGCGCATTTATTGGCGCATCTATTGAATACAAAAACAATACTAAAAAAGCATTAAAAATAGCATTTGGATCGTTTGTTGGATTTTTTGGTAGTATTGTACTTAAACTTTTAATAAGCTTTTACTTTATGGTGAAATATTTTAGTATCTTAATCAAATTATTTTAAATGAAGAAAAAAATTAAATTAATAATCTCAATAATGTCATTCTTTTTAATCCCAGCATGTTCAAATGTTGATGATTCTTCTTTAATTATAAATTCGTTAGATAGTCTAGTTTACGAGGAAGGCGCTTCAGCTCCTTTCGAAGGAATATCTAATATTTCTTTAGAGCTTTATTCCTCTGAAAGACTTACGAATGTAATTCAGTATGAGGTTGAATATAAAAAAGGAAAAATGGTTTCTATTTCACCTTTACCTAATGATAGCGATTTAAAAATTGAGAATAATTTAATTTTTTTTGCTAATCAGAAAATTCCTTTTACTGGTAGTAGTAGAATTACTGACAATAATAAAGTAAGTTTATATGAAGCTTCATATGTGGATGGAAAATTAATTTTTAATAAACATAATAGAGATTTCAGTTCAAAAAATAAAAGCTCATCTCTGGGTTTAGATAAAATTGACAACAATAATCTATCTAATTCCGATAAAGAGTTGCTAAAAACATCATATGTCAGGAACTATAATCCTGATGCTGATAGTTTGCGATGCGAAATTACTTATGCAAATCAACACCAAATTTGGCTCCATAGATTGCAATCAGTTAAAGTAGGAGATTTTTTTTTAGAACATCGCTCTAATACAAGAGATATGAAAACGAATAAAATTCGCTCTTGGCAAAAGTGGATGGGTGGAAATGAATTTGTTAATATGAGAACAACTATTTGGGAGGCTGAATGTAAGGAAAGAGAAGGTATTTTTTCAGGAGTAACAGAAGAAGGAGGGATAATTAATGGAAAGAAACACGGAAATTGGATCTATTATAATAATGTTAGCGGAGAGCTATCTAATAAAGAAGATTGGTTTCATGGCAAATTAATTAAATCAGAAAAATTAGGTAAATCTTCGAACGAATCAATGGAAGAAAGGAAAAAGTTAGCTGAAAAAAGAAAAAAACAAGCTGAAGCTAAACGCAAAGAACAAGAAAGATTAAAAAAACAAGCTGAAGCTGAACGCAAAGAACAAGAAAGACAAAAAAAACTTAGAGCTAACTTTGATTCACGAGTTTTAAATAAGGCAGTAGAAGGCACAATGCAATTTTTGCAAAGTCCAACTGTTGAACAGGAAGCTCTTTTAATTTCTTATTTTGAAGAGTTGTTGCCCTTATTAAATAACAAATCAATTTCATATAATAAAAAGAGCACAATTTTAAACAATGCGCAAGAATTTAAGTATAATTCACAATCATCAGAAGTTTTTGAAAGATTGCTAGGTAGAGAATCGATTGGAATGTTTGAATTTGATTATGATGATTTTAAACATATGTTTTCTGATGATAGTTTTAAAGATTTCGCAAAATATTATATGATGTACACATACAATAAATTAAACTCATATGATTCAAGATATTACAACTCTAGTCCTGAAAAAATATTAAAAGACTATATAAAGTTATATAACAATGCAGATAACAAAAGAAGAAACCCGGCAGCATATACCAAGCTTTCAATTTATCTACAAAAGATAAGCATTGAAATTTATGGTGATACTGAAATTAAATCAGATTCTTATAAATATAAAAAAAATATTGAAACTGAATTTTTTAAAAATGTCAAAAAAAATCAAAAATAACGCGAGTCATTTCATAATTTTTATTCTATTGTTGATTGTTGGTTGTGGTGAATCAAATAACGATTATCCATATGGAAGAATTGATTTCGGAGAAATTGAAAGTGATGATATTCAAGAAGCTTCTGGGATAGTTGCGAGTCTAACAAATGATAATGTAATTTGGACTCATAATGATTCAGGAGATTCAAATAGAATTTTTGCAATGGACACTCAAGGAAAACATATCGGAGAATATTTTTTAAATGATAGTCAGAATCGAGATTGGGAAGATATAGCAATAGGTCCTGGCCCAGAAGAAGGATTTCATTATTTGTATATTGGAGATATTGGAGACAATTTTTCTGAAAATGATATAAAATATATTTATCGTGTAATTGAACCGCAGTTAGACCATAGTTCAAATTCAAATAGTATTCAATTAGATGGTGTAGAATCTATTTCTTTTCAATATGAAGATGGAAATCGAGATGCTGAAACCTTAATAATTGATCCATTAACAAAAGATATCATTATTATATCAAAGCGAGAAGAAACAGCTGTACATATTTATTCACTTCCATTTCCACAAGAGACTAATACTCTTTTAACTGCAAATTTGATCATGACCAAAGATTTTTATCCGAATGATAATTTTGTTACTTCACAATGGATTGTTGGCGGCGATATTTCTCATGATGGTAAAGAAATTTTAGTAAAATCATATAACGATATATTTTATTTTTCCCGAAAAAGTAATCAATCTTTTTATGATGCACTCAATAATGAAGAAATAAAATTTCTATATATCACTGAACCGCAAGGTGAAGCAATTTGCTGGGATGCAAATATTTCTGGATATTATACTTTAAGCGAAGAAGCAGATGATGCGAATCAGCCATCCCATTTATATTTTTATCCGAGGAATTGATAATGACATTTTTGAAAAAAGTCATTACCGATAATCAAAAAATTGAACTTTATAAGTTTAATGGAAAAAGCTTCGTTGAATTATCTAATAATTATTATAATGATAATGCTATTAAGGTATGTTTTTTAGATCTTGAAACAACAGGCCTTAATAAAGAAACATGTAAGATTATAGAATTTGCTGGCAAGTTGACTGCAATTGATAAGAATACTGGCGAATTGCTAGGTATTATAGATGAATATGAATCATTCAATGATCCAGAAGAAGATATTGATCCAGAAATTACAAGAATTACAGGTATTACAAATGAAATTGTGCAAGGACATTCTCTGAATTGGGAGTCGGTATCTCGCGTTATCAGTAATGCTGATATTATTGTCGCACATAATGCTAATTTTGACCGTTCATTTATGGATAAATATTTGCCGATTTCACAAGATAAAGTATGGGTATGTTCTGTCAATGATATTAATTGGCCAGAAAGAGGATTTGGAGCTAGAGGGCAAGAGATTTTATGTATCTGGCATGGTTTTTATTATGAGTCTCATCGTGCTATGTCCGATGTAGACGCGCTAATCCATCTAGTAACACATAATATTGAAGGATCGGATAGAGCATCACTAGAATTATTAGTCAATGCAGGAAAGCCTACCTATAAAATTGCTGCATTAAACAGTCCTTTTGAAACAAAAAATCTGCTAAAATCTAGAAAATACCGCTGGGATCCAGAAAATAGATATTGGTGGAAAAATCTATTATTAGAAGAGATTGAAATTGAGAAAGAATGGATGGCTGATAATATCTATAATGGGTATTTTCAAGGAAGAGTTGATGAAATTGCTTTAACTGAAAAACATAAATCTTAATCTTGTTCCTACAGCATTGATTCTCGTGCTTTTTCTTGATGAATAGATACTTATCTTATAAATTCATTTAAATAATTTTTATTTATGTCAAAAAAACAAAAAGTATCACAAAAAGAAGTTAAAAAAATAGCATCACTTTCACGACTCTCTCTATCAAAAAAAGAATTGACCAATCATACTAAAGATATGAATGATATTTTGGATTATATGGATCTATTAAATCAGGTGGATACAGAAAATATAGATGAATTAGTGAATGTTCATGATATGAAGAGTTCATTGCGAGAAGATACTTTTGAAGATTCTTTATCTAAAGATTCTGTAATTGAGAATAGTCCAAAATCATCTAAAGATTATATTGAAGTTCCTTTGGTTGTTAAGAAGGAAAGCCAGTGAATTTAGGTGTTATTCCTGGCCGATTAAATTCTACTAGATTTCCAAAAAAGATTGTCTACCCTCTCAAAGGAAAGTCTGTTATTCAGCACGTATATGACAATGCTAAAGAAGCAAAATTATTGAATCATTTGGTAATCGCTATTGATTCAATGGAGACATTATCTTATCTAAATAAAGATTCTGAAACAATCCTAACATCTCAAGGTCATGAATCTGGTACAGATAGAGTAGCAGAAGTTGCAGGAAAGTTTAACTGCAATGTTGTAGTTAATATTCAGGGAGATGAACCAAATATCAATGCCAAATTGATTGATAATCTCATTGAATTATTTGATGATCCAAATGTTGAAATGGCTTCTGTTGCATCAACTGATTTAAGTAATGATGATTTAGGAAATCCAAATGTAGTAAAAGTATCTTTAGATAGACATAATAATGCACATGACTTTCAAAGAAAAATTGACAATAAAGATATACAATATTTTCGCCATATTGGTATCTATGCATATCGAAAAAAAACACTCGATAAATTTACCAATTTGAGACAGTCAGAGAATGAAAAAAAATGGAAGTTAGAGCAATTAAGAGCACTCGATAATAATATTGCAATTAAACTATTAATTAGTGACTTTCAGCATAGAAGTATTGATGTCAAAGAAGATTTGAAATATTATGAAATCTAAAACAAAATTTATATTTGTTCTTGGCGGGGTAATGTCCGGTCTTGGGAAAGGTATCTCTGCTTCTTCAATTGGGTATCTTCTTAAAAGCGCTGGATTAAAAGTAAATATTTTAAAATTAGATCCTTATCTAAATGTTGATCCAGGAACAATGAATCCTTATCAACATGGTGAAGTATTTGTATTAGATGATGGATCTGAAACTGATTTAGATTTAGGACATTATGAAAGATTTATTGATGAGAATATGTCCAAAGATAATAATGCAACTGCAGGACAAATTTATAGCACTGTTCTAGACAAAGAGCGTTCTGGTGGATATTTAGGTGAAACAGTCCAAGTAATTCCCCATGTGACAGATGAGATTAAACAACGCATTAATCATTTAGCAAATAGCAAAAAATATGATGTTGTTCTTTGTGAAGTAGGTGGAACAGTTGGCGATATTGAAAGTTTGCCTTTTTTAGAGGCAATCAGACAATTTTCTTTGGATGTAGGTTATTTTAATTCACTGATTATTCATGTCACATTACTTCCACATATTTTTGCAAGTGGTGAGATTAAAACAAAACCAACACAACACTCTGTAATGAAATTACGAGAGATTGGTTTATCACCAGATTTTATTTTTTGCAGAACTTCACATGGAATTAATCAAGAGATCAAAGATAAGCTTGCATTATTTTGCAATGTGAAATCTGATCATGTGATTGAAAACAAAGATGTATCAAGTATTTATGAGGTACCTTTATTGTTAGAAGAGCAAAATATTACAAAAATGATATGTGAAAGACTGCAATTAAAGAATAAGCCATCTATTAAAAAATTAGAAAATTTTGTGGATACATATAAAAATCCTGATTATAGCGTTAAAATTGCAATGTGCGGTAAATATACAGAGTTGCATGATGCGTATAAGAGTATTACAGAGTCCTTTATTCATGCTGGAGTAGAAAATAATACAAAAGTAGAAGTTTTGTGGGTTAATACTGAAAAAATTAAAGATGATAAAAGTGCTAAAAAAGCTTTTGATGGTATCGATGGCATTTTAATACCAGGCGGCTTTGGATCTAGAGGAGCAGAAGGTAAAATATTAACTTCAAAATTTGCTAGAGAGAATCATATTCCATTTTTAGGAATCTGTTTAGGGCTACAATGTGTTGTCATTGATTTTGCAAGACATGTTTGTGATATTAAAAATGCCAATAGCACTGAATTTGATAGTAAAACTCCAAATCCAGTTATTGATTTAATGGAATCTCAAAAAGCTATTAAAATAAAAGGAGGAACAATGCGATTAGGGTCTTATGATTGCAATATACTCCCAAAGACAAAAGCCTCAACAATTTATAAGAAAAAAAATATTTCAGAACGTCATCGTCACAGATGGGAAGTGAATAATAAGTTTGTTAAAAAAATGAAATCAAATGGCCTTATCTTTTCTGGTATAAATAAAAATTTAGGTGTAGTAGAAATTGTAGAACTTTCTGATCATCCATGGTTTGTGGGTTGTCAATTTCATCCAGAACTAAAAAGTAGGCTAGATAAAGCACATCCATTATTCAGAGATTTTGTCAAAGCATCATTAAAGGAGCAAAAAAATGGCACAAAATAAAGTGAATTGTGAAAATGTTATTTTTGGCAATAAAAAGATTCCATTTATTGGTGGACCTTGTGTTATTGAGAGTAGAGATCATATTCTCAAAATGTCAGAAGCAATTTGTAGTGTTACAGAAAAATTGAATATTCCATTCATCTTTAAAAGTTCTTTTGATAAAGCTAATAGAACATCGATTGATTCTTTTAGAGGTAATGGATTAGATGAAGGTTTAAAAATATTAGAAGAGGTAAAGAATACATTTAATGTGCCTGTATTAACTGATATTCATCATCCAGAGCAAGCATCTCTTGTTGCTGATGTCGTAGATGTGCTTCAAATTCCAGCATTTTTATGTCGACAAACTGATTTATTAGTAGCTGCTGGAAAAACAGGTAAAGTGATAAATATTAAGAAAGGACAGTTCCTTTCGCCTTATAAGGTGAAAAATATTATTGATAAAGTTGTTGCAACTGGTAACAACAATATTTTAGTTACTGAAAGAGGAAATTCTTTTGGATATGATAGTTTAATATCTGATATGCGTTCAATTCAAATTATGAAAGAATTTGGCTTTCCTGTAATTTATGATGCAACACATAGTGCACAGATTCCAGGAAATTTTGAAGAAACTACTTCAGGAAACAGACAATTTATTCCTGGACAAATTTATTCTGCTGTGGCAACAGGTTGTGATGGTATATTCATGGAAGTGCATGATAATGTCGATAAAGCGTTGAGTGATGCCAGTACACAGTGGCCTATAGATCAGCTCGAATCTATATTAAAATCAATGTTAGCTTTTAGAGAAACTTATTTACATCATGGAGATAAAAATGGATAAAGATTTAAAAAATATTAAGCTACTTATCTGTGATGTCGATGGTATTCTTACAGATGGGCAACTTATCAAAGATACTGCAGGGGAAGAATCAAAAAGTTTTAACGTTTTAGATGGCGTAGGATTTGTGATGCTACGATTACTCAATCTTGGCATTAAAACAGCATGGATTACCGGAAGAGAATCTGCTACCACAGAATCAAGAGGAAAAGAATTACAAATCGACGATGTATATAATGGCGTGATTAGAAAAATTGACTCTTATGATGAATTAAAGAAAAAATATAATCTCCAAGATGATGAGATCTGTTTTATGGGTGATGATATTATTGATATCCCTATTTTAGAAAAAGTTGGTTTTGCTGTTTCTGTTCCTAACGCACCTGATTATGTTGCAAATTTTGCACATTATGTTACAAAAACACCTGGCGGTGAAGGAGCAGTAAGAGAAGTGATTGATATGCTCATTGCATCGAGAGGAAATTTTGACCAATTACTAGATCAGTTACTTTCTGAATTACGATGAATTACTATTTACTATTCTTTTTTATATTGATTAGTTGCTCTAAATCTTATCAAGCTGATACACATGTAGAAGATGTTCATGATCAACTATCTACCGATGTAGAAATTACATTAACTGAAAAAGGTAATATTAAAGCACTTATCAAATCACGACTATTAGAACGGAATAATGACAATTTAGAATTAAAATTAACAGATAATGTCAATGTTGATTTATATGATGACAACTATGAGCATTCATCTCTTATTACATCAAACTATGCGTTTGTTAGTGAAACGGAAAATAGGATTGATGCATTTGGAAATGTTGTAGTGGCGGCAGATAATGGACAAGAGCTTTGGACAGATTCATTGTTATGGGATAATAAAGCTGATAGAATATATACTGAAGCAACTTTAACTTTTATTTCTGGAAATTCTGATACATTATATGGCACAGGATTTGAATCTAATATTGATTTAACAGATTGGAAAATTACACAACCAAGAGGTTCTATTAATAATGAGTAAGATATTAAGCGCAACAAATTTAAAGAAGCAATATGGTCAGAAGAGTGTTGTCAATAATATTGATATCAATTTGAAGAAGGGCGAGATTGTTGGATTGCTTGGTCCTAATGGAGCGGGTAAAACAACTACTTTTTACATGATTACAGGAATGATTAGACCTTCATCTGGTACTATCTTGCTAGACAATGCTGATATTACAAATCTACCAATGTACAAACGTGCAAGAATGGGTATTGGATATTTAGCACAAGAACCATCAATTTTTGGGAAGCTAACTGTAGAAAATAATCTTAAAATTGTTTTAGAGACTATCTTGCCAAAAGATATGGATCAAAATAATTTAATTGATGAATTATTAGAGCAATTTAATATTGCTAAACTAAGAAATAGTTTAGGGTCAAGTTTATCTGGTGGAGAGAGAAGACGTGTTGAAATATGTCGCACTTTAGCTCTTAATCCTGACTTTGTACTTTTAGATGAGCCGTTTGCTGGAGTAGATCCTATTGCGGTAGAGGATATTCAGCAGATGATTATGTCATTGAAAGAAAAAAATATAGGAGTCTTAATTACTGATCATAATGTAAGGGAAACATTATCTATTACAGATAGATCATATTTGTTGCATAGTGGAGAAATTTTAAAATCTGGAAATGCAGAGACACTTGCAAATGATGAAGAAGTAAGAAGAATCTATTTAGGAAAAAAATTTAGACTAGATTAATGAATAAGCTTTCTACCAAGATTAGACAGAAGCAGTCTATAATACCAAAACAAATACTTCAATCTAGTTTTTTAGAGCTTGGACTTGATGAAATTGAAAAAGAACTAGAAAATGAAATCCAAAAAAATCCTGTCTTAATTGAAAAGAATGCAGAAGATTTCAGAGATAAGGGTGATGTAAGTTATGGTCTAGAAAAGCAAGATAGTTATGATTTGTTTTTAGAAAATATCAAAGAAGAAAAAAATGCCATTGATAACCTTATTAATCAAATTGATCAATCTGAAATTGATAATAAGTCAAAGAAAATAGCACAGCAAATTGTCTTCAATGTAGATAATAACGGTTTTTTAGATTCTGAATTAGAGTTAATTGCAGATAGTGAAGATGCAACGATGGAAGATGTTGAAAATACATTAGCATTTGTCAAGACATTAAGCCCTAAAGGTGTAGGATGTAAAAATTTACAAGAATATTTACTATTACAAATTGACGATGATGAGCAAACTTCATTAGATATTATCAAGAATCATTTTGACCAATTTCTTAATCAAGAATTTTTAGATATTAAATCCTCTTTATCTTGTTCAGATACTGATTTTGATAATGCAATGAATAACATTTCTTCTAAGAATTTTGCGCCAATAGTAGATTTGAATGCAGAGAATCAACAAGTGAATCCAGATATTATTTTACGACTGAAAGATGATAAGTGGATTATTCTAGTCAATGACAGACATTTAAGTAAATTTAAAATATCAAATGAATATTTAAATGCTGCAATGGATCAAAAAACATCTAAAGAAGAGAAAAAATTTATTGACGATCATATTAGCAGCGCACAGAGCATATTAGATACCATCACATTTCGATCAAATACTTTGAAAAAAGTAGTCAAAGAGATTATTGATGTACAACATGATTATTTGTCTGAAAAACAACAACATCCCAACCCATTGAAACTAGAGGATATTGCTAAAAGGATTGAGATGGACATATCGAGTGTGAGTAGAACAGTAAAGAATAAATATATTGATACTCCATTAGGCCTTTTAAGCTTAAAGAGTTTTTTTGCTAATCAGATAGTTAAAAAATCTGGTGAAATAGTCGGAACAGAGGATTTAAAGACTGCTATCAAAGAAATTATAGCATCAGAAGATAAACATAACCCATTATCTGATTTAGAGATTGTAGAATTATTAGATGAAAGAGATTTTGCAATTGCAAGAAGAACTGTAGCTAAATATAGAGAATCAATGAATATATTAAATACCAAGAAAAGGAAATTAAAATGAGTGTGAGACATTGTATTAAAGTTGATGATTTTTCTAAAAATGAAATAATTGATTTATTTGAATTAACTGCTGAATTAAAACATAAATACAGAACCAAAGAAGATTTTAAGCCATTTAAAAATCATTCAATGGCAATGATATTTGCTAAACCATCTGCAAGAACGCGAGTTTCTTTTGAAACTGGCTTTGCTTGGATGGGAGGACATGGAATTTATTTAGCTCCACAAGATATTGGACTTGGTAAAAGAGAAAGTGCTGCTGATTTAGCACAATTATTTAGCAGATATAATGATCTAATTATGGCGCGTGTTTTTAGCCATAATGATATGTTAGATTTTGAAAAGCATGCTACGGTTCCTGTCATTAACGGTTTAACAGATTATAATCATCCTTGCCAGATTTTAACAGATATGTTTACCATTTGGGAGGCAAAACAAAAAGATATAAGTAATCTCAAAGTAGCATATGTCGGTGATGGTAACAATATTGTTAATTCATGGATTAGATTGGCTGCCATATTACCATTTGAATTTACATGTATTTGTCCTGAAGGGTATGAACCTCGTCAAGAGACAATCAATTTTGCAGAATCAAAAGGTCTATCTAAAATTAATATTTCTCATGATCCAGCAATAGGTGTGATGGATGCAGATGCAATTTATACAGATGTATGGGCTTCTATGGGTCAAAAAGAAGAGATTGATGAACGCATCAAAATATTTTCTCCATTTCAAGTCAATTCAGAGTTAGTAAAGAATGCTAAAGATGATTATCTGTTTATGCATTGTTTACCCGCAGAGCGAGGTAGAGAAGTTACTAATAATGTGATTGATTCAGACAATTCAATTGTATTTGAGCAGGCAGAAAATAGACTACATACACAAAATGCTATTATGGTTACTTTGTGCCATAAAGTTTAGAAATTTTTGATTTCTAACTGATTTCCATCAAATACGGCGTAATTATAATTTTCTTCATTACATTCGCCTAGTAAAATTAATTCTCCACCATTTAATATTTTATGATAAGAGTGGTGATAATGACCCATAATAACGTATTTGAATCCTTCATTAATTTTTTGTTGAGAAAAACTCTCTAATTCGTCATGGATTCTATTGAGTCTATCCTGATTAATTTTATGTGAATCTTTTCTTTCGTAAGATATCTTGTTTGCAATTTTTAATGCAATACTTTTTGGAAGAAGAGAGTATGTTTTGATAAATATATTACTGCGAATTACTTTCTTTAATAATCGATATGATTTATCCCAAGACAAAATTCCATCTCCATGAGTAATATATATCTTTGTGTTATTATATTCGGTCGTTGTGTCATCTAGGAAAGCTTTTGTAATATATTTTTTGAAGTAATCTCCAATCCAATAATCATGATTACCTGCTATAAAATAGATATCAAAACCTTTATTTTTCATTGCTTTAATTTTTGATAATACTTCTTCGTATTCACTAGAGCTTTGATTGCGATACTCAAAGAAATAATCAAAACAATCTCCCATAATAAATAGAGAGCCTTTAGTATTATTTACAGATATAGAATTTAGAAACTGTGTAAATTTTGCAATCTTTTCATTTTCTTGATGTGATTTTAAGGGTTTAAAGTGTGTATCCCCAAAAAAGTATATTGGTAGTTGCATCGCAAAAATTACTCTTTAAACTAAGCTTGTTCAATAGTAATATTATTGATATGAAATTCGTCATAATATATCTTTTATTTAGCCAATTGATTTTTGGTCAAAGTTTTGGCCAAAATAAGGTTCAATATGATACCTTTGACTGGGAATACATTGTTAGCCCTAATTTTAATGTCTATTACTATGGAGATAATCATGATCTTGCAATTTTCACATCTAAAGTTGCAGAAGAGTCATTAGAACAGATAGGAAAACATTTAAGATGGAGAAGCAGTAAGCCAGTCAAGATTATTGTATATACTTCCCATAATGATTTTCAGCAAACCAATATTATAAACCCTTATATGCCCGAAGGTGTTGGTGGAGTGACTGAACTATATAAGAATCGTATTGTTATTCCATTTGAAGGGTCTTATACACAGTTTAAGCATGTTATTCATCATGAATTAGTTCATGCCTCCATTAATGATATGGTATATGGTGGAAATGCTCAAGGATTAATCAGTGGAAGAATAATGCTACAAATACCTCTCTGGGCAAATGAAGGCTTAGCAGAATTTTTATCAACTGACTGGGACAGTGAAACCGATATGGTAGTAAGAGATCTTGCTATTGAAGAACAGTTACCTACTATTGATCAGCTCAATTATTCTATTCTTGCCTACAAGGGCGGTAATTCAGTTTACCAATATATCACTAAAAAGTATGGCAGAGAAAAAGTCGGTGAAGTATTTCAGCAAATGAAAAGAACGCAAAATGCCGAAAAAGGATTTAAGAATGCATTGGGGGTAGATTTTGAAGAATTGACAGAAGATTGGCATGATTATCTAAAGAAAGAATATTGGTCTGATATTAATAAAAGAGAAAAGATCGATGATTTTGCAGAAAAAATTACAGACCGATCAAAGACAAGGAATTTTTACAATGTCAGTCCTTCGTTTTCTCCTGATGGTAATACAGTAGCATATTTTACAGATCAGGATGGATACATGGATCTTGTTCTTTATAACCTTAATTCAGGGAAGCAAAAGAAACGATTGATTCGAGGAAATACAAAACCAGATCTTGAAGAATTGAAATGGTTACAACCAGGATTATCATGGTCTTCAGATGGAAAGTCTATTGCTTTTGCATCAAAAAGCGGTAAAGAAGATTCGATTATAATTGTTGATGTCAGTGATGGGAGCTATGAGAAAATACCAATTGCATTAGATGGCGTCTTTACTACATCATGGCATCCTAACGATGATAAAATTGTATTTATAGGTCATAAAGACGATGCAAGCGATTTGTATGTAATTGATCTTAATACGAAAGAATTAAACAATTTAACCAATGATACTTTTTCAGATTTTTCTCCAAAATGGTCATCTAATGGTGATATGATTGTATTTAGCTCTGATAGAGGAATCAATACTGGTTCGGTTGATATGTTTGACATTGATTTTTCTCAAAATGATATATTTATATATGATATGTCTAGTGAAAAGATTACACAAATTACTAATACACCTTACAATGAAGATTATCCGGTTCTCAACAAAGAGAATACATTATTCTATACTTCAGATTATAATGGTGTATATAATATTTTTAAGCACAATATATCCAACGATAATGCCTTTCCGATTACAAATGTTATTACAGGTATCCAGCAGATTGATATCGATCATAACAGTGATAAATTAATTTTTTCTGGCTACAACGAAAGAGGATGGGATTTATTTGTTATGAATCAACCTGACAATCAAGAAGAGAAGGTTGTTCCAGAAACAAAGTTCTATAGCGAAAGAAATGAAGTGGATACATTTGAAGACTTACGTTTTGTTAAAGCTCAAGTTCAGAATGAAGAATCTCAAGATTATTCTAAATATATCTTTGCAAGAAATTATACAAGATTCAATAAATCTGATCAAGAAGATGATAAGGAAGAGGATACAGAAATTGATTCATTACGCGTTGCAGATGGGTATACTGCTCAACCTTATAAAACAGATTTTTCTATTGATTATATAGCTACAAGAGCATCTATTGATAATCTTTTTGGTACTCGCGCATTAGCTAATCTTGCTTGGAGTGATGTTATGGGCGATCACCAAATTATGATGGGAACCAATTTAGTGCTAGATCTAGATAATAGCGATGTTGTCATTAGTTATGCCTATTTGAAAAATAGAATGAACTATTATGGTACTATTTTCCAACAAGCAAACACTTTTTCATTGGGATACAGTACTACTTCAGATTATATCGGAAGATTGAGAGACTATGGTGTAGGATTTTTTGCACAATATCCATTTTCTAAATTTAGTCGCGTTGATTTTGGGGGAACACTTCGATCAGTTGATTATGAAGTAAAAGAATTTGATATTTTTAATCTAACGTATGATTCTGTATATGAAGAAAACCTTACAGCAATGATGCCAATGGTAAGTTTTGTTTTTGATAATAGTAGCAATACCTATACGGGCCCAAATGATGGATTAAAACAATATCTTACATTCCAATTTAGCCCTGATATTGGCGATGACTCTGTTTCTTTCCAGACTATGAAATTTGATATTAGAAAATATTTTAAGATTAACAGAAATTATAGCATTGCTACGCGATTAATGCTAGGAAAGAGTACAGGAGATAAGCCGCAAAGATTCTTTTTAGGTGGTAACTCTCAAATGACTATTTTTTCAGATACTCAAACAGAAGGAGAAGATGACTCTGGTTTTTATGCACAAAGAGTATTGCAGTATGAAAACTCCTCCATATTAGAAGATGTATATTTCAGTGAATATGTTTTTCCTGTAAGAGGTGCAAGATATCGAGAACGTACAGGAGAAAATGTTGCCGTTGCAAACTTCGAATTTAGATTTCCTTTTGTAAACTATGTAGATGTGAGCTTTCCTGCAAAGATTAGATTTGGAAATATTTTTGGACATCTATTTGTTGATGTTGGTGCTGCATGGGATTCCAGTGAAGAATTTGATAATAGTGCATTGATAAGAGATAAGTATGGTTTATCTGATCCAGAAGCTTCTCCTATTATTTCTACGTTCGGTATTGGTATGAAAATGTTTACTCCTTGGGCACTATTAAGACTTGATACTGCATGGGATCGTTATCCAAATGGAGACTATTCCAAACCACAGTATATTCTATCTGTAGGATATGATTGGTAATCTGTTGAAATTTTCAATTCAATCTGAAGATAAACATTCATTAGCAAGAGTAGGTAAAATAGAAACGGATCACTCTGTTATAGAAACTCCTGTATTTATGCCAGTTGGTACTCATGGTGTCGTAAAATCATTATCTCCAAATGAACTATATGATATGGATACTCAAATTATGCTTTCTAATACGTACCATCTTTACTTAAGGCCTGGTACAGATATTATACAGAAGAATGGCGGATTGCATCAATTTATGAAATGGTCCAATAGTATTCTTACTGATAGTGGAGGATATCAAGTATTCTCATTAAGTAATATGAATAAGATTACAGACAATGGCGTAGACTTTAAGTCACATCTTGATGGAAGCATGCATTTTTTTACACCAGAGACTTCAATGGAAGTGCAAAGAAAATTAGGATCAGATATTATTATGGCTTTTGATTATTGCCCTTCTGCAGACTGCTCAAAAAAGGAATTAAAACGCGCCTCTAGACTGACAGAGGATTGGACAAAAAGAGCATATGAATATATGAATGATCAATCGCCTTTGTACGGCCATAGCCAAACATTATTTCCAATCATTCAAGGAGGAATTGATAAGGAAGAACGCTTAAAATGCCTAGATCAAATGCTACCTTTTGCT
>MDSV01247126.1_pt1 | contig 16137 bp, 7 predicted proteins | sample 810851 | NCBI WGS metagenome assembly MDSV01 (sample SAMN05326640, study PRJNA326480) | marine metagenome | isolation source: seawater | place: Atlantic Ocean: North East | collected 2012 | reverse complement strand
TTTCTAACTTAGTGAGGTATGATTTCGAACTTTCAATGCTTTTTCTCACGTGCAGCGCGCGGAACACACTTCCCCGAATCCGACTTATCTACTTGCTCAAAGAGGAAAAGCGAGGGAAATTTTGATTTTTCTAGAAGCCGGAAGAAAAAATCAGGATTAATTTTTGAAGTTATGAGGGGTGTCAGCGAGCCAGCTTCGATTTCTTTCGCCAACCCAGGTGAAAACGGTGTCGTGATTGTTCTCTAACACCAGGTAACACCAGGCACCCAGTTTTACAAAAAAATTTAAAGACCCTAAATGCTAATGCGGTGAGGGTAAAGGGAGGAGGGAGGGCATCCCGCACAAAAAACGGTCATTCGAGTGTAGGCAAGAGCCGATTTTCAGCGATCATGAGTAAGAATTATCACTACGCTTGTAGTACTGAATCGTACTTTGGAAAAACAACTAGCTCCCGCTATCATAAACGTAAACGTGTTACAGCTCTTTGTCGATGTGAGCGTAGCTCTCCAAGTCTGATCACTCAAAATTTCAACAAAGTGTATAAGAAGTTACTCACACGAGAGATAGATTACACTTGTGTGAAAACAATGAACGAGCGACAAAATATCTGCAGTGCGACTTGTTATGGCAAAGGTCATGTGTTCGTCACTGCAGCTGATGACGAAAGTTCACTCGAACTAAAGGAATATAGTCCGCAGTTCTTACGTGTGAGAATGGGTGTCTTCCTGAGCATCCTTATTGGCTACTCTTGTTACTATTTAACAAGGAATAGCCTTACATTTACTGCTCCGGCAATGGTTGCTACGGCAAGCCTCGGATTGGATATCACTTCAATTGGAGTGATTACCTCCATTTTTCCCCTCTGTTACGGATGTAGTAAATTTATTAGTGGGGTAGTTGGGGACGCTTTATCCCCGAGCATTATGCTTGGCGGTGGTTTAGTTGCCACAGGTTTTGTGAACATTATGTTTGGTGCTAGTTCAATATTGCCCGTGTTTTGTGTGCTATGGGCTATGAATGGTATTTTGCAAGGTTTTGGTGCACCAAGCTGTGCAAAAATCCTCACCTCCTGGTTTGCCTCCAAGGAAAGAGGAACTTATTGGGGTATGTGGAATATTGCCCATAATTTGGGAGGCTTTACTGCACCTATCTTGGCTGGGACCGCTGCTCGTACATATGGGTGGAGCTGGGGGCTCTGGGCACCCGGTTTTGTTGCAGTATTTGTTGGTGCTGTGATTATTCTCACTCTTAAAGACTCTCCAGAAGCCAAAGGCTTTGAGCCTGTTGAAAATATAAGAAACGACGAGGAGGAAAAAAATCAACAAGTGGAACAAAAAATTAATTTATGGGAGAATTTACTTCACAATGTCCTTTCAAATCCTTTTATATGGGGACTTGCGTTCACATATTTTTGTGTTTATATTGTTAGACAAGGAATTACATCTTGGTCAGTTTTTTATTTAATAAAAGAGAAGGGTGTTATAGATGCTGGTGCAGCAGCAGTACGTGTATCTGGGCTTGAGCTCGGTGGCCTTGTTGGAAGTCTATTGGCGGGTAGAATAAGTGATTGGTATATAGCGAGTTCGAATGGTGGAGCTGTCGGCAAGCGTATCCAAATTGTGATCGGATACCTTGTCGGAGTGGCTTTCATGCTATTATCATTCAGGGCCATCCCTGCAGGTATGCCGTTTTTGCAAGCACTGATCGTATTTATGATTGGCTTTTTCCTGTATGGTCCTCAAATGCTCATTGGCTTATGTGGAGCTGAAATCGTCGGGCGACGTTCGGTAGGTGCTAGTGAGGGCTTTCTAGGATGGATAGCTTATCTAGGTGCTGCAAATGCTGGTGTGCCTCTTTCGCTTCTTGTGCAACAATATGGGTGGGATGCCTTTTTCCTTTCCCTAATTTGTGCGTGTGGAATTGGGATATTATTGCTAGCACCACTCACAGGAGCAAAAAGTTATCTACAGCGTCAGAACTAAGTTGAAAAATGCGTGAATACATGCATGAATATTCCAAAATGTCTATTGGTGAGCTCCAAGCGACGCTTAGGATTCAATATTGACTTTTTTTAGAGCTACTTTACATGACTAAAAAAGTCTCCTTTTTTCTTTATTTTTCATTTATCTACTATCTCAAAAGAAATATATTGAGGTGAGTAATCATATGTATTATGATCGATAATATTCGTATCACTCAGCTCTAAACTAAAGAAATCCATCGTATCAATATCCTACAGTAAATAATCAGTTTCCTTTTCCTATTCATTTTAATGAAAGTAACCACATTTACCTGAAAGAGTGGTCCCGCATGCCAAGTCCCCATATTAAGCTTTACAATAGTTCCCCCTTGAGTTAGAAATAAGAAATTAAAAGGAATTGTCATTAATTGTAATACCAGTAACTTTGAAAGCCACAAGATCATTCAGTGATGGAGGATTATCTATGCGAAAGTTAGCTTTAGCAACGACTATGTACCTGCAATAATCAGATATTTAGTAAATGTTTCTCTTGTTCTTTTCTTTTGATTTTTACCACGGAGAATTTTGAACTGATGCTAAGCACTGCGTGACTTGCTCGTGATACGTAATTTTATGGAAGTTTAGCGTTCTTTCTTCTTTTCTGAATATATAATATCTCGGAGTCCCACGATTTATCTCCAGTTGAAGTTCCTGTACAAAATCGTGCCTGCGTGAGTTAAGGAACTTTAAAAAAGAGGCTGCGTACGTCTGTTGAGAAACCTTTTCCATCGTATTGCCACGATACAACCTTCAAATATCATGTGAAAAGGAAGAGAAGTAAAAAATGTATATCGGTATACCTGTCCGAACTGCTCAAAGTTATCAGAATTGATTTCGACCGCAAGTATTTCTTTTATCAGAGTAACTCGCCTTTCTGACTCATTATTGCAACAGCTTCTTCTGGACCAGGAATGTCTATGTCTTCGTGGTGAGTCTCGGCAACCACCGGTAGCGCCAATAGTATTCACTCGTGGCGAGCAGCGATACATTCAATCAAACGAAATGTAAAACTTTTACTCCTTATTCAGTGTTAACGTTTTTCGAGATACTATGATATCAAACAAAGATGCGAGAAACTTTCTTATAAATTATTCCATAAATTCAATATTCCAACTTGAGATCTTGAGTTCCAAACATCTATAATTCTTTATATCCCTCTGACTTTCCCTTAATGAATCCGTTTAATCTGGCATTTTATTTTACAGACATAAAACAAAGTTTTTTCTTGTTTTTAGAATTTTTATAGTTCTCTTTTTAATTTTTTGTCAATATGGGGGTGTAGAACTCCAATTGGGTGGCATACCTAGGAACATGTTTAGCGTATATAGTACTATACTGGTTGAGGGAGTAGAGGTTTCAATCGAAAGACGGGAAAATTTTTCAAAAAAGAGGAAGTGTCGAACTTAACTCAGCGCAAACGTACACAAAGTTTATACAATGCCAAGGTTTAACACCTATCTTATTTTCTTTAAATTCCGTCTTATCACGTTTCACTCTAAAATTCATTGTTTTAGAGAGATAATTACTTTACAGGTTGGACAGTGTGGAAATCAGATCGGCACCGAATTTTGGAGCAAGGTAGACCGTTTTAATCTTCTTTTTCTTAAAGTATTAAACTGAAGAATCGCGTATAAAGTTGTGCTCTGAGCATGGAATCAGCAAATCGGGCTCCTTCAATGAAGTCGCTGAATCTTCTCCGGGGATAGATAGGAAAGATGTATTTTTCTATCAGGCTGATGACAACCACTACATTCCGCGTGCTCTGGTTAGTTTTTTCCTCTAGGAAAGTTTCTTACTTTAAAATATTTTTCAGTTACTAGATCTTGAACCACGTGTGATAAATGGGATAAAGAATTCGGATCATAAGAGGCTTTTTAATAATGAAAATATGTACGTGTCGCAGCAAGGTGGAGGAGCAGGTAATAATTGGGCAAGCGGATATTCACAGGGAGCAAGTGTAGAGGTATATTTCCTTTTTGTAACTTTCTGAAACTCACGTACTTTCGTTATTCCTCAGAATGAGATTATGGATATGATAGATAGAGAAGCAGATGGTAGCGACAGCCTGGAAGGATTCGTGATGTGCCACTCAATAGCTGGCGGTACAGGTTCAGGGCTGGGTTCTCATATCCTTGAGGTTCATAGAAGATAGTTCTTTTGTTCAAATTGAACATTTTTTTAGGCCCTCGGTGATCGATATGGCAAAAAACTGGTTCAAACATACAGTATTTTCCCCAATCAGAATGAAATTAGCGGTAATATTACTCTTATCAATATAGACTCTCCGTGTTGAATGCTTTGTAGATGTAGTTGTGCAACCCTACAATTCTCTTTTAACTTTGAAAAGATTGATTTTGAACAGTGACAGCGTGGTTGTTCTCGATAATACTGCATTAAATCGAATTGCGGAGGAAAAAATGAAAATTGATAATCCTACATTTTCGCACACGAACTCCCTGGTCTCTTCTGTAATGGCGGCGAGCACGACTACGCTGAGATATCCTGGATACATGAATAATGACCTGGTCAGTTTAGTTGCGGAAAGTTTTTTTAATATTGCTTCCATGAAAGATTTTTATTTTTAAAACCTTAGTCACTGGTACCTACACCACGATGTCATTTTTTGATGACAGGGTACACTCCGCTGAGCTCGTATGCACACGGGTTGAACGCGTGAGAAAAACTTTGTCTACGATTAACATCATTTCTGAGAGCATTTATAGGACACGCAAGACCACGGTGCTAGATGTCATGAGACGATTATTGCAGGCCAAAAATATTATGGTATCATCAAATATCAGAGAACAAGAATTTGAAGAGGTTTCCTCTATATATTTTTCATGACTGTCATACAACTAAACTTTCTGAATACAGAGTAAATATATATCAATCTTAAACGTGATTCAGGGAAATGTAGATGCATTTCAGGTAATGCTTGAAAACTATTTATGAAGAATTTAGTTTAATATTTCTGTCGTGGGAGTATACAAATCATTTTCGCTTTGCAACCAAATTTTTTTTGCTTATTTTAGTTTGATTAATTCAGAAGAGTTTTTGGGAAAGACCTTGCTTATATTTCTTATTTTAGGTTCATAAGAGTCTACAAAGAATTCGGGAGAAGAGACTGATAAATTTTATTGATTGGGGTCCAGCAAATATCCAGGTTTATTGTATTTTTACATATTTGCGCACGATGAACAACATTCTTCTGCTAGGTTGTCGTGTCCAGAAAGTCACCGTACGTCCAAACATCACATCGTGTGAGTGGAATGATGCTGGCAAATAACACATGGTAGAATTTTTGTGTTCTTTTACAACTTTTACAATGAAATATTTTGCTCTAGTATTCGTCACCTATTTAAAAGCTGCCTAAGTCACTACGACAAGCTTATGCGTAGAAAAGCGTTCCTTGATCAATATGAGAAATATGATATGTTTCGAGTATGCTTTATCATTTTTCCCTACATCATATAATCAAGTGCACAGGAAAATTTTACTGAGTTTGATGACTCAAAGGAGGCATTAGAGAGCCTCATAAATGAGTATGAAAAATGCCAAGAGAAGCAAAGTTAAGAGTCACCTAAGTGCCCACAGTATTTTACTCCATCAAATTCGATCACGAAGCTTTGAATTTTTATTAGTAATATCTGGATGTAACTCCGCTGTATCAAAATAGTACAAACGTAATGATATCGAGGAAGTGAGAATACCAAGTAATAGCTGTAAATTTGGAGATATGTCGAATAAGATTATACTAAACAACATAGTAACGAGCATCGCCATTGAGGTACTGTATACTTTAACAATTGTATCGGCATATTTCATAATCCAGCTCACTAGAAGTCCAGTGAATGCAAGATTAAAAACTACAAACCAAGTTATGATGTTATATCCACGAGTCACAACTCTCGGCCATAAAGATATTCCATTCGAATATCCAACATTAACATCATCAAAAAATAATCTTAAACCATTGAAAATCACACCAAAACCATAGAGTTGAATATTCTGCCAATACAAATTATCATTATTCATTTTCATGAGCTTCTCAGTGTAGACACCTGCTAAAGCACTGAGACATGCAGAAATAATCCCAAGAACATAACCCATCAATGGCGCCGCTAAAGTAGAGCCTTTATCACAACTGATTTGGCTTATTGTAGCGCCTATCATCAGCAGAGCTAATGCTATCCACTGTAGTCTATTGAGGTGACGCTTTAGTATAATTCGAAAAAGTAGACCAGTAGTAACTATTTTCAAATTTCCTAGGATTTGGTAAGTAGAAGGATCTACATATTGAAGGGTCAAAAACTGGACATTGTTATGAATCAAGTAAATGATGCTCGGTATAGGATATAAAAGAGCACTCTTCCAATCGCGCGTTATGTGCGTGCCTTTCGGATCTATCAAAAACTGACGGTGTAGTAGTAAACTTGAAACAACCTAGGAAAAGAATAAAAAAACTTCTCAAGAAAAGAAAACCAACCAGTTTCAATACTTCAGCTAAAAATGGTACAGTGGCGAAATTGTATCTGTATTCTCCATTTGACTTAGATGCAGTAGTCAAGAGGCCTTGTGAACTCGTCGCCAATGTTAATGTAGCCGCCATCATTAACTTGTAATATCCAGCAGTCATTTTTTTGTCCGTGCGAAGTTTTTTAATCAAAAACTCAATTTTTATATTTATTTGTCTTTATGCAATTATGCTTTTATACCGGGTACCTGGTACAACTCGTACTGAAAGTACGGTATATAAGTGTTGCTTTACTTCTGCCGACATAAAAAAGCTAACCGAATGTGAAACGGCTTTCATTATGTTGGATGTTGTATCTTTTTAAAAATGCTCGATTCATATTTAGGGTTACATACTTTGACTAGTCAATATGTTTTTTAAAACTTTTATTTTTTGTCTCAACTCGCGGTGCATCTTTTGAGAAGCTGCTTCTAAAAATATTGCATCTTTGGTATACTGTTCTTGCAGCCTCCTCGCTTCATCTTGGATTTGAAGTAAATTAATCGTATCACTAGTTATATATTCAGAATAATTTGTCGAAAATATTCCATTGTATTTCCCATAATGCTCTGACTCAGGCATATGGTTCAGAACTGCTAATTCCTCGCTGTTTTGAATACCTGGGACTGAATTGATTTGAGATAGTTCATTGTCAGGAAAGGCTCTTTGAGCTATTTTCGAGTTTTCTTGATCAGTTATGCTAGAGTTTGTCAGTGCTTGACGGACTTCGTCGGGCAACTCAGAATCAAAATTCACTCCTGAGACTATTTCAATTTGGTTTTTTAGATGAGCATCAATCCGTGCTCTCCTGATCTCAGTGGTATATTCCCGCCAGTTTCTCTCGTTAAAACCATAGTTAAAGTATGCATCTTGTTCTACTCCGCGAACTCTCCATGGCAGCATGTCTACATTATTTAGATCTAGGTCAAAGATACCCCCGTGTCCTAAATGTAAGAACTCTTTGTACTCTTCTGGCGGAATAAATCGTGATCCCCCAGACCCACCAGGTAGAATGCGCTGACCTCTTGAGTTGAAGCGAGCAAGTGGTGGTTGCCCATTGAACGTGTTCCATCTTCCATCTGGCAGCTGAGCAGGTGGAATACTATCTTGAACCTTGGGTTTTCCTGGAGGTGCCTTTGGTAATGGAATAAGCCCTGAGCCTTTCGACCCTACTATATTATCCTTTATTATTTTTTATTAGTTATTTCTTACTTCAAGGTTTAAAAAATCGTACCTTCTCACTTTTGGTGGAAATATTACCATACAACTATAGGGATTGTTCGCAGACGATCGAAAAATAACGTAATTGCCTCACCTCACTGTATATTTTGTTCTCCGACTCGCTTTCACGAGAAACTTGTCCCGAAGGAGCGTCACTTTCACCAAATAAAAAAGTTGTAGGATCGGTCATGAATATCTTTCTAAACTCAAAACTCTATAATATGGAATCATGATAAATTGACTGGCACGGTGAAGGAGGAAGGACACATTATCTGTGTTTTACATACTCACCTTTAAAATGTGTGAAAGGTGTACCTATTCACTTGGTTATTAAGAACTTATAAAATTCATAAAAAACGGATGTGCCAAGATTTATCGCGGTACTGAAGCCGTGTATACGAATGAAGGACTTAATAAGGCTCTCTTGAACACCTATAGTGTGGTTAGAATATAAGAACCACGCAAAGCCGGTTCTGAAGAGTATTATAGCAGTATTTTTGTGCTATATTTCCTTGTTGGAATGAGTTATTTAGAACACGCAGTTGACTAGAAGTTTACCGTGTTGGTGTGCAATCAAAAAATAAAAAATGATGTGAAAAGTAAACAATTTTTTTTTACTTTTCCTTTTCAAAGGCCCGTAGAAAATTCTATCTTTGTAACGAAACAATTTATACGCACTTCACTAACGAATAAAAATTATTCAGAACTTCAATCACAAGAGTACTATGTATCAAACGATCCACATTCATGTTAGTTCCCGCTTTGCGCCACACAATAGCTGGAAAAGTTGCCTCAAGCAGCAGAAAACACCTCCCAAGCGTCTCCACTTTCAGGTTCTTTCGTCACCTATGAGTTGTTGAGTTTCATATGTGATATTTTTGTCAGGTATTCGCAAAAGGAAAGCAACAAAATCGAAGAGGTTCGAACCCAAAGCAAGGAGGTTCTGTGTAAGAATAATTTTGACTTAAACTTTCGAAAGAATGACTTTATGCAAATGCAGAGAACAATTCTTACCGCCGATTGATCCAGATAATGAACAATTTGTAATTTATGTCCGGTCAAAAAAAGGGTTGAAAACGTGGTTTCCTCTCAACGTAGTCACGGGAGGTTCAACTGCTAATACCTTAGTGAAAGGTTTAGACAGTAATTTATCGAAAGATGTGTGTCTTTCTCTTTTCTATTATCATTTTTCTCATTACTTCTTGCAGATGGCTCTGAAATCACTGACAAACAATATTGGCCAAGCTTTGTACAAAGAGCAGGTTCAGCTGGAAGAAATGGTCAGAAAAATGCCTATGTTGAAGAGTGCGAGAGAACTTGAGTATGGATTCAGTGTCTTGGACAAAAAGAATCCCAACTCTATGTTTAAACCTTCAGAAAAGGACGTCTATGTTATTCCACCGGAGGAAGAGACGCGGATGCCAGCCCAGGAAGCAGCAGAGGGTCTTAAAAAATTCGGAGACAACTTCAAAAAATTAATTGATGGGGGTAACTGAAACTTGAAATCAAAGCTTCGCTAGAGTTCTTCCTTTTTCATTAAGTGTGCGCATTGTTTGTGGCGAATAAAAAATACTCAATCATATCCAGCACTTTTGTTTTCTTGTTCTGTTTTGTTTCGTTAATAACAGCACCAGTAACTATATTTTTCTTTAGTATTCAGTGAAAAGAAATACTTCGTCATCAAAAGTACCTCCTACACTAAACAACCACGGTTGCGCAGGATGCAGTACACAATTGCGACATGCGGAGAATACTTTTGTGCGACTATCTTTGATTGTTTTCAGCGGTTTTATTGCCACCCTTGACAAAAAATCTGCTACAAAAAAACTAAAAATCTGAACTGAAGAGTCATTCAATTCAATAGAGAAAAATGGTTGAGTCTTATGAAACTCTACTGATATCACACCATAGTTGAAAGATAGTGTACGTTCTGCATTACTCGACTGCTCAATATTGTACCAATATAATTTACCGTTAGCACAACCTACCAAAATGTAGTCACCTTGTGGATGCACATCCAAAGTGTTTACACGAGTTGACTCAAATACAAATTTACGTAAAATTTGCTGACTTTTGAGATCATATACTACAATGAACTTCACAGAAGCGACCAAAAGGCATGGTTTGCAAGGGTGGAAAATGATTCTCGAGATACTATTGTTCCCTTCTATGGATAGTTTTTGTGATGTTCTTTTTGAAATCTGGTGGACACATATCTCATTTATATTTGATCCATATACGCAAAGGAAATCACCCTTATGGTGCCAAGATGCATTAGTTAGATAATACGGATTTGTAACATTGTATACTCCTTTATTTAAGTCGAACCAGCCACAAGGAACTTTACTCGGGAGCTCAATAGAAGTACTTGCCGTCATTCTTTCGGTATTAATTTCTATTGGACCGTCATTGAATCGAGATTTCAAAGCATCCATCAAGTCTACAAAATATACAGTATCAAATACGTGGAAAGAAATCAAGGATTTATCTCTCTGGGGGCACCATGTCACACTAGACACTGGTGCCACTGTTTTGATCATATGAAGGCATCTCCCCGTAGATAAGCTCCAGATTCGTACTGTGCTATCAAACGCAGAGGATGCTAATAAATTTCCAGACGGATGTACACTCATTGATGTTATTGCCTTTTCATGTCCAGCAAACTTCATCATAAGCTTTGAAGGGAAGAGAGGCTTCACATCGTGTGTCTGAAAGTCTTGTAGTAAGTCAGATACATTCATATCCATTTTTGACCTTTTAGCCCTAGGGCACATATAAAGATCCAGGCATCTACCAAACTGCTCGTTGAGGAAGTGTTTGAACACGGGTACACAGCGCAGTGTACCTAAATTAGATATATCACCTGTATTGCCAAGGTATTCAAGAGGTGCATTGTATGAATCTTCATGACCCCCAAGTTTGACACGGGGAGCTCTAAGTGCTCCTCTTTCTGAATGTACCGAATGTTCAATGCCATTCCAAAGTAATCCTAGCTTAGGAGCTATCTGGTGCAGCCTTGATAACTCAGGTTTTCTTTTACGAATAGATCGCAAAATATTAATGACACGTTTGGATTCCCATTTTGAAGCTAGAAAGCGGCGTTTAGGCTCGTTAGCCCGACCAATTTCGACTTTAGATGTATGTATTTGCGTATTTACATCGATATCATTCATAAACACACCCGTGCATAAATTACGAATAAACTTTACTTCATTTGCCGATAGATATATGCCAGAACCGAGCTTTTTGTCTACGAGCTGTCTCCAACTATCACTCCTGTCTATTTTATGTAAAAGCTCGTCGAGAGAGTCCACCCTTTTCTGTTTTTCCAGTTTTAATCCGAGTAACGAATAACCGACGTGACTCTCATCGCGATACCATTCATCTGGAACGTCTCCGGTGGTATTAGAGTTCGATATTGAGTCGAAGTTCATTAAAACACCGGTTTATAACTTGGAAGAGTCCAACCGTTCCTTTGTATTGCATATACCTATACGTTCGTTGTGCAACCTGTTACTTATAAAAGTATTACTGAGTTCCTTTCTTGAAAGGACAACTTTTTCACAGTGTGGAAGACTCAATCTTCCTTTTCACCTCCTGATGCCTCTACTCGTATGAATACTTGAATAGCTTTATTCGTAAACTACCGCGGAACCAGGGAACCTCCAATATCACTTATGACATCATACGAGCTTATTTGTTTTTTATTTAATTTGTTTTTAGTTGTCACTCAGTTGTTTTGTTTTTTTTTGGATCACTTGTACGAGTGCCTTATAAGTACCTATAGGTACGTATGCCATATGATCCATAATATTGATCACTGCGGACCTTATCAGAGGAAGACCGGTTAGACCAAAAGGTGTGTGAAGGTCGAAAAAATGTGGAAAAGGCAAACTATTGAACCTATCATATGGACCATACTTTAAACGCTGATACTTTACACGGGTTTTTTGTACACGGTGTACAGCAGCAGCATACTGAAATATATAGATCGATCTCTCGATAAATACGCATCGCAAGTTCTTAAATAGAGCAGTAGCTGTTGCTAGGATCCCGGGAAATCTTCTGTTGCTCGTTCTTCTGAAACTGAGCAAGATTGCACCTCAAGTTCAAATCCACATGCAAGCTTCTACGCAAAGCATACTTGAGCCAAGAAGTTCAACGTGGCACCTCAAAAATATACAAAAAAAGAACGTATTACTCGTCCTAAGAACAAGAAGTACGAGCCATAACCGAGGAAACTATATTTGCCGTGCGCAACAAGAAGATTGTGACCTTTTAACTTCAGTTTCCAGCGCTATTAGAGAGCGTTACGGCTCAGTCGAGACCAAGAGAGTAATCGAAAGCTTGAATTTTCTAGCCGCAGATGAAGAATATTATAGAGATCATGCTAACTTTGGCATACAAAGAGCATCCTCCTATATATCCGGTCTCGAAGCACGCCCTTTCCATGATACCGATAGCCCTGATTTTCTTTGGATGAAAAAACTTGAGAAAGATTACGAAGTCATGCTGGGAGAGTTACAAGGAGCTGTGACTAATACTGACATAGAAAAACAAGGCAATTACATCTGGGCACCAGCAGCTAGAGAAGAGGCGATTGCATACGGACCAGACTGGCGTACGCTCGTGTTACAGGACCGCTGTGTATGGGATGTCACAAACTCGTCATTATTTCCGAGGACAACGGAACTAGTAAAAAGATTCAAAGTTCCATCAGTTGAAGTATTTTTTGCACGTCAGTCACCGCAGACTGGCATTGAACCTCACTCAGACAATACTAACTTTATATTGACGTCTCATTTGGGACTAGATGTACCAGAAGGAGAATGCTGGATGCGTGTTGGGAATGAGCAACATTTTTGGAAAAATGGTTCTGGAGTTATTGCAGACACAAGTTTCATCCACAGTACCAAAAATTTATCAGAGAAAACGGATCGTTATGTACTCATCATTCGATTCTGGCATCCAGGATTATCAAAGACAGAACGTAATGCTCTAACATTTTTATTTGATGCGATTGAAGATCCTACTAAAGAAGGTATTATCAATGCCAATAGACTTGCAGATGAGCGTGAAAATCAACCTAAACTTAAAGCAACAAGTTCAACGAGTCAAACGAAGAAAAAAAAAAAAAAAAAGGTCTTGGAATGTTGAATAAAGGAATGAGCTAGAATGCCTTCTATGTATAGGTTCCTCTGTAACTAACATCTGTAATAAATTTATTACATACTATACCTACATGTTGCCTTAGGTATTAATATTATATATCGTTCACTAAAACATGTCGAATCGAAGACTCACCCCTTCTCATCTCAGCAATTGCGTCATTGATTTTTGAGAGTGGTCTTTTCTTCACCGAAGCTCCGATTCCATTCCGCGAACAAAAATCTAACATTTCTATCATATCTTTGCGCCCCCCCGTATTACTGGTCGTTATGTTGCACATTGTAAACCCCATGGAAAATACATCTGCTGTTATTGGCGGACACATACCGACAAAACAAATAGTGCCACGTGGTCGTAACAAGTGGAAGAATTTTTCGAAGTCTACTCTTTGGTTTGTTGCGATGGTGACGAGAATGAAGTCCAGAGATCCTTTTCTGCGCGCCATAGCGTCTCTATCTGTGTGTAACACGTAGTGTCTTGCTCCATGTTCAATTGATTTTCTCTTTTTTGACTCAGAAGAAGAAATCGCTGTAACTTCACATCCCATCGCTTTTGCAAATTTAATTGCCATATGTCCAAGGCCACCGAGACCTAAAATTCCTACACGATCCCCAGGCTTAGTTTGTTCCTTCAGCGGAGTCCAAACCGTCTGCCCTCCACAAAGTAACGGAGCTACTTCTGCCGAGTCCAAATTTTTAGGTATATTGAAGGCAAATGAAGCGTCCTTAATGCGTACTAGGTTTGCAAAGCCTCCTCGATTACCCTCGCAGCAAGTGCACACAACTTCACTGCAAAGTTGTTCGTTTCCTCTCAAGCACCACTCACAATCATGACACGATGAACATTGCCAACCTACCCCACAGCGCTGCCCTGGTTTCAAATGTGTGACAGCGTTGCCAACTTGAGTCACAATACCAACAATTTCATGGCCGCATACTTGCGGCCATACGGCATAGTCTCCATAGTCTCCTGAAATAAGGTGGTCATCCGAACCACAAAGCCCACAATGTGTAACTTTTATCTCAATCGAAGTACTCGTCATATCTTGTAGACTAATGTTAATTGGAACAAGATTTTCTCCTTGGGAAAGGGCCGCATAAGCAACTGTTCGGGCTGACCTCTTGGTCGCACTGTCTCTATTTATAAGCAAAGATTCAAGTTGTAATGCATTTGACAAACTCTGACCCCATCGTTCATCTACGCATAAATTTATTTGACCTGACTTTTCGCCGCTTTCGAGCCGCATCCCCTCCGCAGCAAGCTCAACCTCCATGGATTCGAGCAAAAGTAGAGCTCGTTTAAGCTCATCAATGCCATCCGCAGCTCCACTTCTTGCGGCATTGGTCCATCCTCCTAGACTACACATGTGAAGAGGTATATCCTTCGATATCCACGTATACAGTTGATCAAATCTTATTAATTTACCTTTCACTTCTCGGGCATTTCCATCAAAACTTTCAACCTTTCCTTCTAATGAAAGTTTCGTTAGCATTATAGAGCAATCATTAACACTCATAACACTAAAGGCCCAATCCGTGTGCGGAAATAAATTCAATGAAAGGCAGGCTCGTAAGAATATCACAATATAATCGTCATCAGGGGCAAAACTTCCTTCATCCGTAGAAATGCCTATATCACCAAGTTGGAGAACCGCACTTGGGACACCTAATTCAGTTTGAGCACGCAAACACAACAATTCTGCCACCTCTTTACTCTTACGATAGCCTGTTGCCTCTTCACCAGGGAGGGGTAGCATTGTTGATGTGAACACGTGCTTAGCGCAAGCTCGTGCTGCAAATTCTAGCGCATTTACTGTGCCACCGACATTTACTGCAGCCAGTGCAGAATATGCCTTCAACATATTAACTTCTGCTCCCGCATTGACAACGACATCGACACCAGACACCAAAAATTCATATTCACTACTAGAGATACCAAGCAATGGCTTTGCAACATCACCACAAACAAGTATTACCTTCTTTGAATATCCATCACCAAAAGAAATTCCACGACGAGAACTCATACTGAGAACCCTTTTATTTGCCTCCTGCTTGTCCTTGGCTCTAATGACGCAGTAGATACAATCGACGAAATCATCTAAAATGAAATCGCGCAGCAGATATGCACCAACGTAACCCGTAACACCCGTTAATAAGATGTTTTTTTTACTTTTCGCATTCCACGAGTCAAAAATAATTCTTCTAGTTTCTTCGCTTTTTTCACGAGCCAATGAGCTGAAAGTGTATTTTTCTGCCTCGTTTACTGCATTAAATTCCCTAGCATCCACTGAAGAGAGACTTGCCATTCCTGATAAGGTTGGTTTAGACAGAATCTCACCTACCTGAACTTCTTGATTTCGATATTTTGATATAGCATCAGCTAGTTCGACAAATTTTAAGCTTCCACCGAGGTCAAAGAAACTATCGCTTCCTTTCAAATTAAGCTGTGGTTGACCTAATACCGTCTTCCAGATGTTTGCCAACTCTGATTCAGCAACAGTCAGGTCATTTGAAGCAAAGTCCGAAATTCGTTTCAAACTATTGACATCAAGTTTCGAATCCTTACCAGATGTAGCAGTGTGAATTCCATCATCTAAATAATAAAAAGCACTTGGAATCATATAATGCGGAGCTCGCGCCTGCATCCACTCACGAATCTCATTCTCTGATATTGATTCATTCGCGTTCAAAGCTACGGCAGCGACAAGACTGATTTCTATTCCATCTTCCTCACCAAAAACTGAAACTTTCGCTATTTTGATCGATTTATGCTGGAGCAATAAATCTTGAACCATCCGAGGAGAGACTTTGAATCCACGGATTTTAACGTGTGCGCCATTTGCTCTGCTTTCAAATGTAATTTTATTTCCTCCATGCCAGCGAACTAAATCCCCAGTATCATACCAATCGGTTTTTATGGAGGTCTTACTATGCTCTGTCCAGTAACCAGTGAGTAAACCTTGTTTCTGCACGAAAAGATGGCCGATATTGCCGCGTAAAACAGCTCGCCCCGAGTCGTCAAGTATTCTTGTTCTCGTACCTTCTCGAATTTGAAAGCAACCATCTTTATAAACAGCGAGATCACCACTTTCGTTTGTGCTGTATATATTAACTATATTACAAGCGGGTACTTTTGCCAGAAATAAATCTTTGATCTGGTCTCGGAAACGTTCTCCCGTCAACATGAGGGTGTGCACAGAATTAAAAGACTGCCG
>MDSV01136243.1_pt1 | contig 16138 bp, 15 predicted proteins | sample 810851 | NCBI WGS metagenome assembly MDSV01 (sample SAMN05326640, study PRJNA326480) | marine metagenome | isolation source: seawater | place: Atlantic Ocean: North East | collected 2012 | reverse complement strand
CTTCTGTAATTGAGTTTCCTTCAGATTTTAATTCACCATTTTTAATATAATTATAAAGAGCAGAACCTTTTGGATCAGATAAATAGATCTTTATATCTTTATTCTTTTCTTTAAGAGCGTTGCTCACACCAGAAATAGTTCCACCAGTTCCTGATGAACAAACAAAACCATCTACTTTACCTTCAGTTTGTTCCCATATCTCTTTTCCAGTTCCTTCATAATGACCTTTAGCATTAGCAGTATTATCAAATTGATTTGCCCAAACTACACCATTATTATTTGTCGGCCTTAATTCATCTGCAAGCCTAGCTGCAACTTTAACATAATTATTTTCATCCTTAAAAGGCTTAGCAGGCACCAATCTAAGCTCAGCACCTAAATTTCTCAAAATATCTTTTTTTTCTTGGGTTTGATTGTCATTCATTACAATGATCGTTTTATAACCAAGGGAATTACCCAGCAGACCTAAACCAATACCAGTATTGCCAGCTGTACCCTCTACTACGATTCCGCCTTTAGAAATTAGTTTTTTAATTTGTGCGTCTTTAATTAGTGCTAAAGCTGCTCTATCTTTAACTGATCCGCCAGGATTAAGAAATTCTGCTTTACCATATATATTACATCCCGTGATCTCTGATGCTGCTTTTAATTTAATTAAAGGAGTGTTACCAATTCCAGAAATAAAATCTTCTTGATTATTTTTCATTACTTTCTTTTATAGAATCTTCAGTTACTGCGTAAGGTTTAAATTCTCCTGAAGTTGTTCCTACGTTTTTAGCAGGGATGCCAATCATCACTGCATTTTCAGGAACATTCTTTGTGACAACTGCGTTTGCTCCAACTTTTGCATTTCTACCTATTATAACAGGTCCTAAAATTTGTGCACCAGAACCTACAACTACATTATCCATCAATGTTGGATGTCTTTTGGTATTTCTTTGACTATCAGTATTAATGCTTGGTGAAATTCCACCCAATGTAACCATATGATAAATAGTTACGTTATCGCCAATCACAGAGGTTTCACCAATGACCACCCCCATACCATGATCTATAAAAAGATTCTTTCCAATTTTAGCTTTCGGATGGATTTCTATTCCTGTTAGAAATCTTGAAAACTGAGAAATTATTCTCGCAATCAAATCAAATTTTGCTATAGCAAAAAAATTTGCAATCTTATGAAAAAAAATTGCCTTAACTCCTGGGTAAGTTAAGATCAAACTCACTTTCGATTTTGCCGCAGGGTCTCTATCTATTATAGATTGTAAGTATTCATTCATAAAATTTGTTAGCTTGATAAAAATAATTTATACTTTATATAGTTATTATATTGAGTATTTAAAGGAGAAATTATGTACAAAAACACTAACTGTTTTCATCTGGCAATTCCTTGTGGTGATTTGGAATCTGCTAAAAAATTTTATAGCGAAACCTTAGGATGCAGATTAGATAATTCAGCTCAAGAATGGGCTGATGTCGATTTTTGGGGTAATGAATTAACACTTCATGCAAGTGACCATAAATTAGATAGCGAAAGGCATGATGTGGATATGGGAAATGTATCAGTTCCTCATTTTGGTGTTCACCTATCTAGAAAAGATTTTGATACTCTTAAAAATAGACTTAAAGAAAAAGGCGCTAAATATTATGATGAACCTTATTTAAGATTTAAAGGTACAAAATATGAGCAAGAAACTTTTTTTGTAAAAGATCCAAACGAAAACATTTTAGAAATTAAGACACTTACGGCTAATTCAGAATAATAATTAATCTTTAGATGGAATACCTAATATTAGGATTCTTTACAGGGCTAAGTCTTATTCTAGCTATTGGAGCTCAAAATATTTTTGTTATAGAGCAGGGACTTAAAAAACAATTTGTTTTTTTAGTTTGTTTTATTTGTGCTTTATCTGATTTAATATTAATTTTTTCGGGAATACTCTTATTCCATTTTTTTCATCAATATTTTAACTTATTTATTGAACTAATCTTAAACATACTACTAATCTTTTTTTTAATTTACTTTATATACTCAAAAATAAAATCTTTTAAAATAGTTGTAAATATTAATAGTGAGTTCAAAGATACTTCTAGGATAGAAGTTATATTAAAGACTTTTGGTTTTACTTACCTTAATGCACATGTATATTCAGATACAGTTTTTTTTTTAGGTAATTTTTCTAAAAACTTTTTATTAGATGAAAAAATCTATTTTGGTATTGGAGCATCTATAGCGTCTTTTATTTTTTTCTTTTTATTAGGGTATTCATCTACTTATTTTTCAAAATACGCGCAAAATAAAAAAACATGGAAATTTATAAATATATTTATAATTGGCTTCATGACTTTACTTACTATTTATATAATTAAAGAAACAGTATATTTTCTCTAAAAATGACACGTCAGGTGACAATTATAGCGCATGTTAAAATTTAAAAGAGTAATTATTTTAAAATAATGGAAGATTTAAATAAACATTTTAAGCCAAAAAATTATAGTGATAAAATAGCCTTATCATTCACTAAATTTTTAAGATTGCTAGCCGACACTTTTTTTAAAAAAAGATATGGTCATAGAGCTGTAGTTCTTGAAACTGTAGCTGCTGTCCCAGGCATGGTAGCAGGTATGTTAATTCACTTGAAATCTATAAGAAAAATAGAAGATGATAAAGGTTGGATTAAAACTTTACTTGAAGAAGCTGAAAATGAAAGAATGCATTTAATGACTTTTATCCATATTGCCAAACCTACTGCAATTGAAAGATTTATCATAATGGTAGCCCAATTTATTTTTATTTTTACTTATGGAATTATATATTTAGTTTCACAAAGAACGGCCCATAGAATTGTTGGATATTTTGAAGAGGAAGCAGTAATAAGTTATACAGAATATTTAAATGAATTAGATGCTGGAACTATCCAAGATCAACCAGCCCCAGAAATTGCTATAAAATATTGGAACTTACCTTTGAATGCCACACTTAAAGATGTTGTTAGAGTGATAAGAGATGATGAGGCAGGTCATAGAGATGTAAATCATACTTTTGCAGATTTGATTAATTCTAAAAAAAATAAAAAAAATGATATTAAAAAAAAAGATATAGAAGAAATTTTAAATTAAATATTAATTTGAAAATCCATACTTTCTAAGCCTTGCATCTCCTGTTCTGGCATGCGCTTCCATTCCCTCATATCTTGAAATTCTAGCACAAGCAGCACCAACAGATTTAGTAGACTCTTTAGTCATTCTTTGGAAACTTAAAGTTTTTATGAATTTACCCACGAATAAACCACCTGTATATCTTCCAGCTCCTTTAGTAGGTAAAATATGATTAGTACCTGAACACTTATCTCCATAAGCTACAGTTGTTTCTTCTCCAATAAACAACGAACCATAATTCTTTAATCTTTTATGGAACCATTCGAGATTTTGAGTTTGAACTTCTAAATGTTCCGGGGCATATTCATCACTTATACTTGCCATCTCTTCATCAGTATCACATAAAATTACCTCTCCATAATCTCTCCAAGCGGCTTCAGCACTAGTTCTTGGCAATTCTGGCAACTCTGAAATCAACTCTGGTACTCTTTTTATTACTTCTTCAGCGAGTCTTTTACTTGTTGTATATAACCAGGCAGGAGAATTATACCCATGTTCAGCTTGGCCTACTAAATCTACAGCCACCATTTCAGCATCAGCTTTGTCATCAGCTATCACTGCAATTTCAGTAGGCCCTGCAAATAAATCAATTCCTACTTTGCCAAATAAAATTCTTTTAGCTTCAGCAACAAATTGATTTCCTGGTCCTACTAAAATATCTGCTGAGGGGTTTTTAAATAAACCATTTGTCATAGCTGCAATACCTGGCACACCACCTAGATTTAGTATTACGTCAGCTCCACATAAATCTGCAGTATAAACAATGGCTGGATGAGCTCCTATCCCCTCTTTTGGTGGACTACATGCTATTATATTTTTTACACCAGCAACTTTAGCTGTTGTTACACTCATAACTGCAGATGCTATATGAGCATATCTTCCACCAGGGATGTAACATCCAGCAGTATTTACTGGTATTAGTTTTTGTCCTGCAAATAGACCTGGAGAAAGTTCAACTTCAAAATCTTGACCATAATTTTTTAATTGGGCTTCAGCAAATTTTTTAACTCTTTCATGAGAGAATTGGATGTCATCTTTTGTTTTTTGGTCTAAATCTTTTTTAATTTTTTCTATTCGTTCTTTCGAAACAATTATTTCTCCATCATATTTATCAAATTTTTTAGTTAGTTCGATACAAGCCTCTTCCTTGGAAATTTCAATTTGTTTTAGTAAATTCTTAACTATTTCCGCTGTTTGAGTATCATCCGTTGATGAAGTTTTTGGGGATTTTTTTAGATATGTAATTGCCATTATAATATATAAATTGGTAGCATTATTTAAAGCAAATTTAATTTTTTTTCAATTAAACAATTAATCTAAAGCAACCACTGCTGCTGCGATAGAGGCCAATCTTGCTGGAGCTTCATCAGATCTACTGGTAATGACTACAGGAACTTTTCCACCAATAACTACACCTGCAGCACAAGCTCCAGAGAAATAAATTAACATTTTTACTAAACCATTGCCTGTTTCAACACTAGGGACTAATAAAACATCTGCTATGCCTGCTACATTATTTTTAATTCCTTTTATTGCAGCAGATTTTTTAGAAATACTATTATCAAAAGCGAGTGGACCAAAAACGTCTGCATTCAAATTTTCTTTTTTTGCCATTTTAGTAAGTTCATCAGCATCTATAGAGCTAGGAACACTATCTAAAATTTCTTCAGTTGCCGAAAGTATAGCAACTTTTGGTTTTTCGATTCCAATTCTATGAGAAAAATTGATTACATTTTTTAAGATATGCATTTTAGTTTTTAAATTTGGTAAAACATTTAAAGCACCATCAGTAATTATTAGAGGTTTATCCTCTTTATTTAGAGTCATATGCCATATATGACTTAATCTAGTTTTACCTAATAAGTTATATTCTCTTTTAAGTACTTCTTTCATTAGTACATCTGTATGAATATGTCCTTTGACTATAATCTTAATTTTTTTTTGACTAGCAAGTCTAGCAGCTATTGACGCAGTGTTATTTTCTATAGGTTCATGAATAACTTCATACTTTGATATATCCCATTTCAAAGTTTCTGCACATTTTAAAATTTCTTTTTCATCACCTATAAAAATTGGCTCAATTAAATTTTCATTTACAGCATCTTGAACAGATAACATAGGTAATGGTTTACCTGCATTAACTATTGCTGCTTTTACACCTTTCTTTTGATGTGCAACATCTAACAAGTTATTTGGACAAACAATTTCTTTATTTGAAAGCATAATTAAAGTTTATAAGATATTTTAAAAAAGAGCATGGTTAATTTTTATATGTAATTTAGTTTTTCTTATAAATTATCCAAGGTGAAAGGTCTTTATATAAAGAGTAATTTTCTAATATATATTTATCAGCATTTGGAGCATTCTTTCTATCTTTAAACCAATTAATTTCTGACGAGTACACAATAAAGTTAGGATTTGTATAATTTAATTCTTTTATGAAATCGTTCTCAGTCCAATTTTGTATGACATGCGCATGAACAAAATATTTTGTACATGTAGGTTTATTTACCAAATAAGGTATTGCATTGTCATCTGTAAATTGCTGAACACATTCTTCATTTTTGACTAAATTTTTATATGTTTCCAAAAAATATAAATAATCATTATTTAAAAATTTATTATCACTTATTTTTGTAATTTTATGAAAATTTTTTTCACTATCAAATATATTGAGAAGATTTAAATGAGTATTTTTGAAAAAAAATACAAAACAAATTAAACTTGAAATTGTTAAAAAAAATTTTTTTCTTTCAAAATAAACAAAATATTTATTAAATATTTTAATATTATTTGTTATTCTAATTATATAATAAGAAATAAAAAAAAATATTAAAAGAGTGTATATTCCAGAAGTATACTTTATATGAGGAGAATCCGATCTGGTTAAACCTGATTTAAAAAAAATAATTGAGGAAATAAATAAAAAGAAAAGTAAAAACTTTGATTGCAAACTTTCATTTTTATCTAAATTGAAAATATAATTAATTAAAAATGTACCTGCTAAAATTATTAGTAATAAAGCTTTAGTATGTCTGGTTGATTTATCTGAAAATGGTTCTGGATACTCGATACCGATCAAGTAATCAGATATATTAATTATAAATAAGTATTGATTAATTAATTCCTTTAATTCATTGTTTGAGACTATAATAAACAACATTAACCATGATAAAATTATCCCAAATAAAATTTGATAAAAAACGATAAATTTTTTGTATAAAAGCAGAAAAATTATCAAAATGACTAATAAAATATTAATATAAGTCCCTATATCCCAATAAAATAGTATTGAAAAAAGAGAAAAAGAACCAACGAATAAATTTATCACAAGATTATTTTTTTCTGAACAAACAATGTTAAAAATTAAAAAAGTAAATATTAGGAATACAAATATCCTTGAATGAAAAGGTATTACTGGTTCATAAAAATTTACTAATGTCAGTGAAGATAATGTAAAAATTAAAAATAAAAATTCTCTCTTATTTGCTTCATCTAAACTGATTATTATTTTTCTACATATTAATATTAAAAATATTTTATTAATTAATATCAACAATTTAAAACTATATCTTTGAATTCCAATAGAATAATCATCAAATAAATAGTTAAAAAATAGTCCTACTGAATTACCTAAAAACCCATAATCGAAAAAAGTTCCAGACCAAAATTGATTCTTTGAAATAACGTTTAATTGGGCTGTTAAAAAGGTACCTTCATGGTGAGGATCCAATTCACTTACAAAATAATTATAGTCTAGACTATAAAACTCAAGTACACAAAATAAAATAAGTATTAAACTTAAGTAGTTTATGTTTTTATTCCTTATAGACTTCTTATCTTTAAAAATTTTTATTGTTAATAATTCTTTGTTTAGCAACAAATAAGTAATTGAGTATAAAAACAGTGGAAAAGAAATAAAAAAAATTCCTCTTAAGCTATCATTGAATGGATTTATTTTTTTTTGAGAGTATTCGCCAATTATTAAGTTTGTTTCGTCATAAGGTAGAGAGATATATTTCCAGATTATTGTACTAAAAACTATACCAAGCAAAAGGACAAACCAAGGTAAAGTTTTCTTCATTAATTGTTTTACTTATAGTCTTTAATTTCTTTAATTACGTATTGTTCTCTACCTTTAGTCTGTTCAAAAATTCTAGCTAAATAAATTCCAATTATTCCCAAAGTAAAAAGTAAAATTCCTGAAAAAAAAGATATTGAGATAATTATACTTGTTGAACCTTGTATGGCTAAACCATTAAACTTCAAGAATAAGGCGTAAATAATTAATAAAAAAGATATAATTATTGACACAAATCCAAATATTATTCCTAGATATAAAGGTTTTAACGAATAACTAGTTATGCCTAAAATGTAATCATTTATAGCTACAGAAGATAAAAGTGGTACTTTAGATTTTCCCTCTCCTCTCACTTCTCTTTCATAGTAAACAAAATCTTGCTTGAAACCTACCCACACAGACAATCCTCTTACGTAAGGCCTAAACTCTTTTTGTTTCAATATTTCATCAAGCGCTTTTCTTGAAATTAATTTATAATCTCCTGCTTGTACTGGAAGATTTATATCTGAAAGCGTGTGAATTGTTTTGTAAGCAACTTTAGTTACAAACATTCTAAATTTTCCTTCACCTTTTCTTTTTGTTCTTACTGTATGAACAATTTCATTTCCCTCTTCGTATTTTTTTATTAGTTTTGGAATAATTTCTGGTGGATCTTGTTGATCAGCATGAAGATAAATCATAGCGTCCCCAGAGCAATTTCTAAATCCTGCCAGTACGCAAGGATATATTCCAAATTTTCTACTCATATTAATAATCTTTATTGGATAATTTTTTTGAAGCTCTAACAAAATCTCTTCAGATTTATCAGATGAATCATCGTTTACAAAAATTAATTCATATTTCCAGTTTTTAATTTCATCCATAGTTGTAGAAATTCTTTTTACAAGAGGTTCGATATTTCCTTCTTCGTTTCTAAAGGAAAAAACTATTGATAAAAGTTTCATTTTTTTTTTTTATATTTTAAACTTATTAGTTTGATTATAATAATTATTAATTTATTGTGCAAATTATGAAAAAATTCCGTTGGCAATTAATGACTAATAATATACTTCAGGAGGATAAGAAAGCCTTATTAAACTTTATAAAGTCAACAAATAAGTTCACAAATGGAATTAAGGTTAAAGAATTTGAAAAAAAATGGTCAAAATGGCTTGGAGTTAAATACAGTACATTTGTTAATTCAGGCGCCTCAGCAAATTTAATTTCCTTACATATACTTAAAGAATTAAAAAAAAATAAAACAGAAGTAATACTCCCTGCTTTTACATGGAATTCAGATGTAGTTTCAGTTCTAAATGCTGGATTTAAACCTATATTTGTAGATATCAAACTAAGAAACTTAGCTTTAGATGAGGAGCAAGTAAAAAAGAAAATCAATAAGAATACTGCAGCAATCTTTTTGACCCATGCAATGGGTTTTCCAGGTATAAGCACAAACTTTTTAAAATTTATAAAAAAGAGAAAAATTTTCTTAATCGAAGACGTTTGTGAGTCGCATGGAGCTAAACTTAATGACAAAAAATTAGGATCTTTAGGAAATATTTCAAACTTTTCATTTTACTATGCACATCATATGACAACGATTGAAGGAGGTATGGTTTGCACGAATTCAAAACAAATAGATACAATTGTTAAAATGAAAAGAGGACATGGTTTACTTAGAGACTCTCAAAATAATGCTTTAATAAATAAAACAAAAAGAAAATTAAAAGATTTAAATAGTGATTTTATTTTCCTTACAGAAGGTTTTAATTTAAGAAACAATGAATTATCTGCTGTAATTGGATTACAACAACTCAAAAGACTTGATAAAATTATTAAAGAGAGAAATACTAATCATAGATTATTTATAAAACATTTAAGAAAAGATATCTTTTTTACTGACTTTGATTTAAATGGTTCGAGTAACTATGCTTTTCAATTAATACTTAAAAAAAGAAATAAAAAATTATTTAATAAAGTTCTCTCCGTATTAAAAAATAATTCAATTGAGTATAGAGTTGGGAGTGTAGGAGGTGGCAATCAGCTAAGACAACCTTATCTAAAAACATATAACTTTAAAAAAAAATACAAGTCGTTAAAGAATACAGAACATATGCATTTTTATGGATTATATATTGGAAACTATCCACATTTAGATCATAAAAAAATAATAAATCTTTGTAAGTTATTAGATAAGATTAAAATTTAATTTTGATGCTAATAAAATCAGATAAAAAATTAAAAGAAGTGAAAATTTTTAAAACTTCAATATTTAAAGATAATAGAGGACAGATATGGACAAAATGGGATAAAAAAAGTCTAAAAAATAAATCAATTAATTTAAGCAAGTTAACATCATCAAAAAAAAATGTTTTAAGAGGATTTCATGGAGATTCCAAATCATGGAAATTAGTTTCTTGTATTAAAGGTAAAGTTTTAAATGTTATTGTGGATTATAGAAAAAGCTCTAAAAATTTCCTTAAATGTTCATCATTTATTTTAAATGATAAGAATAAAAATTCTATATTGATACCTCCTATGTTTTTAAATTCTTGGCTATGTTTAAGTAAAGATTGTATTTATTCGTATGATTATTCCTTCAAAGGAAATTATAGCGATGTAAACAAACAAATCAGTGTTAAATGGAATGATGATAGAATTAATTATGATTGGCCCACAAAAAAACCAATTCTATCTTTTCGTGATAAATAATTATAAAAATATAACATGAAAAAAAAAATTGCATTAATTTTTGGTATAACTGGTCAAGACGGATCTTATTTAACTGAGTTTCTTTTAAAAAAAAAATATTTCGTTTATGGAGTTAAAAGACGGACTAGTTTAATCCACACTACAAGAATAGATCACATCTATGAAGATAGACACTTAAAGCCAAATTTAATCTTAAGGTATGGTGATGTTACTGATTTTTCCAATGTGTTTAAAGTAATAAGTGATACTAACCCAGATGAAATTTATAATTTGGCTGCTCAAAGCAATGTTGGTGTATCTTTTGAGTTAGCTGAATATACAGCTCAAACAGATTCAATTGGTACATTAAGAATATTGGAAGCAATAAGAATGTTAGATAAAAAAAAGAAAATTAAATTTTATCAAGCATCGACATCTGAAATATTTGGTAATAGTCCAGACAAGCCTTATAATGAAAAAAGTAGGTTTGCACCTGTTTCTCCATATGGTACAGCAAAACTATATTCTTACTGGATTACAAAAAATTATCGTGAAGCCTACTCAATGTTTGCCTCAAATGGAATTCTTTTTAACCATGAGTCACCCAGAAGAGGAGAGAATTTTATTTCTAGAAAAACTATAATTGGAATTGTTAAAATTCTTAAAGGTCATCAAAAAACTTTATTTTTAGGAAATTTGTATTCAAGACGAGATTGGGGACACGCAAAAGAATTTGTTGAAGCACAATGGAAAATTCTCCAGCAAAATAAACCTGATGATTTTGTTATAGCCACAGGAAAAAACTATTCTGTTAAAGACTTAGTTAACTTAGTTCTAAAAAAATTAAGAATTAGATATAGTTGGAAAAAAGACAGTAAAGGGCTAGAATACGCTGTATCCTTATCAAATTTGGAACACATAAAAAAATCACAAATAATAGTAAAACAGGATAAATCATATTTTAGACCAAATGAAGTTCATGATTTAGTTGGAGACTATTCTAAAGCTAAAAAAAATTTAAAATGGAAACCAAAGGTTAGTTTTGAAGATTTGATAAATGAAATGATTGAGTCAGAAATTAAAAATTATTAGGAAATTAATGTTAGACGCAATTGTAAAGCAAGATTGTAAAAAAATTCTAGAAAATATTAAAATTAATAAATTTAAAAAGAAAAAAGTTTTGATTCTAGGTGGAAATAGTTTTTTAGCATCCTATATACAAGCAATCTTAAGCCACATCGATTGTCAAATAATTTCAGTATCACTTAATAATCCTAAAGGAATATTGAAATATATTAATAAAAAAAAAATTATTTTTATAAAAGAAGATCTTACAAATGAAGAAAAATTAAAGAAAATAATCAATAAAAAATTTGATTTTATATTTCATTTTGCAACCTATGGTCAGCCAAAAAAATGGAAAAATAACGAATTAAGTACTATTAGTTTAAATATTAATCTTTTAAGACAAATCTTAAATCATTCTGTTAAATATAAATCAAAAATCTTGTATTTAAGTTCAGCAGAAATTTACAAATTATCTAATGAAGATAAATTAATAAATGAAAAAGATCCATTATCTATTGATCAATTTAAAGATAAGCTTGTATATGTAAATTCAAAAATTACAGGTGAACAATTATGTAGAATTTATAAGGAGAAATATAAAATACCTGTTTACATCGTTAGACCAGCCCATACCTATGGTCCTGGACAAAACTATAAAGATCCAAGAATTATTCCCCAATTAATTAAAAGAGCCTCCCTAGAAAAATCTATCTATTTATACGATAAAGGTAAATCGATAAGAACATGGGGTTATATTGCTGATATTTCTGCAATGATGTTAAATATAATCCAATATGGTAAATCAATGACATACAATATTTCAGGCAGTGAACACAAATCAATATTAGATATAGTTAAAATTATTTCTCAAATTTTTAATAACAAAAAAATTCAATTCAAAAATAAAAAATTAAGCTATACTAATTCAAAATATACGACTTTAAAAGTTTCATCAAAAAAATATAATTTGGAATTTAAAAATAAATTCAAAACAAATTTTATTGATGGTATAACTAAAACTATTAAATGGAATAAGTTATGGCAAAAGTAAAGCTAGCTGATTATGTAATTGATTTCTATTCTAAGATTGGAGTAGATAAAATGTTTGTAGTATATGGAGCTGCTAATGGTGATTTAATAGATGCTTTTAAGCGCAATAAAAATACTGATTACATAGCTGTCCTTCATGAACAAGCGGGAGGATTTGCGGCAGAAGGTTTTGCTAAAGTAAAAGGAAAAAAAATACCAGGAGTAGCAATCGCCACCAGTGGCCCTGGTGGAATGAACTTTGTGACCTCCGCTGGTAATTGTTATTACGACTCCGTCCCAGCAGTTTTTATAACAGGACAAGTGAATTCAGATTTTTTAAAACCTGATAACTCCATCAGACAAGTTGGTTTCCAAGAAGCCGATATGTGCTCTATATTCAAATCAGTTACAAAATACACAAAATTAATACTTGATCCGCAATCTATAAGATACGAACTCGAATATTCGCTACATATAGCAACATCAGGAAGACCTGGGCCAATTCTTTTAGATATACCAATCGATGTTCAAAGAGCTTTAGTTGATCCAAATGAACTGAATGGATTTAATTTATCCGAATTGAATGAAAATCAAGTTTTAAATAAATTAGACAAACAATTAGAAAAACTTTATTTGGATTTAAAAAAATCTACAAGACCAGTTTTTTTAATTGGTGGAGGAGTACAATCTGCTAATGCAAGAGATGAATTACATGATTTAGGAAATTTAATTAAAATTCCAATGTATCCAACATGGAATGCTTTTGATGTTGTTACAAGTGATTTTGAATATTATTGTGGTAGAGTTGGAACATATGGTGGAGCAGGAAGAAATTTTGGTATACAAAATTCTGATTTATTAATTTCAATAGGCTCAAGAATTTCAGGAAGAGTGACTGGAGGAAATGTAAAAACATTTGCCAGGGCAGCAAAGAAATATATGATTGATATTGACTCTGGATCATTAAAAAAAGAATTTCAACAAGTACCTTTTGATGAAAACATACATTGTGATGCAAAATATTTTATTCAAACATTCAGGGATTTTTTGATTAAAAAAAAATATGTATCTACTTCTGAAAAAAACTCATGGTTAGAAAAGTGTATGGAATGGAAAAAAAAATATGACCCTGTTAAAAAAGATTTTTTTAAAAACAATAATACAGTTCAACCATATGCATTTATGAGAACACTTTCAGAAAAAATGGACAAAAATGACATTTTAGTAGGTGATACTGGTGGAAATGTAGTTTCAATTGCTCATGCTTTTGAAACAAAAAAAGGTCAGCGATATTTTGCTAATAACGGCAATTCACCTATGGGTTTTTCATTTTGTGGTGCTATAGGTGCTTATTATGCCAATCCAAAAAGACGAGTAATTTGTATTATTGGAGATGGTGGTATGAATATGAATATTCAAGAATTACAAACAATTAAAAACTATAATATTAAAATAAAAACAATTGTTTTAAATAATCACATCTTGGGAATAACTAAAGCTTATCAAAAAACAAACTTTGATGGCAATGATGAGGCAGTAGGACCAAGAGGTTATTCACCTCCTGATTTTATTAAAGTTGCAAACGCTTATGGAGTTAAAACAATAGAGGTAAAAAATAATTCAGAGATTAGTAAAAAAATTGATGAACTACTTAAATCTAATGAGCCTGTTGTCGTAGATGTCAACTGTCACGATCATTATGAATACGAACCTAGAATATTTGGATTTAAAACCCCTATAGAAGATATGTATCCATATATTGATAGAAAAGAGTTTAAGGAAAATATGATAATAGAACCTGTTGAGGGTTGGGATAACCCAATAATGCCAAGATTTATAAAAACAGATGAAGTCGGTGATCCTTAAAATGCATCGTTAATTTAATAAATTTTTTAAATCCTCTTTTATTGTTTCACTAATTAAAATATTTTTCTTCATATTATTTTTATATCTAAAAAATTTATTTTCACCTGGATATAAAATATTTTTTGTTCCTTTTATCTTTGGAAGTTTTTTTATAATATTAATATTTTCTTTTATTCTTTTATTAAAATTATTGGTAAAAACATTTGATTTAAAAGTGATTATTAAATGACCAATATTTTGAGGTCCACTAAAATCATCGAAAGGATCTTTAACACGTCCAGCATGATTACCTCCTGTTAAAACACCACTTAAAATATCTACCATCCAAGCAAGTCCCGATCCCCTAAAACCAGCTATTGGAAGTTGAACACCTTCTAGTGCAAGTTTAGCGTTTGTGGTAGAATTTCCAAATTTATCTAAAGCAACACCATCTGGAATTTTTTTGTTATTTCTTGCAGCAACTCTTATTTTCCCTCTATTGATCATAGATATAGATGTATCTAATATAAATGGAATTTTAGAACCTGAAGGACAACCAAAACAAATTGGGTTAGTACCAAATAAACTTTTTAAAGATCCATGAGGTGCCACTGCGGGAGGCCCATTAGTATAAATCATAGTTATTAAATTTTTTTTTACAGCTTGTTCTGCATAATAACCTGACAATCCATAATGGCTGCTATTTTTAATTCCAACTAAACCAATACCAGTTTTTTTTGCGTTTTGAATTGCTTTTTTGATTCCAATATCTGCTGCCACAAATCCAATACTATTATCTGCATTAATAAGAGATATCGAGTTAGAAATTTTCTTAATTTTTATTTTTGGTTTTGGATTAATCAATTTTTTTTTTAATCTATCACAATACATTTTTAGTCTTGAAAGACCATGACCATATGCACCAACTAATTCAGCATTAATTAAAGCTTGAGAACTAATCTTTGAGTGATCTTGAGACAAACTATGATTCCTGAATATCTCTATTAAGATTTTTTCAAGTTTTGGTTTTTTCATTTTCATTTGAAATAATAATGATAGTAATAATTATTTATATCATTTTAAATAAATAAAAAAATTAAATAAATTATGAAGGTATTTGATTGTACAACTTATTATGATGAAGAATTGATAATCGATTTAAGATTTAATATGTTAAATGAACATGTTGATAAATTTGTTATTTGTGAAGCTAAATTTTCTCACTCAGGGAAAGAAAAAAAATTAAATTTTGATATTAATAAATATCCAAAGTTTAAAGATAAAATCATTTATATTGTATTAGAAAACGAGCCAAAAGACATGATTTATGAAAATAAAAATAGAAAATCTGAGACAAAAAATAATATGAGAATAAATTCTATAAAAAGAATTGCTTATCAAAGAAATAAACTTTTAGAAGGAATTGATAAAATTTCAGAACCAAGTGATTATATTCTTTACAGCGATAATGATGAAATTCCTGATTTGGAACAATTTAATTTTAAAGAAAATAAAAGCAAAATTGTAATTTTTGAGCAAAAATTATTTTATTATAAACTTAATTTGTTATGTGATCGAATAAATTGGTATGGAACTCGAGCTGTAAAAAAGAAAGACCTAATAGATTTTGAGTGGTTAAGACAAATTAAGTCTAAAAAGTATCCCTTATTTAGATTAGATACTTTATTTAAAAAAGATAAATACATGAATTTAAGTATCATTAAAAATGGCGGGTGGCATTTTACCAGAGTGATTAGTCCAGAAAAAATTCATCAAAAAGAACTAGATACTGAACATCATGATGAATATAGAGCTTCAAACAAAAATCCAGATAAAATAAAGGATCTTATTAAAAGGAGGGTTATTGACCACGATCATCTTGCAGATTCTAGAGAAAATAAATATGGAAAAGAGTTTCCTTTGAAACAGTTAAATTTAAATGAATTACCAAAATATATACAAGATAATGAGTCACGATATCAAAACTTTTTAGATTTTGATTAAAAAAAACTGTATTTAATTAATTTGTTTTAAATAATATAAGAAATTTATGATTAAAAGAAACATTGTAATCGTGACAGGTGGTACCGGATTTGTTGGATCTAACTTAATTAATCTATTAATAAATAAAACTAATTATAAAATTATAAGTTTAGATAATTACTCTTCAGGATCAAAAAAAAATCATCTTAAAAATAGAAGAATAAAATATATAAATGCCAATACTAAAGATATATTTAAGATAATAAAAAATCCAAAGAAAATCAAAACAATTTTTCACTT
>MDSV01170179.1_pt1 | contig 16139 bp, 18 predicted proteins | sample 810851 | NCBI WGS metagenome assembly MDSV01 (sample SAMN05326640, study PRJNA326480) | marine metagenome | isolation source: seawater | place: Atlantic Ocean: North East | collected 2012 | reverse complement strand
ATTAATGAGGATAGAGCTATTTAACTCTTGCCTTACCACTTCTGTGAGTTCTATTGAAGCTACAGTTATGTCAAATGAAGACGTCATATAATCTAAGTCTAAAGCTGGGCTAGTATTACACCCAACAGGAGGTAGCTGAGCTCCATCTCCAACTAAAATAAGACGGCAATTTTTTCCAGAAAACACGTATTGCATCAAATCATCTAATAGGTTAGATGTATTGCCTATCATAGAAGCCTCATCTACTATGAAGACTGCATTTTTAAATCTGTTTTCTGCGATTTTATACCCTCTTTCGCCATCAGAGCCAGTTTTTGCTCTGTAGATGCATCTGTGGATTGTATGCGCTGAGTAACCACTGTAAGCTGACATTACTTTAGCAGCTCTTCCTGTGGGAGCAAGTAAAAGAAAGGTATTTCTTATCTCTTTTAAAGATCTGACTAAAGCTCCAATTGAGGTGGTTTTGCCAGTTCCTGCATAACCTTTAACGATAAGAGTGCACTTGGGTTTTTTAGAAAAATAGAATCTTGAAAATGCTTCGATTAGCTTTTCTTGTCCACTTGTTGGAACATGAGGAAAATGACCTCTTAATCGTTCAGAAAGTTCTTGTTGAGAATTGCTCGACATTCTAAGCCTAAAGGTACATGTGAGATGGCAATGATTGTTGTAATTTCGTTGCACGAAAAGAAATAAATTATGAAACACGACATTTCTAAGTACATAATATCTTTGCTTCTATTTGTTTTTGGCTTTTTAGCTGTTTACTCATTCGCTGTTGGTCAGAGTGGTGACGGTTTAGAGAGTCAGCCCTTAGCAATGTTGTTTGCAGGTCTTTCATTAATTTTAGTTGCAGTTATTGCTCTTCCTGAGGTTCTTGAAAACCTTGACGCAAAAAAGTATAAGGGTCTTTTATTAGGTGGTGTTGTTATAGCATTAGGGCTAGGCTATTCTGTATACTATTCTGTCGCTGAAGAAATGGAATTCCAAGCAACTAAACAAAGTGTTGATGCTGCTACAGTCCAGCAATTAAAAGATATTCGTGATATTCAACTTGCATTTAAATCTGTTAGCAGTGGAGGATACGCAGCTGATTTTGACACGTTAGCTCAGTGGGTAAAGTTAGATGTTCTACCTGTTACATTTAACATGGGATCGTTCCACGATACTCTTCCAGAATCAAAGAGTGCTGAACTTGGATACATCATCAAGACTACAGATATCGATTCTATTGCTACAATTAATGAAATATCGCCAGATACGTTGAGAGCGTTAATAGAGGAGGATATGAGTCCTTACAAGATTAGAGACACACTTTACACAAATTACTTCGATGAAAACCTAACAAAAGAAGCTAGGATAAGCGCTAAGCTTCCAGAGTTTGATATTGAGGCCCTGCCGTTTAATGCACTTACAAACGAACGATTTATTATGAAGACTTCAGCTGTTGAAATCGGAGGTGTTTGGCAAGCTACAATCCTAGTGCAGGACCCTACTCCATTTGGTAGAGAGAAAGTAAAGAAGGATACGTTGAGATTTGGATCGTTAACCGAAGCTCACACTGATGGTAACTGGCGTAACTAATCTCAATCAGCTTTTACTGAGATGGGATGGTAGTGTTGTTCAGTGGGGTAGTGCGAGCCTGGGGGATGATGGCCAGGAGGTATGGTCTTATGGATCGCGTGAAATAAGAAATCCCAAGATGCTTCCAGAAATAGTGTTATTTCTACAAGTTCGATTTAAAGGGGTTGAAAAAGTATTATTTACATCTAGGTACAGTCAAACAACAATGATTCCTTCTGTTGTAGTGGAGAGAGATTTAGAAGCAGCTGAAAAGTGGTATAAACTCCACAATTCACCTTCTGAAAATGTATCTTTAAGGATTCAACACCTTGATTCCATTGACACTCACCCCGTAATTGTTGAAGTAGGAGATGAGGTTTGGGAGCAGGCTGTTACTGATGCATTTCCTCATGCAAGTAGAGTAAGTCAGCAGGGGAGTTTACTTAAATCTGCTGTGGTAAAATCAAGAACTACTAGTAAGTGGGTGGTGTTTGTGGATACTGGAGAAAAAGGTGCAGATATAGTTGCTTCTAAAGGTGGGATTCCTACTTATGTCGGTTCAACTCAAGTGGGGCTTACCGATAGCATGCTTTACAATATTGTAAACGCTATGCATAGAGATGGACTTAAGCCTGAAGATGTCAGCGTTAACATACTTGGAGAGGGTAGTGAAGATTTGTCAATTTCTATGAAGCGTTTTTTTGAACAAGTCGAAAAGATAGGAGGATGTGATGTTGAGTATGCTGGATTAAAAGCTATTTCAGAATGAGGATTACTGGAGGTAAATGGAAAGGTAGAAGGCTCAAGGCTATGAAGTCCTTTAAGGGTAGACCTACTACTGATTTTGCTAGAGAGGGGTTGTTTAATCTTCTGAGATCGAGGTTGGAATTAGAAGGAGCTAGAGTGCTAGATTTATTTGCAGGTACTGGAATGGTGGGTATTGAATGTATAAGTAGGGGTGCCGTTAGTGTAGTGGCGGTTGAGAAGCAGAGGCTAGCGTGCAACTACATTAAATCTTGCTATAATATGTTAGACTTTACGGAAGCTTCAGTTATCAATGCAAGTGTGTTCTCTATTCTAGAAACTGTTTCAGTCAGGATGGGTACAAAGTTTGATTTAGTCTTTGCAGATCCGCCTTATGATTTGAAAAATTTAAATGAAATACCTTCTAAAGTGATGGATTCTGGAGTGTTAGTGGATGATGGATTATTTGTGCTAGAGCATGGTTGGGATTTAGCATTCAACGGAGTGGATGGTTTTTTAGAGATGAGAAAATATGGCCATGTCCACTTTAGTTTTTTTACCTTCGAAGTATGAGAATCGCAGTTTTCCCAGGTTCATTTGACCCTATTACGTTAGGGCATGAGGATGTCGTTAGAAGGGCGTCTCAATTATTTGATAAAATAATTGTGGCGATAGGGGTTAACTCTTCAAAGAAATACATGTTTTTGTTAAAGGAAAGAAAGAAGATGCTGGAAATTGTGTTTTCTGATTTGGAAAATGTAGAGGTAGCATCTTTTCACGGATTAACAGCTGATTATTGTACTAAAGTTGGAGCTAAGTGGATACTTAGAGGCGTTAGAAATTCGTCAGATTTTGAGTACGAGTGTACTATAAGTCAAATGAACAAGAAACTTGCTCCCAACCTAGAGACTACCATATTCATTACGTCGGAAGAGTACTCTTCAATTTCATCTACAGTAGTTAGAGAAATTTTCGCTAATAAAGGCGATGTGAGTGCATTTGTTCCTCAAGTTGTTTCAGAATTCAAGAAATAAATAGGGCGCTTAAGAGCGCAGGAACTTCTGTTACATGTCTTTTTTCAAGGATTAAATATCTATGATTATACTGCCCTACTTCTAAGTTTGGGCTTAAGGAGGTATTTAGAAAATACTTACAATATATATTTTTATTAAGGCCACTAAATGTCCTTCCTGCTTAATGCTAAATTTGTAGCGCCTCAACTTTTTCTATTGCTGAATTAATAACCATTCTGATACTTCCAAAAGATGAAGACCAAATCTTGTCTGAAACAGGCAACTTCATCCATTTAACCTCAGTAATTCCTTCGATTTCTTGTGGAGCTCCCTCCGTGTCTCCCTTAAAGTGTTCCATGGCATACCAAAAGGTGGTCTTTAAGTGTGCAACTCCATCAATTTCATAAGTGTGGTAGGTTGTAATAAGATCGTCTTTGATTTTTATTTCTTCTATTCCCGTTTCTTCGATAACTTCTCTAACTGCAGCTTCCTCCAGCTTTTCCCCCATTTCAACCTTTCCCTTAGGTAGGTCCCAATGTCCATTCCTCAAAATCCAAAGTACATTCCCCTTTTTATTCACTACAACTCCTCCAGCAGACACCACCTCAAAGTAGTGCATACAATATGTCATCCATGTTAATTCAACATTGTCCGAATAGATTTCTACTTCACGAACAAGTGGATTTGACTTTAAAAATTTAGTCAAATACCCAAGCTCCTTTTTCCCAGGATTTACATAAGTAACTGGACCGTCCATATCGGTCTGAACTTCAGTCTCCATTTGGTGGAAACTTACTCTGCGGTTCAGCATAAATACAACGTACATTTGTGACATGTCGAAAAGCGATGAGAATCAACGTAAGGTAGCTGAATTTTTGCTTCGAATCAAAGCAATTCAGCTATCACCTGAAAATCCATTTACTTGGGCTAGTGGAAGAAAGTCTCCAATCTATTGTGATAACAGGAGAATTTTAAGCCATCCAGAGATTAGAACATTTGTTCGTCAACTTACGACAGTTGAAATCGAGGAAAGGTATGGAAAACCAGAAGCAATTGCAGGAGTGGCAACAGGTGGTATAGCCTTAGGTGCTTTAATTGCTCAAGAATTAGGCCTACCATTTATTTACGTTCGTTCTTCAGCTAAGCAACACGGAACAGGTCAAAGAATTGAGGGTGACTACAGCGGATTTTCATCAGTATTTGTAATTGAGGATCTTGTGTCAACAGGAAAGAGCAGCCTTTCAGCTGTTGACTCACTAAGAGAATCTGGTCTAGAGATTAAAGGTTTAATGGCAATTTTTACATACGGATTCCCTGACGCAGTCCAGAGATTTAAAGAAAGCGATTGTTCTTTCTTTACATTGACTGACTACCCTACAATGCTTGAAGAGGCAACACGTTCAGGATATATCACTGAATTACAAAAGGCTGACCTAGATTCTTGGTCATCTGACCCAATTGCTTGGAGTGTTTCAAGAGGATAAATAAAATTATGGCAGTATTTGAAGGACCTAAGATGGATTTAGGTATTAGTCCAGAAGGTCTTAAATCAGAAATCACAAACCTTGATAACCTGGGTGCATTACTGCCAAAAGGTTCTGTAAAGGATTATTCTGCTGATGGCGACAAGTGTTCTTTTAAAGTAAATGGTGGAGTTGCTGTGAGCCTTGTTAAAGATTCTTCAGCTCAAACCGGTGATGTTCTTTTAAAACTTAATTCTGTTGCCCCTACTCCTTTAAAATTTTCTCTTGAAATAAAAGCTGTAGCGACTGATGCTGGTTGCAATTGCTACGTTCGATCTGATGCTAATGTTAACCCATTTACTCGAATAATGGTGGAGCCTGCTTTAGATAGTCTTTTTAGAGAAATATCAAAGGGAATGCAAGCCAAATATCCACTTAACCTCTGTGGAATGTAGTTTTTTTGGAGGTTGATTTTCATCTAGCCATTCAAATTCTCCCATACCGTTTTCATCAACACCCTTGAGTCTACCCAAGTAGATTTCACCCCCTAATTCAAATTGTCTGAGTTCGTCACGACCATATAATTCCGAATTGAATTCCTTTACGATTGATTTTACACCGCTATAAAAATAATCCCCATTATCCTTAGTTTGTCCAAGCATTTTTATGTACTTAAGCAAGTACTCTAGTATTCTTTTTTCTATTTCTGATGCCTTTATATCCACGTTTACAACTTCAGAAATACTTACAGCATTGTATGCCTCAGCCATTCTTCGAGACATCACGTTCACTCCAATTCCCACGACAGAATCAGTCCAGTTCTCGCCTCTCCAATGGTTTTCAACGAGTATCCCACTTACCTTTCTATAATCACCATTATGCCATAAGAAAACATCATTAGGCCACTTTACAGCTAGTGCAGTGCTCGGCAATTCCACTTTCCCCACCTCTTCAATCGATTTCCTTATACCTTTTCTGGTGGCTAGAGCGGCAGCCATATTAAACACAGCCGCCCCCACCTTAGGTGGCTTAAGTACAACCCAAGTCATTGCTACGTCTAAATTAGGAGATGAAGACCATAGGTTTCCTCTTTGGCCTCGCCCTGAAGTTTGCTCAGAAGTCGTAACTAAAAAGCCAGTTTCACACTTAAACTTTGACGGTGCTCCTCTCAGCAACTTCATTGCGTAACTATTAGTACTATCTACAGCGGTTAAATAGTAGTGCAAAAACTTGCCATGACTAGTTTTTATTTCACTTTCATTGTGAATCATCTTCATAGCCAAAAGTAGTAACTTTGGCACTCAAATCTGTGTATGAATAAATTATCTACAACTCCACCCGAAGCTTTGCTAGAAGCAATAGTAAAAGGTATTGATGATGTTAAGGGTCATGATATTACTTTGGTTGATCTTAGGTCAGTAACTCATGCTATTTCATCTTTTTTTGTAATTACCCATGGTAAAAGCCATACCCAAGTAGAAGCTCTGGCTCATTCTGTTGAGAAAGTTTGCTTTGAAATTTTAGGTGAGAAGCCTGTATCAGTTCAGGGTTTAAGAAACGGTGAGTGGGCTATTCTTGACTACTTTAATATTGTCGTTCACGTATTCCATGAGGAAGCAAGAATTAGATACGCACTTGAAGAACTTTGGGGAGACGCGGAAATAAGAATAATTGAAACAGCAGAAGCATGAGTGATGTAAAGAATAAGACAGCTCCTAAAGGTGGCAAGAAAACTAAAGGAAGAAAGCCTATGGCTAGAAAGCGCGGCCCTAAGAAACAACAGCCTTCTAATGGAAAATCTATTAGTTTCTATTGGATTTATGGTATTGTTGGAATCTCTCTACTGGGAATGATCTTACTGAATTCTGGTGGTCCAGGAAAGGAAATTCAATTCTCAGACTTTAAAAAGTACGCAGAGAATGAGCAGGTAGATAAAGTGACTCACGACGGGCAAACATACAAAGTTTACTTTAACGAAAAGGGTAAACAAGCTGATGTATCTGATTCACGAGACGGTCGATCGAGGGATGGGATTTTAGATAAAGTCTACTCATCGGACGATCCAGACAAGTGGTTCTCTATGCCTCCAGGGGACGGATACCTAGAAGATTTCATAGAACTTGAAAAGAATCACGGATTTAGTTCTAAGTACGAACCTATCAACGAATGGGGGCAGCAGATGTTCTCTTGGATTTTCTTCCTCTTTTTAATGATAGCAGTTTGGATGTTCATCATGAGAAGGATGTCCGGTGGAGCACCAGGAGGAAGCCAAATCTTCAATATAGGTAAATCACGTGCTAAGGTTTTCGAAAAAGATGAATCAACAAACATAACGTTCAAAGACGTTGCTGGCGTAGACGAGGCTAAGGAAGAACTCGAAGAAATTGTTGATTTCCTAATGCATCCAGTTAAGTATACCAAGCTTGGCGCAAAAATACCTACGGGTGCCCTTCTAGTAGGACCTCCTGGAACGGGTAAAACCCTACTTGCAAAAGCAGTTGCCGGCGAAGCAAACGTTCCTTTTTTCAGTCTTAGTGGATCTGACTTTGTGGAAATGTTTGTGGGTGTAGGTGCATCTAGAGTTCGCGACCTCTTCAAGCAAGCAAAAGAGAAGGCTCCAGCAATCATCTTCATTGACGAAATCGACGCAATTGGAAGAGCTAGAGGTAAGAATGCAAACTTTAGTTCTAATGATGAAAGAGAGAACACTCTTAACCAACTTTTAACTGAGATGGATGGTTTTGGTACGAACTCAGGAGTTATCATCCTTGCCGCAACAAACCGAGCAGACGTCCTAGATAAGGCCCTCATGCGTGCGGGAAGATTCGACAGACAGATTATAGTAGATATGCCTGATGTGAACGAGCGTAAATCAATTTTCAAGGTTCACCTCAAGCCTATTAAGCTCGATAAGACTGTTGATATTGACAGACTGTCAAACCAGACTCCAGGATTCTCAGGTGCGGACATCGCCAACGTTTGTAACGAAGCTGCACTTTTCGCTGCTCGTAACAATAAGAAAATTGTAAGTCACAAAGATTTTGACGAAGCTATCGATAGAATTGTGGGAGGTCTTGAGAAGCGTTCTAAGGTGATTACTCCAGACGAGAAGAAAACTATCGCTTTCCATGAAGCTGGTCATGCAATCGTGAGTTGGTTATTAGAATTTGCCTCACCGCTAGTTAAGGTGAGTATAGTTCCTAGAGGTCAAAGTTTAGGCGCAGCTTGGTACATGCCGCACGAACGTAAAATCACTACTACAGAGCAGATGTTCCACGAAATGTGCGCTGCCCTTGGAGGAAGAGCTGCTGAGCAAGTGGTATTTGGGGAAATTTCAACAGGAGCTTTAAGCGATTTAGAAAAAGTAACTCGTCAAGCATCTGCCATGGTTACGGTTTACGGTTTAAATGAAAAAATAGGTAACATCAGTTACTATGACTCTCGTGGAGACAGCACTTTTACTAAGCCGTATTCTGAAGCTACAGCTAAGATTATCGACGAAGAGGTAGGCGCAATTATTGAACGCGCCTACACCAAAGCAAAGGAGATTCTCACGACCAATAGAAACAAGCTCGAAGAACTAGCAAATGCGCTACTTCAACACGAAGTGATTTATAAGGAAGACGTTGAGAAAATCTTAGGTCCTAGGCCTAGTGACGCGCAAACCATCGCTAATACAGACGCTCAAACAGATTTGCCTAGCGACGCTCAAAGTGAACTTCCAGATGAAAATTCTTGCGAATGACAAATTGGGTCACAATATATAGTGATTCATTTGCGCCTGGAGTTGAGATGCGTAAAACTCTTTTAGAAGAATGCCAAATCCCCTGCGTAGTTGTTAATAGACAAAGTAGTAGTTACATCGGTGTGGGATTTGCTTCAGTGGAAGTTGATTTAAAAGTGCCTGAAGAATTTGTTGATAAAGCATCTAAACTTCTAGAAAATGAGTGAACTTTTAACTAGAACTATTACTGGAGCAGTATTTGTCACGGTTGTAATTTCAGCAACAGTTTATTCAATGAAAACTTCCATCGCTCTTTGGAGTTTGTTTGCAGCTATGGGAATCAAAGAACTCATTGCAAATAAAATGGGAGGTGTTTTTGGTGCATTAGCTATAACTGTGGTTGGGTGGTCTCTAGTGATGATTGGATTTTTTGATTTCGATGGATTCAACTTTACCATAACCTTTCATGCTTATAAAGGGATGAATATCGTGGTGTTTTTATGCATTATTTGGGCAAACGATATTTTTGCCTACCTAGGAGGTATGGCTTTAGGGAGAAAATTTATTTCTCATGGACTCGCCCCAGAGATTTCACCTAAAAAGAGTTGGGAAGGGGCATTAATTGGAGCTCTATCAGCTTCAGTGGTAGGCTTTATTTTCTTGGGTACAATAGGTGTTTTTATTGCATTTGGAATTGGAATACTAGCTACTCTTTCTGATTTAGTTGAAAGCAAGTCAAAGCGAAAAGCTGGAATTAAAGACAGCGGAACTTTACTACCAGGTCACGGTGGAGTACTCGATAGATTTGATGGATTACTACTTTCCGCACCAATTACTTTTGCCATAATCTATTTGATGTCTTAATGAAACTTCACAGAGAGGGATATTCGATTTTATTCAGTACGATGTTACTGGCTTTAGGTATTTTATTTTGCATAGACCTTCTAGGTGTCCCAAGTTGGGGGATTACAATTGCAGGAGTGATTCTGGGGATAATTTTCATCCTGATAGCCCAATTCTTCCGCGTTCCTATGCGTTCTATCAATTCAACTGAAGGCCAAATAACATGTCCCAGCGACGGTAAAGTCGTAGTAATTGAAAAGGTATTCGAGCCAGAAGTCTTCAATGATGAAAGAATCCAAGTAAGCATTTTCATGAGTCCGTTAAACGTTCATGCTCAATGGACGCCTATGGCTGGACTTATTAAGTACGCCATATACCATCCAGGCAAATACCTTGTTGCTTGGCACCCTAAGAGCAGTACTGAAAACGAAAGGTCATCTATAGTTGTTGAATCTAAAAGTGGAGACGTCCTTTTTCGTCAAGTTGCTGGCGCCGTTGCTCGAAGGATTAAATACTACGTTAAGCCAGGTGATGTTGTAAAGTCTGGACAGGAGGTAGGGTTTATAAAATTTGGCTCTAGAATAGACGTATATCTACCCCTTAACGCAGAAATTCACGTTAGTTTAAACGATAAGGTAAAGGGAAGAGAATCACTTCTTGCCACTTTGAAGGATAATAGTTAGTTTAGTGAGGTAATACCAAACAAACTGACTTTCATGAAACTACATTTACTTTTTGTAGGTGCTTTTCTATTTGTAGCAGTAAGCTCGAATGCCCAAAAAGTACCTTTTATTTCTAACAATGTACCACAGATTCCAGTAGAATCTAGAATTGAGACAGCTATGCCAAAGAATGCTGTTGACGGGTTCAATGAAATACCTAAAAACCCATTAAACTCTAATGTTTCTCCAATTACTGAACATGTACAACTCAGAGACCTTGTTGTAGAAAGACAGGTTATAGGATTAACCCAATACGATTTACAAACTAATGCAGCGATCGATGATAGAATGGCTGGAAGTATAGATGCGGTAAGTGCTGCTTGGACTTTAAGTTTAGAAATCACTCCATTTGCTGATAGAGGTACTGGTTACAATCACTACGACGGTACTGATTGGGGAGAACAGCCTTACGAAAGGATAGAAAATGAAAGAAATGGTTGGCCTTCGTTAGCTTACACTGGTGCTGGACATGAAATTGTCATCACTCATCCAGGAATTGACACGCCACTTCTTATTGCTAAGCGTGATATAGGTTCTGGAGAATGGAGCGAATCTTATATTCCATCAGAGGGACCTTTTGGTAATCTTTGGCCTAGAGTAGCAGTTGGTGGACCTGATAACAACACAATTCACGTAATCTGTGTAAGTACGCCAGAAGGAAACGGAGGAGCTTTATTCCAAGGCCAAGACGGAGCATTGTTATACTATCGCTCTTTAGACGCTGGTGATAATTGGGAAATGCAAACTTTCGAACAGCTTGATTCAACTCACTTTACTGGCTTCGCTGGAGATACATACGCAATCCACGCAAGAGATGGAGTTGTAGCATTTACAGTATTCAACGACCTTATGGACACTTTCGTTATGATTTCTGAGGATAACGGAGATAACTGGGGATACACAGCAGTTGCAGACTTCCCTATAGATAATTACATAGTAGATTCAGGTTTGCCAGACTCTCTAGGTTACGACTATAATGATGACGGCATTTTCCAAGAGTACTTAAACTCTGACGGAGCAGGTGACATTCATGTTGACCAGTTTGGAGATGTTCACATGGTATTTGGAGCTATGTACTATATGGATGCTGATACTACAGACGACAATTTCAGTTACTTCCCCGGAACAAATGGTCTCCAATACTGGAATGAAAGCTATGGAGTTGATAGTTCTCGAACTATAGCATACGCATATGATATTGATGAAAGTGGCACCCTTGATTTAGAGGATGAAATTGCAGCATACTTCGTAAACCTTGCTGGTATCCCAAGTATAGCGTCTAACACTGATGGAGATTTATTCGTATCGTATTCTGCAATTAGAGAAGATTATACTACAGGATCTCAGAATTACCGCCACCTATACCTAGTTCATTCGACTGACCACGGTGATACTTGGAACTCTGACGACGCTTGTGATCTGACACCAGATATAGATTACGATGGTTTTGAAGCTGTTTTTGGTTCTATTTCTCCTGACGTAGCAGATCACCTAGAAATTATATACCAAAGAGACTTCGAGCCAGGTCTACACGTAAGAGGCGATGAGGACCCGGTAGATCTTAACGAAATAGTGCATCTACGAGTTCCAATTGCTGATCTAGGGGAATGTTCTAACTTAGAATTTGACGATTGGATCGGAATAGACGAATCATTTGAAGAAGGAGATGTAGCTCTTTATCCAAATCCCACTTCAGACATGGTTCAGCTTGTTATTGATAGGCCTGGAGTTTACAGAGTTAACCTTATCGACCTACGCGGAAGAGTGTTGAACAGTTTTGAAACTACTTCTAAAGTTCAGGACGTAAATGTCAGTGAATTCAGCCCAGGTGTGTACTTCGTTGAAGTGATACAAGGTCAGGCTACAATTGTAGTAAGATTAGTGGTTAACTAATTACATGTATCATATAAAATTTATGACGGCTCCTTTTGGAGCCGTTTTATATTTATATTAATTGAAAAAGTAGAATGGATAAAGTAGCCAGAATAATTGGAGAAATACTAAGAGATAGAGGCTGCACAGTTTCTGTGGCTGAAAGTTTCACATCGGGTCGAGTGGCTTCAACGTTAGCATCTGTACCAGGAGCTAGCGACTATTTCATAGGTGGAGTAGTTGCATATTCTAAGGATATTAAACGAGATGTTTTAGGAGTAGATTCGAAAACTATGGATAGAAATGGAGTAGTTCATCACACGACTGCTATTGAGATGGCTCAAGGTGTTTCAAAAGTGATGTCCTCAGATTATGGATTATCCACTACAGGGTTGGCTGGTCCTGGAGGTGGAACACCAGAAACCCCTGTAGGTACTGTATGTTTTGCTATTTTTGGTCCTGGATTTATAAATAGTTACACTGCAACTATTGAAGGAGATAGGAATGAAGTAGTGTGTTCATCAGTGGAGCTGATACTCGAAAAATTCAAAAACACTTTAGCTAATTCTATTGAATGAAGTGTTTTTGTTGGTTCATACGAAAAAATGTCGTTTCTTTGCACTCCTAAATTTTGAGTTATGAGCCGTATTTGTCAGATTACAGGAAAGAAAGTGATGGTTGGAAACAATGTGAGTCACTCTAATGTAAAGACTAAGCGTCGTTTTTATCCAAACCTTCAACGAAAGCGATTCTACATTTCTGAGGAGGATCGTTGGGTGACTCTTCGTGTTTCTGTTTCTGCAATGCGTACAATCAACAAGATTGGTGTTCTCAAAGCTATGGAGCGTGCAAAAGAAGCTGGCATTCTTATTGAAAAGGTTTAACCTTAACAGTATCAAGGTTCTATCTTAACTAATTATAAAGGTCAGCTTTGGAAGTCCAAACGCTGACCTTATTTCTTGAAATATTTAATAAACAAATCAATTTGATTGATCTTTTATTTTAGTTACCGCCTAAAATAATCGGTAATCCATTTTCTCCAGAGCCTATAACAACAACTTTTGCATTATCACTTTGACTTAATTCAGTTGTAGCCTCAATTCCTTTCCATTGTAGCAAATCATCATTGATACTTTGAGAAACGATAATCTGGAAATCTCTAATACCTTCTGCTTCAATTCTCATACGATCCGCCTCTTTATTAGCTTTTTCAATTCTGAACTCATATTCTAAAGACTCTTGTTCTTGTTGAAGTTTTCTCTCGATAGCTTGCTCAAGTGTATTTGGAAGCTTGATATTTCTGATAAGAACGTCATTTAGCTGAATATAGTTATCCTTAAGCTTCTCAGCAAGTCTAGTTTCAATTTCTATTTGAATCTCTTCTCTCTTGGTCGTGTTAAATTCTTCAGGAAGGTATTTTGATATTACCTCTCTTGCAACAGATTTCATAGCAGGAAGAATAACTTTCTCCCTGTAATTTATTCCTCTTTCAACCTCAAGATACCCTAGATTATCATAATAAGGTTGGTAGAAAACGGTCATGTCCATAGAAATCTTTAGGAGATTTGATGAAAGTACTTCAAGAGGTTCGAAGATCTCTTGCTGACGAATTTCATATTGGTAAACTTCATCCCATGGAGCTTTAAAGTGAAATCCGCTTGACATCGGCTTAGCTTCAGGGTCTACACCATTTCCAAAAGTATAGAAAGTAAGTCCTGCATGACCAGATTTAATTGTTACAGTGATAGAGCTCCAAAGAAGAATGATTGGTAAAATTGTAAGCACAAGCATAGCTATAGCTTTAAGCTTTGCCTTTTCTTTTTGTGTAGGTGTTTGCATCATGATATTTTGAATAAATGTCTTAGTATCCTCCTTGTCGTCTTCTGACAACCCATTCCAGGGTCAAGCCGCCAAGGATTATACTTAATATGAGTCTAAAGTTAATAAGTTCTAGTCTATCAGTAAACTCGTGAATAACATCACTTTTATTCACTTTAGAGTCCACTTTATGAATTAACGATTTCACATCGATTTCTTCAGTGTTTATAGAGCCTAAAAACTCGCCACCAGTTTTAAGTGCGAGTCTTTTAAGCAAATCGTGATTTGCAGATTCAGAAATAAACTCTGCTTTTACTTCACTCACTACAAATCCTCCAGATAGTTTTTCAATTTTCCCGTCAATAATTGTTTTTGCTGCCCATTTATATTCACCAGCTGGCATACTGCCGCAATCTAGTTTGTAGCTATCGTTTTTAATTGAAAAATCGTAGTCGAAGTTTTCCCCCTTGTCATTTGTAATTACGAGGCTAATGTCAGAGTCAGTCGTGGAGTTTAATGAGGCATCGTAAACTTGGGCAGAGAAAATAACCCTATCACTATCCTCAAGCCTTTTAGTCGATTTCACTCTAAACCTTTTGACATCATCTCTGCTGTCTAAATACTGTACTGTACTACACAGCATATTATCAAATATTTCAGAATTACCACTGTGAAGTTTGCTCTCCATTCTCCATCTCCAAATCCCTTCACCCATAATAATTCCGGACCTCCTTCCCATAGCGTCTTTATTAAATGCTAGAAGTGGCCATTCTGTTTCTAGTGCATCTAGAGATATGTTGATAGCAGTGTTTAATGAGCTTGAAGGCTTAACATTCCCCATTGCTTTAGTTAGAGGAGGCAAAAACTTTAGATCATTTGAAAGTCCTGTAGGAAGTTTAAATAAACTGAATCTCTTATTTATTTTCCCTTTTACAGCTTGTTGGACTTTCCCAACTTCTACAGTAACTCCTGATCTATCTACAGGTAATTCTGTCCAATTCATTTGTGGACCTCCTATAAATAAAACAGGTGTGTTGCTATTTATTAGCATAGAAATAGCTTGTGGTGTAGGTGCAAGAGAATTGGGTATGTTGTGAAGTATAGCTACATCAGTGTCAGAAAACTCAGAATTACTCTTTATTTCGCTTGCGTAAATAATTGAAACTTCTTGGTGGAGGTTTGATTTAAGCGCAAGTGAAATAGCTTTAAGATCTGGATGAGGTGCGTGTGCTATGAGTTTAACCTTTCGCTTGCTATCAAGAACTTCTATGTATTCTGAAGCGTAATTGTTTTCTCTAAGCTGTTCTCCTTCGAGAGGGATTATTACCACTTTAACTCGCTTCATCCCATTTTCACTGGCATTCAAATAGAATTTATTTGTATAATACCCTCTTTTATCAGTGATCTTTATTGTCTTGCTTTCAACGGCCTGTGAGCCTAAATAAACCTTTAACTTTATGCTTTCATTAACAAACCCGGTTGACCTAATTTTTATTTCAACGGGAAATTCATTGTTTAAATAAGTGACTTGATTACAAGCTATTGAAGTGATTTCAATGTCTTGAATTACCGTTGTATCTCCTGATCCAATGAAAAAATGCGGAACATCAAGAAGCTCAGCACCATACTCTGGGTCTCTACCGCTATTTGTTATACCATCAGTAGTTACGACTACTCCTGCAACATTTCTGTGGGTGTATTTAGAGCTTACAGCCTCTAATGCTAAACTTAGGTTTGTTCTGTTGCCTTTGAAATGCCAAGCAGTATCCGAGGGATTCCTGCTATTTACTGATTTTGCAAACCCAAATACTTCAACGTTGTATCCAAGGCTTTCAAAGTTAGATACTCCTTCTTTAGCCCAAACCCTTAATGCACTTTCTTTCTCTAAACTATCATTTCCCACAACCTGAGATGCACTTTCGTCAATTAATAGAACCATTGTTGACGACTCAATTTCAGAGGAAGTGGATCTTAATAGCGGTTCAAGTAGTAAAAAGCAAAGCGTGGCTAAAACAAAAAGCCTTACTATTCCTAAGACCCACTTCTTTTCGCCGTAGTAGCGAATAAGAGTTAGCCCTAAAGTAAATAAAACGGCAATAGCCCACTTCCATGTGGGCGCGTCGACAATTATGTCGTTAATATCCATCTATGTTATGCGGTAATCATGCCACCACATACGTTTAATGTTTGGCCTGTAACATAGGAACTCATATCAGAAGCTAAGTATACGCATGCATGTGCAACATCGATAGGAGAGCCACCTCGCTTAAGTGGAATGGTGTCGCGCCAACCCTGAACAACTTCAGCGTCAAGCTTTTCAGTCATCTCGGTTTCGATGAAACCAGGGGCGATAGCGTTGCAACGAATGTTTCTAGAACCT
>MDSV01048536.1_pt1 | contig 16139 bp, 10 predicted proteins | sample 810851 | NCBI WGS metagenome assembly MDSV01 (sample SAMN05326640, study PRJNA326480) | marine metagenome | isolation source: seawater | place: Atlantic Ocean: North East | collected 2012 | reverse complement strand
TTTCAAAATAGGAAATTCTATTTTGAATTTCTTTTTCTACTTCATCATTAGAAATATTAATACTATCAAATTTTGCTTGATTAATAAGTATTTTCTGAAATAACAAATCTTCAAAAATCTCACAGGTACCATCTATTGAATTGATACCCCCCTGGGATAAATATTGCAAATATTGAGATTCTATATCTGAAGTTAAAATAATTTCATCACCAATAATAGCTTCTATTTTATCAATTGTCTGAGTATACAGTAAAACTGGGAAAAAAAATAATATGTAACAAATATTTTTCATTAATATATTTTTATTTTCTGTAAAGCTAATGCATTTTGATATAATTCTTGTTCTATATTCTTTAAATATTCTATTTTCTTTTTATTTAATAATACATTGTAAATCTTATGGTATACGATTTGTAACGGACTTATATTACCTTTTATTTTATAATCTTTATAGTAAACATAATATCTATACTTATCATCTTCAAAAAATGTGCTTTTTTTTCGACTTAAAAAAATCTGACTGTGATTAATCTCAATTGGAATCTTGTTATCAATAAATTTAGTGTATTGCCATATCGTGTCTAATAAGTAATAATCTTTAGCAAATTGCTGACAATAATCCTCTAATAGTTCATAATCATTATCATCTGTAGAATTATACCAATCATTAAGTTTTCTTAATTTAGGGGCAGATTTATCCACAATTATATATCGACCTTGAAATATATCATTATTTAACTTGAATTCATTCAAATATTGATTGTAATAATTATAAATAGATAAATTTGAAATTAATGTATCAAAATTATAGTTAAGTAATTGTTGTTGATATGCATAAATTAACAAAGAAGATTTATAATCAGCAATTTTTTTTTTATAATCTTGCATATCTGAAGTCAGATTAATTTCAGCATGATAAATCATTAATTGTTTTTTTACCCATGTATTAATATATTGCTCAACATAAAAAGAACTATCCTCTATTCCGGAAGGTATTTCTTTTTTTAAATCTTTTACAAATAAATCTTTGTCATAAACACGTGCAACCAAATTGGAATCGCTATTATCAACACATGCATACATACATAAAAGAATAAACAAATATAAGGGGCGCATTATCTACTTAGTAAGTGAATATAAAACTTCCTTGTTAACTAATACTTTATATTTACTCTTTAATTCTAATATCCATTCTTTTTCTAACTTATTTTGATAATCTGATATAACTTTACCTCTAGTTTCGCTTAATTTTTTAGGTACTGAAGGAATAATATCATGAACATTAATAATAATTATTGATTTATCATCTAATACTATGTCCTTAGCTAATCCTTTTTTTCTAATAATTTTATCAATATACTGATTTTCACCATCAATAAATTTCTTGGACATTATTTGTAATGTTAAAGGATCATCATTATTTAACTTTTTAAGTATAACATCATCGTTTAAATCTTTAATAAAATTCTTTCTAAAAATATGATGTTTAACATTTCTAGCTGTATTTAAATTTTTACATGTATATATAGTAGCATCTATTCTATCATCCCACAAATAACTATCAATATTATTTTCATAAAACAATTGAAGTCCTATTGTGTCCTCAATAGCTTTTTTCCAAACTTTCTTATTAGTTAAATCAAATAATAAAATACCTTCCCTGTATTCATTTAACAAAGTTTTATATTCAGGATATTTAATATGCAACATCGACTTCTCATATTCTAATAAACAAGAATTAATAAAATTTTGATACATTATATCAAAGTCCGATCCGCTTTTTTGATTCAAAAGAATATATTCTATAAATTGATTAACAAGATATTTCTTGGAATTAATTGTAAATAATATATTGGAGCTTTTGGTATAATTACCACTCCAATTACCTATACTTACTTTTTGAACCGCTGACTTTCTTAAATCAACGAAAGAAGAAACAATATTTTTTACTTTATATTCTTTTTTAAGTTTTTGATAAAGAGCTTTTTCACTTAGTTGACTTCTACTATCTCTAGTAATTTTTTGTTTTATATCATTCTTCATTTTTTCAAAACTAGCAATCTCTTTTCTTTCAATTAATTTAATAATATGCCATCCGAAATCAGTTTGAAAAGGCTTTGAAATATCACCGATATTCTTTAAACTGAAAGCTTCTTTTTCAAAAGCAGGAACCATCTTACCAACAGTAAACATAGGTAAAAGACCACCTTTCACCGCAGTAGACCTATCTTGTGAAAATTTTTCTGCAAGATCAGAGAAATCTTCACCAGATTTCAATTTAATTGATATTTCATCTATCTTTTGTTTTGCAATTTTTATTTTGTTTTCATTTGCTCCTTCACCAGTTTTAAACATAATATGGGCTACTTTTACTTGTCCAACGGAGCTTCTTTTATCTGTTACTTTAACTAAATGATATCCGTATTTAGTCAAAACTGGCATAGATATATTACCAACAACAGTGTTGTATGCTGCATTTTCAAACTCATAAACCATCATAAAAGCAGTAAAATAACCTAAATCACCATTATTTAAAATTGCTGATTTATCATCAGAATATTTTTTTGCAGCAGCAGAAAAACTAATATTTTTAGATAATATATCTTCTCTTATTTTTAATGCTTTATTATAAGCATTTTCTTTCTCCTTTTGAGGAGCTTTCTCATTTAACTTAATTAATATATGACTAGCTCTTATATCATATTGCATTCTTTCATATGCTTCTAAAATAAGTTTATCATCAAATTCTTGATTTTTTAAATAAGGTTTTATTAATTGTTTTCTATAACCATCTAATTCAGAAATAAAAGCAGGTATAGTATCCATTTGCAATGATTCTGCTTCTTTAACCTTTAGTTTAAAATTAATAAATAAATCTATATATTCGTCTAAATATTCTTTGGTGATTTCAGTATTATTATTTTTATAAAAAACATTTTTAAATTCTTCTAAGCTAATATTATCATCGTTAATAGATAAAATATTTTGCGCTATAATTATTCTTGATATAAAAATTAATAATATAAATAATGTTGTTTTTTTCATTCTATGTTTATTTTCGACTATAATTAGGTGCTTCTCTAGTAATAGTGACATCATGGGGATGACTTTCTGCTACACCGGCACCAGTTATTTTAATGAATTCTGCAGAATATAACTTTTCTATTGTCTCTGAACCGGTATAACCCATTCCAGCTCTAAGACCACCTATCATCTGATGGATAACTTCTGTTAATCTTCCCTTATAAGCAACTCGACCAACAATTCCTTCAGGAACTAATTTTTTTGCATCAGCTTCGGCTGATTGAAAGTATCTATCTTTTGATCCATCTTGCATTGCATCAATAGATCCCATACCTCTGTAAGTTTTAAATTTTCTACCTTGAAAAATAATTGTTTCTCCAGGAGCCTCTTCAACACCTGCAATTATAGATCCTAGCATGATTGTATCTGCACCACCTACTAATGCTTTTACTAGATCTCCTGAATATCTTATTCCTCCATCAGCTATCAATGGAATATTATATTTTTTTGTAATTTCTGCAACATCCATAATTGCTGTTAATTGAGGGACACCTATTCCAGCAATTATTCTAGTGGTACATATTGAACCAGGACCTATACCAACCTTAACTGCATCTGCTCCAGCCTTAATCAAATCCTCAGCAGCTTTAGCTGTAGCAATATTTCCAACAATAATATCTAGCTTACTATATTTTTGTTTTAATGATTTTAAAATATCCAAAACTCCTTTTGAATGTCCATGTGCCGTATCAATAACAACAGCATCAACAGAAGCATTATTTAGCGCCTTTACCCTATCAAAAACATCTGATGTTACACCAATTGCTGCGGCAACCCTTAAACGGCCATACTTATCTTTACAAGCATTTGGACGCATTCTATTTTTAATTATATCTTTAAATGTAATTAATCCAACTAATCTATCATCATTATCTACTATAGGAAGTTTTTCTATTTTATTATTCTTTAAAATCTTCTCAGCATTATCTAAATCACTTATTTTTGTAGTTATTAACTTATCTGATAATGTCATAACATCTTTAATTGGCTTATCTCTATCTTTTTGAAATCTTAAATCTCTATTAGTAACAATACCTAACAAAAACATTTTTTTATCAACTATAGGAATACCACCTATTTTATTTTCTTTCATTAAATCAGAAGCATCACCAACTGTTGAATCTAAATCTAATGTAATAGGGTCTAAAATCATACCACTTTCAGAACGCTTTACTTTCCTTACTTCTAGTGCCTGTTTTTTTATAGACATATTTTTATGTAACACACCTATCCCTCCTTCCTGAGCTATTGCAATTGCCATTCTAGATTCTGTAACAGTATCCATAGCTGCAGAAATAATTGGCACGTTTAGCCCTATATTTTTGGTAAAACGTGAAGTAATCTTCACCTCATTTGGCAATACTTTTGAAAATGCTGGAACAACCAAAACATCATCATATGTCAAGCCTTTTTTAGATATTTTCTTCATCATAAAATATAAAATGAGTGCAAAAATAAAAATTTTAAAATAGATAAGAAAAGCGAATAAAATAAATTAACAAGAATAATTTACCTTACCAAGGTAATAATATCTTTTTTTTCAATTAATTCACCAACACCATTGATATATTGAATGTGGTATATATAATCACCATTTTGAATAACATTTCCTAAAAATGTTCCATCCCATCCTTTTTGGGGATCATTTGTTGTAAACAATTGAGTTCCATTTCTATTGTATACCGAAAACGAATAACCTTTCTCATCAACAAAGAAAGAGACAGGGAAAAATATTTCATTATGATCATCTCCATTAGGTGTAAATACAGAAGGAACATACAAAATCGGTATTTGCGAAACACATGAAATGTTAGAATAACTACCTTCTGGTACTGCTCCATATGGCAAAGTATCTCTTTCGATTGCATGAATATAATAACAAATTCTGCCATCATCTTTTCCGTAAGCTGTTACTATATCAATATATTCTAATGGCTCCATAGGGTCAGTAATTCTATCCCATGAATATAATGGTATTGTATTATATGTTAATCCACCATTTACTGATCTATATAAATCATATTTTTCAACATTACCCAACCATTTTTCATATTCATTAAAACTTAAGGTATTCGTATATTGACTTGTGATATCTCCTTCTCCCCAATCAGAAAGATTATCATTATATGGAATATCCAGTGGCAAACCTCCTTTATAATCTAAATTAATGATTGTTTCCAATAAAATAGTTTTAGCGTGTGATGTATCATTAATATACTGATTCCATAAAACAGGAGGTGTAAATAATCTTTGACCACAAGTATCAACCGGCAAAACATAGTACTTATATGATTTTTCATCAACATTCGCTGTTTCATCAGTATAATGAATTGTTGGACTATTTACAGTATTTATCTGCCCTATTTTAACTAAACTGTTTTCCTCAGAACGAAGTACATCATAATGATTTAAAACAGCCTGATCATCTGTTAAACAATTAATCTCAACTGCATCTGTTTCATGATTAACACTAGCATAATCAATATATAGATAATCAGGTATAGCTGGCAAATCAGGTACAAAAGTTAATGTATTTGATTGTGCAGAATAAGAAGAATCGTAATTGTAAGCATTAACATTAACAATATAATTAAAACCATCATTAATATTTAATAAAAAATCTTCATCAAATTCTTTAAATTCCTTATTTATAGTATTTCCAAGTGTATCAATTTCTTCAACAAATATTTTATAATAACTTAATCCGTTTTCCCAATTTATATACTCATTCCATGAAAAATCAACAGTATGATCACAAGCATTAATTTTTTCTTGTAAGTAAATTGAATTATGTTGCATATTCTGATCATAGCTAGCAAGTGAACCATTATAACAACTGTCTAGTGCTCTAATACTAAAAATTTCTGACTCTTGACTAGCACTAGAGTTATTATATGTAAAGGTGGTGGAATTATAGACAGTATCTATAGGAATCCAGCCATCTGAACTAAATAAGTAAACAGCATAAAACTCCGCTCCAAAAGATGGTTCCCATGTTATAACTGATTGACCTGTAGAATTAACAGAAACATCTTTAATAACAGGCATATCTGGATCTTGATCATCAGCAAGTAAAACACTTGCAAGAGAAGATCTGGAAGAACAGCCGCTTTCATCACCAATTTCAATATAAAAACGAGGTGTATAATAACAAGAATCTGATTGTTTTTGCATAAAAGTATCTGGATGCTGCATAAACATGCTAAAACCAGTTATTGGATCTTTTTCATAATGAAGAGAATAATTTTTTTCAGTGGTTGCTAAATTAAATAAATGTGGTTGTTGAGCAGTTACTGTCCAATTTTTGCACATAGGATTCCACAAAAGATTAGCAACAATAGGCACTGAATTAATTTCTGTTGCATTTAAATACATAGTTTTCAATGTGTCAGAAATTGAGTCAACTTGCAATGCAATATTAGGTGCAGAATTTTGACATGCACCAACTGATACAAGATAATAATAGCTAGAAGATATGTCAGCCTCAGAACCACCACTATGCAAATAAGTACTATCAGGGTGTGAAACAGCAGCAATTTTTGAAAAACCTAAATTAGGATCCTTTGAAAAATATATATCATAATTAAAATCTATTACTGAAGAGGGATAATACCAGGACAATTCAACATCTCCCTGATCATCAACTGCAACACATCTAAGGTCTGGTGTTGGTGGAATAACATGAATAGTTAAGTTTGCAATAGTAGTACCATTTGCAGGACACATATGATCAACTGCCTTAATATTAAAGCTGAAATCCAAACCTAACTGCCCCGCGCAACTATCCTTTTGTAAATGTTCACAACTAGAATCCCAAGAAAATTTTCCTTGAGTGTTACCAGGGGTAGAAGATAATATACTCCAATCAGCAGGAGTCGCAAGAGCGCTAGGCATTCCATTAGGAAGTGTTGAAGTACTAAGTTGTGACCCTTCAATTGACACATCAATATTTTGCATATCAATGTCATTAGCGTCTATAGTAAATTCTACTAATTCTCCAGCTTTCACCCATGTTTCATAAGATGGCATACCTGCAGAATTAATATACTGATCCCATACATGAGTTCCTATTGGAGCAGAGATGTCAGGTGGAGTATTTGTACCACCAGCTGGAAGATTACATCCTGTTGCTGTTGTTACCATTTGCACCTCCCTAAAAACATCTGCAATTGGTTGAAAACATTTAACAGAACGTACTCTAACACATGTAATAAAATTTCCTTGTAATTGATCATTTAGAAAAGAAATCTCTCCAGTTCCTGCATTTAATGTCAAAGGATTTGCGGGATTAGTTGGTATTTGTTGATTTAATGAAAAGTTATATACTCCTCCATTAGCTAAATTTGAAAAGGTCATGCTATCAGCTAAAGGAAAAGCTGGATCATAGTTAAAAGCAGATCCTTGTAGTGGATTTGCCCATGAATAAGACAAACTATCAAAATTCGGATCAAAAGCTAAATGACTGTATGAAAAAGGAATATTATTACAAATAAGTGTTTTTGCTTTTTCCTTAAACTCAGGAGAAGCATCATAACAAGGGTATGCATCTTCATATATGAATGGTAAAATAGATGTGTTTTTTGTATATGGATACATTATAGCTCTTAAAAGCCAATTCCCACATTGTGTTGTGTTATCACAATTATTTCTTGCACCACCACCCCATGTAAAATGCCAACCTCTTGGCAAAACATCATACGCGTTAGTAATTGGATTCCATACTGCTCCTGTAGGATCAGGGATATTACCATTTCCTAAATTTATAGGAACAGATTTATATGTTATTTCATGAATTAATACGCCTTTTTGACTAAATCCGGCAGGCATTGTATTACAATCATAACAGTTTGGCAATCCACCTAAAACTGGTGAAATATCTAGTGTATTATCCCACAATACATCTATATTTGTTATGGTTGGATGTCCATGTACGGTTAGTGTTTCTATACCTCCAGGGCCATTTGAAGCTGGATTCATTCCTTGGCAATCTCTATAAAATTTTAAAATAAAAGTAAACTTTCCAAAATCTACACTGGTAGGGTCATCATTACATTCCCATGTTATCGAACCTCCAACAAAATGTGTTGCAAAAGTATTTACATTTAAAAAAGCAATAAAAATTAACGCTATGATTTTTTTCATAAAACTTTAATGTATTTTACAAAAATACAAAATAAAATAACAGAAAAAAAACATATAAAAATTAATACCAATAATTCCTTACACATTCAATCATTTAATTAAATAAAACAAATATATAAGTGAAAATAATATTAAAAAGATAATTCCCATAAAGGAAAGAATTTTAAGCCAATATGGTGGTCTTTTATTAATAGGAATATCATCAGAATGAACAACTATATGATTGGCAATTGCACAAAATGGTGCGATTAAAAAAGAAATAGTTGTTGCTAAATCAATTAATTGCTTAAAATTATCTATAAATTTCCATGTTATTATATAAGATCCGAATACTATCACTAATAAGGAAATTTTATATATAAAAAATGTGCTATTTAATTTGAATAACAATTTAATAGTTTTTTGAATGGTACTAGAATAACCATCAATTACTGAAAGAGTAGTACTAAACATAACAGAAAAAGCAGATACCGCAATTATCCAATATGACCAAATACCTAAACTACTAGTATATAGTGATATTAATTTATTTGCAAAAAGTGATGAAGAGTCAGGTAGCTTCTCACCTGTACCAAACATTAAATAAGAACCCAGCGTAATAAAAAAAACAGAAAGTATAATTGTGATTATATAACCAATATTAAAATCCAAAAGTGTTTCTTGTAACTTAGGTTTATAATTAGTTTGCTCTATCCTTTTAATTGTCCAAATACTATTCCAAACTGACATATCAACTGCTGTAGGCATCCAACCCATCAAAGCAATAACAAATAAAATACCTTTATCATTAAAGATTTCGGGTTTTATAAAACCATGTATTCTTAACTCAGGACCATTTATTAAAGTAAAAATAAATGCAAGAAAAGTAGAAATCAATAAGACAACTGCAATAACTTTAACTAAACTATCTAAAACATTAAATTTTCCGTTAATTAAAATAACCACACATAAAAAAAATAAAAAAAATAATATTTTATTTATATTAAATTGATTATCAATTAATTCAGATATTAAACCTGAACAAACAAATGATACAGCTGCCACAACAATAAACATGCTTAAAAAAGTAATAATAAAATAAATCCAAAGTATCCAATTACCTTTTTTTTGATAACCCTCCAAAAGTGTTTTGCCAGTGACATTTGCATATCTTGAACCAAATTCAAAAAAAGGGTATTTAAAAATATTAGCAAGAAAAACAAAACCAACTAAAGCAAAACCATACTCTGCTCCTGCTCTAGTTGATTGTACAAGATGAGAGACACCAATTGCTGTACTTGCAAATAAAATTCCAGGACCTAATGTTTTAAAAAAATTTTTGTTTAACATTAAAAGAATGAATTTTGAATTTTTTCTTTCTTAAATTTAAATTCAGAAATAACATCTTCAATTATTTCACTTGCAGATTCCATTTTATTAACCATTGCGGAAATTTGACCGATTTCAAGCTCCCCTTCAACTAAATCACCTTCAAAAATACCTTTCTTAGCTCTTCCCCTACCCAAAATATTGATTAATTCTTCCTTGGTTGCATGCCTTGAGTATGCCTTTTTTATTTTTTGATAAAAGTCATTTTTTAATAAACGAACTGGAGTTAATTCCTTTAGAGTAAGGTCTGTATCACCTTCATTTGAATTAAAAATATATTTTTTAAACCTAGCATGAGATGAACTCTCTCTACAAACTGCAAATCTAGTTCCTATCTGAACACCTTCAGCTCCTAAAGAAAAAGCTGCAAGCATAGAAGATCCACTGGCAATGCCACCTGCAGCTATAACAGGAAGATCAATATTTTTAGCAACATTTGGAATAAGACACAATGTTGTTGTCTGGTTCTTTCCATTATGCCCTCCAGCTTCAAAACCTTCAGCAACAATAGCATCAACACCAGCTTCCTTGGATTTCTCAGCAAATATTAAGCTAGAAACTACATGAACCACCTTGATACCTTCTTTTTTTAAAATCGACGTATATTTTTTTGGACTTCCAGCTGAAGTAAAAACAATCTTTATTTTCTCTTTAATAATAATAGAAATATGCTCGTCAATATCAGGATATAAGAGTGGTAAATTAACACCAAAAGGTTTATTTGTTGCATTCTTACACTTAATGATATGTTCTCTTAAAACATTAGGATACATAGAGCCAGAGCCTATCAAACCCAAAGCACCAGAATTACTTACAGCCGAAGCTAATTTCCAACCGCTGCACCATACCATACCTCCTTGAATAATTGGATATTTTATTCCAAAAAGTTCGCTTACTCTATTCATAAATATATAAATTTGTTGCGATGACTAAAATAAAAATTTAAAACAATTTATAACATGGAAAAAGATCAAATAATTTTTGACTTAATTAATAAAGAATATGATAGACAAAAAAATGGAATAGAATTAATTGCATCTGAGAATTTTGTTAGCGAACAAGTCATGAGAGCTACTGGATCATGTTTAACAAATAAATATGCAGAAGGATACCCTAAAAGAAGATATTATGGAGGATGCGAAGTTGTTGATGAAGTAGAACAAATTGCAATTGATAGAGCTAAAAAATTATTCAATGTTGAATATGTAAATGTTCAACCACACTCAGGCTCACAAGCAAATGCAGCAGTAATGCTTGCATGCTTAAATGCTGGTGATAAAATATTAGGGTTCAATTTAGCGCATGGAGGACATTTAACACACGGTTCACCAGTAAATTTTTCAGGCAAATTATATCAAAATTCATTTTATAGTGTTGAAAAAGAATCTGGAATCATAGATTATAATAAATTAGAGGAAATTGCAATTAAAGAGAAACCTAAATTAATTATATGTGGTGCATCAGCATATTCACAAGATTGGAACTACAAAAGATTTAGAGAAATATCTGATACAGTAGGCGCACTATTACTAGCTGATATAGCACATCCAGCTGGTTTAATTGCAGCAGGATTGTTAAATGACCCAAGTAAATACTGCCATATACTAACAACCACTACACATAAGACGTTAAGAGGACCTAGAGGGGGAATGATAATGATGGGAAAGGATTTTGAAAATCCATGGGGTAAAAAAACACCAAAAGGGAAAATAAAAATGATGTCTTCAATTTTAAATTCCGGCGTGTTTCCTGGAAGTCAAGGAGGACCATTAGAACATGTTATTGCTGCAAAAGCTATAGCATTTGGTGAAGCCTTAGAACCAGAATTTAAAAAATATGCTGAAAAGGTTATATCTAATTCTCAACTAATGGCTAATCTATTTATTAATAAAGGATATGATGTAATATCAGGCGGAACCCAAAACCATTGTATGCTAATAGATTTAAGGAATAAGATGATTACTGGAAAGGAAGCAGAAATCGCATTAGTTAAAGCTGATATTACAGTAAATAAAAATATGGTTCCTTTTGATACACAATCTCCTTTTATTACATCTGGAATAAGAATTGGAACTCCTGCTATCACTACAAGGGGTATAAAAGAAGAAAACATACCAATAATTGTAGATTTAATTGATCAAATAATTTGCAACTTTCAAGATGAAAAAAATATAAATATTGTTAAAGAAAAAGTAAATACTTTAATGAATCCTTACCCTATATTTTCACAATGAAACCTATCAATATAGAGCAAGAAAAAAAAGAAATACTTAACCGGTATAGAGCTTTATTACGAGCTTGTAGTGAAAAAACTTCAGCTAAAGAAAAAAAAGATATCAGAAAAGCTTTTAATCTTGCCGTTGATGCTCATAAAGACATGAGAAGAAAATCTGGAGAACCGTATATATATCATCCTATAGCAGTAGCTCATATAGCTGCTAAGGAAATTGGATTAGGAAAAATATCTATTATATGCGCACTACTTCATGATGTGGTTGAAGACACAGAATATACTTTGAAGGATATAGAAAATATTTTTGGAAAAAAAGTAGCTAAAATAATTGATGGCTTGACTAAAATACAAGATGTATTTGATAAAAATGTTTCTCTACAAGCTGAAAATTTTAGAAAAATGCTATTAACTCTTTCAGATGATGTGAGAGTAATTCTAATAAAATTAGCAGATCGTTTACACAATATGCGTACTTTAGATTCTTTATCAAAACAAAAACAACTTAAAATTGCATCAGAAACACTATACCTATATGCTCCTCTTGCCCATAGATTAGGATTATACCCGTTAAAAACTGAACTAGAAGATCTAGGACTTAAATTTACTAAAGCTGAAGTATATAAGGCGATTGCTGAAAAACTACAAGAAACAAAGGAAGAAAGAAGAAAATATATACTTAAATTTAGTAAGCCTATAAAAAATAAATTAAAAGAAGAAAATATAAAATACACCATTCAAGGAAGACCAAAATCAATATTCTCTATTAGAAATAAGATGGTAAAGAAAGGTGTAGATTTCGATAATGTATTTGATAAATTTGCTGTAAGGATAATAGTAGACAGTAAAATAGAAAAAGAAAAATCTGATTGTTGGAAAATATATTCAATTGTAACTGATTTTTACAAACCAAATCCTGATAGATTAAGAGATTGGATTTCAACCCCAAAAGAAAATGGATATGAATCACTACATACAACTGTAATGGGTGAAGACGGAAAATGGGTTGAAGTACAAATTAGGAGTAACAGAATGGATGAAATAGCAGAAAAAGGATATGCTGCTCACTGGAAATACAAACAAAACAATAAAAAAGAAAGTGCATTAGATAATTGGATTAAAAAAATTAGAGATTTATTAGAAAATCCTTCAAGCAATGCTGTTGACTTTATTGATGATTTTAAACTAAACTTATATTCAGGAGAAATTTACATTTTTACGCCAGCTGGTGAGCTCAAAACATTGCCTAAAGGAGCAACTGCACTTGATTTTGCATTTGAAATTCACACAGATATTGGCTTAAAGTGTATGGGAATCAAAGTTAATGGCAAATTAGTTTCATTAAGTCATATATTAAATAGTGGTGATCAAGTTGAAGTAATTACGTCAAAAAAACAAAGACCAAGAAAGGATTGGTTAAGATTTGTTGTCACATCTAGAGCAAAATCTAAAATTAAATCTGCTCTAAAAGAAGATAAAAAAAAGATTGCAGTTATTGGAAAAGAAATTGCTGAAAGAAAACTTAAGCATCTCAAAATTAAAATAACTAAAAAAACTGAGACGGCCTTAATTAAACATTTTGGAACTGGAGATTCATTAGAGCTATATTTTCGTTTTGGAACTGGCGCTATATCAAACAGTGAAATAAAAAACTTTGTAAATCTCAAAAACAGAGGGTGGTACCAGACAATTAGAAATAAATTTTATGGACCTCCAAATATTAAAAAGAAAAATAGTGAGAAAATTATCGTTTTTAATGATGATGATGAAGTTTTAGATTACAAACTTGCAAACTGTTGTAATCCTATTCCTGGAGACATGATATTTGGCTTCTTAACAGTTGTTGATGGGATTAAAGTACATAGATTTGATTGTCCAAATTCTATTCAACTAAGATCTAATTATTCATACCGAATATTAAATGGAAAATGGATAAATAAAGAAGAAATTGATTTTATTGCAACAATAAATATAAAAGGAATTGATAGCGTAGGCCTTATGAACAAGGTAACTCAAATTATTTCTAACCAAATGAATGTAAATATAAAATCGATCAATATTTCGACAGATGATGGTGTTTTTGAAGGTATAATTACATTAAAAGTACATAATGTTTCATTCCTAAAAGAACTTACTAAAAAATTACAGAAAATAGATAACATTTCTTCAATTACCAGAACTTATAAACACAACTAAAAAAATCAAAAACTTACCACTCACTCATATTATTAAGAAAGTATTTTTTATAAATTTGTATATAAAATTATAAATGTGAGAAATAAAAAAATACAAGATACAGTTGAAAATATTTTCACAGAATATCTTCATGAAAAAAAATATAGAAAAACTGAAGAAAGATATGCAATATTAAGAGAGATTTATCAATTTAATGGTCACTTTGATGTTGAATCAATGTATATCAAAATGAAAAATAAAAAATATCGTGTAAGTAGAGCTACACTTTACAATACAATTGAATTATTATTAGAATGTAACCTAATTAGAAAACATCAATTTGGAAATAACAATGCTCAATATGAAAAATGCTACTCAAATAAACAGCATGATCATTTAATCTGTACAGTATGTAACTCTGTTATAGAATTTTGTGACCCAAGAATTCAAGCAATAAAAAATGGAATTGAAGAAACTATGAGTTTTAAAATTAATAGACATGCATTAAACTTTTATGGACAGTGTATTGATGAAGAAAAATGCAATAAACAAGGAAATAATTAAAAATATAAATAATGAATGTAGATGTTTTATTAGGCCTTCAATGGGGAGATGAAGGAAAAGGAAAAATTGTTGATGTATTAACTTCAAATTATAATATTATTGCTAGATTTCAAGGAGGACCAAATGCGGGACACACTTTAGAGTTTGATGGGATAAAACATGTATTACACACCATACCATCAGGGATTTTCCATAAAGGAGTAATTAATTTGATTGGAAACGGAGTTGTAATTGATCCTGTCATCTTTAAGAAGGAAATAGAGTCCATTAGTAAATTAAATATTCAAACTTCTGAATTACTTATTTCAAAAAAAGCACATTTAATTCTTCCAACTCATAAATTACTTGACGCTGCATCTGAAAAAGCAAAAGGAAAAGAGAAAATTGGCTCAACTTTAAAAGGTATTGGACCAACATACATGGACAAAACTGGAAGAAATGGATTAAGAGTTGGTGATATTTCTTCAAATAATTTTGAAGAAAAATATAATGCTTTAAAAAATAAACATTTACAAATATTAAACTTTTATGATTATGAATATGATTTAACAGAAACTGAGGAGAAATGGTTTGACAGTTTATCTGTAATAAAAAAATTTCAACATATTGACAGTGAACATTATTTACATAATGCCATTAAAAATAATAAGAAAATTTTAGCTGAAGGTGCACAAGGAACATTATTAGACATTGACTTTGGCTCCTACCCTTTTGTAACATCATCGAATACAATAAGCGCTGGCGCATGTACTGGCCTTGGTATATCTCCACGTCATATTGGAGATACTTATGGCATCTTTAAAGCGTATTGTACTAGGGTTGGAAGCGGACCTTTTCCTTCTGAACTTTTTGATGAAACAGGTGAAAAAATAGGAAAAATTGGTAATGAATTTGGAGCAACTACTGGACGGCCAAGAAGGTGTGGATGGATTGACATACCGGCACTTAAATATGCAATAAACATTAATGGAGTCACTCAGCTTATGATGATGAAAGCTGATGTGCTATCTGGATTTGATAAAATTAAAGCATGTACACACTACTTATTAAATGGAAAAAAAATTGATTATTTACCTTTTGAAGATAATGATAAATTAATTCCTGTATATAAAGAACTAAATGGGTGGAAAGAAAATCTAATGGAATTAGAAAGTTTATCAGAAGCCCCGAAAGAACTACATGAATATATCAAATGGCTAGAGAAGGAATTAGAATTACCAATTAAAATTGTATCAGTAGGACCAGATAGAAAACAAACTTTCTTTAGATAAAATCGTTTGAAAAATATAATTCATATCTCCTTAATAATATTAAGTACTATTTCATATGCTGAAGAAAATAAGCAAATTGAAATTATTAATGCCAATAAAACATATGCAAATCAAATTAAACACCCTGATTATTGGCGATTAATTGGAGATGTTTGTTTTAAACACAATAATACATACATGTACTGTGATTCTGCGTATCATTACATAAATAAAAATAAAATAATTGCTTTCAATAATATTAAAATCAATCAAGCCGACAGTATAAAATTGAGCGGAGATAAACTAAACTATAATGGTCAAAATAA
>MDSV01117773.1_pt1 | contig 16141 bp, 16 predicted proteins | sample 810851 | NCBI WGS metagenome assembly MDSV01 (sample SAMN05326640, study PRJNA326480) | marine metagenome | isolation source: seawater | place: Atlantic Ocean: North East | collected 2012 | reverse complement strand
GGAACAGCGCATATGTTTCCCGATTTTACTTGGGCCAATCGACCGTATTGACCGAATGGTTGGTGAATTGGGACTCCACTTTGAATACGAACGATACGATCCAAGGTACGATGAACGCCGGAAGACTGAGTATGCAGACGCCTTCTTTGCGAAACGCCAACGAAAGGGCATCACCTGGCCTGATGCTGCACGCTTGTTGAAGAGTCGGCCGTATTTTGCTAGCCAGATGGTTGAGTTTGGTCATGCCGATGGATTCGTTGGCGGTGTGAGTCGGAATTACGCCGATGTTTTGCGTCCAACGCTTCAACTGATTGGAAAATCCGAGAACAGCCATTGTATCATCGGATGTTACATGATGAACATCAAAGGGCGGACGATTTTCCTCGCCGATGCAACCGTTAATGTTTATCCAGACAGTAGAACGCTGGCAGAGATTGCTGTTCAGACCGCCAAAGTTGCCCGAAGATTTGGCGTAATTCCACGCGTAGGAATGCTTTCGTTCTCCAATTTTGGCTCTACTCGGGCTCAGAGAAGTGAACGCATTGAGGATGCGGTTAAGATCGCAAGAGAACTCGACCCATCTTTGGTTATAGAAGGGCCAATGCAAGGCGATACTGCACTGAATACAACCGTTCAAGCGGAATATCCGTTTATGGAACTGAAGGGCCCAGCAAACGTGCTCGTACTGCCTAATCTCGCGGCAGCAAACATAGCGTACAAGTTGCTAGAGGAGCTCGGCGATGCAGAAATGACAGGGCCAATTCTCGAAGGAATGGCCCGACCTGTACAACTCGTCGCCCGCCAAGACGGGGTTCGGCATATTGTCAACATGGCAACGATTTGTGCTGCTGATGCAATCCGGAGTGAATCTTATTGGGATACATTATCTGATGAATCCTTAGACGGCTGAACTGAATCATACCGTAGAATGGGTCGCTTCGGTCGCCAGATGGCACCGGTGAAAAATCCGACGCACAATCCTCCAAAAAAGAGATTGAACCACCCATCGATAGCATAAGCACCCATGCCCCGAGCGATGGGTATAGCAAAAGACGGAACGATGCCCAGAACGGTTGTCCATAACAGTTCAGATCGAACATTTGCCCATGTGTCAGCGGACGATGGTACACGTTTGGCTGGTTGAGAGCGAATCGGTGTTAGAACAAAACGAGCAAATACATCTGGGAGGGCACGTTGTGCTGGCACTGTGCCCTTGAGAAAAACGCTCGTATTGCGAGGGTGAACGGCCATAAGAGCCGACTGAGATGCAGCAGGCCCGATGAGTTCGTTAGGACGGGGGCGGCCATCCATCATTGCACCTCGATTGTTTGAGGTCGGGCCGTCCACAAGGCGTTCATTTCCACCTGCTTGCAGTTCAATTGCGTTTTGTTGTTGCGCAAGGTACCATTCTGCTTCGGATGGAAGGCGGATTTCCCATTCTCCATCTTGTGCTTCACAGAATTCTTTGAATTCATTGCATTCCATAACCGACTGTGCGACTTCTTCAAGGTCCTTTTCAGTCAAATCATCGACCGGTAATTTTGCTTTTCCGGAAGGAACCGGGAGGTCGAGAATGCTTGCAATTTGTTCGTGATTGAGATAGGTGTTCATGGTGTAATAGGTGGGCAAGCATGCTTCGTAAGCTGGCCGTTGGCTCGAATACATCCAACCTCCTTTGTTGGAGCCGAGAACGATGATACCCGGGCTGACTTTGGCAAAGTCGAGCGTTGCGAGACGGACCATGTTGTTCACTTCGCAAGGGTCCCTTCCATTCGCTTGTACCATGCGATTCCAGCAGCATGGTCGGTCAATTGATTAAATTGTGGGAAGGGAGATATGGAGCGCATGTATCCGAACGCAGCGAAATCCACCAAATCTGGACTTGAGCCACCAAAGAAATCCTTCCCGTCGTGCGACGCTGTAAATTCTGTCAGCAAGTCGTGCCAGAGTTGTTTTGGTTTTCGCCCATCTTTCTTGACTCGCTTTCTGGCAATAATTCCCCACATGATCGGAAATCCTGCCCAAGCATAGAGTCGCTTTGAAATAAAACCGAATTTTTCAATTTTTGAAATCCTGGTGGTTGTTTTTAGAGCAGAACCAAGAGAGCCGTAAAGAATCGGAACGGTGGCTTTCGACATGCGTGTGTCCACCCATTCCAACCACTGGTGTTGGCGCTCAGCATCGCCCATCGCAGCCATTTTCCCGTTGTTGTAGGCGGCGTCAATGTGTTTGAGAAGCGGTGTTGAATCAACGAAGTGCTTTCCTTCTTCATCTGTAAAGACCGGAACCTTTCCCCAATCATCAGCAAATGCCACGGATTTTTTGATCTTCATTCCATTGACTGGAACGTAATCAACCCCCATCCCGAGGTGCTCAATCAGCCCACGAACTTTCCAACAAAACGGGCAGGTGTAGAGCATGTGCAAAGTTGGAGTTTGACCCATGTTTGAGGGTGAGAGCCGGACCTTATTCAATTCTCGTCTTCCGATTCATCCTCAGGCTTCCATCCAGCCTTCCAGAAGTCAAGATTGTCCAACCAAGATAACCATTCCTTATCGGTACATGTGAGGAGGCGAAATGCCCTGCTTTCCAAACCTTCTCGGTTTGAGGGATTCAACATCCCCTGTTCTACCGCATCTCTCCATTCAACTTGCATTTGGCGAATCTGTCGCCGAGCTTCCTCGGGCTGGTCAAAATTCATTTCACACGCATCTCTCAATTCACCGATCCAAGTACGTGTGTCTTTGAGGAGTGGGTCATTGCTCACAGAACGAGCCGACTGCCGTTTTTTACCAAAAGGCCACCACCCCATGAGTCCCCACCTGTGCTTTTGCTTAATTGAAGTCTTGCCTTTTCGGGGAGGTTGAAGAACTCAACCGTAGAGGGTTAGTTATGGGCCGAATTACGGTACACCTCCATGGTAAAACCAAAGATAGAGCGATGGCAGCTATGTTTGAAACGTATGCCAAACGGCTTGAACAGCGTTCCATTCGATGTCTTATGCATCCAAATAAGATGGATGGAGCGGCCTATGTCGAGGTCTTGCTCCAGCTCAAAGGAGAGGTCATCTTGATGGATGAAGGCGGTGTTTTGGAGGATTCGGTTTTGTTTTCAAAACGCGTGGAACAGTGGATGCTTTCGACGGGAGACATCCATCTTGCAATAGGGCCGGCAGAAGGCTGGCCAAACGACGATAGAATCGCATCATTGGCTCGTATCTCCTTGTCTCCAATGACCTTTCCACATGAGCTTGCCTCAGTCATCCTGGTCGAGCAACTTTACCGTTCAACAGAGATATCTCGTGGTTCGCAATATCACAAAGCATGATATTCCACCGTTGATTCAACTCGTTTGAGGAGAAGAAATGATCATTGATGCAGAGGTCGGAAAAGACCTCATTTTCATATCCATGGCGGTCGTTTCCGTTTCGCTTCTTGTCGGCAGCCGCCATCAACCCTTTCCAGAAATATCTCGTCGTTTTGGTTGGTTATTGGGGACCATTACTGCATTGTGCGTACTTGGAGAATCAGCCCCTCGCCCTATGGAAATGACAGTTCTCTTGTTCGTTGTTCTCGCAATGGGATCTTACGGCGTTCTTGTCGGAGTGCACCACATGGTCCGAACTCGCCGAGACGTATTCATCGCCCCAATGTCGGGTTTCTTGTTTTGCATCGGAGCAGGGGGATTGATGGTGTTGACCTGGCCTGACCTCAATCAACTGGAACAATGGTCCGGATTTTTGGCACTTGTTGTGCTCGGCGGTGGGCAGACATGGATGGTATTCCGTGGCCTTCTTATCGGGCGTCTTCCGCTTGCATGGAGTCAAGCAGGAATGGTTGCTTTACAGCGGGGGCAATTGGAAGGTCCACAAGGAGCAATTGCGTGCTTTGAGAAAGGTTGGGATGCTGATGAGGAACATCTCAATCCCATGGCTTACATTGCACTTGCTTCGATTCATCGGTTTAATGGCGATGCAGAACAAGCCGAAATATGGCAGGAATCGTTTGATGACGCAGGGGGTCGACCTTCAGTTGCTGAAGCTTGGATTCTGGCATTGAACGAGGCTCTTAGGTCGATGGGAGGTTCAGAAGAACTGTTCCCAAGCGCTTTGGATGACTCGGAATAGGAGTTTCATTTCCACTTTCCCTCCAAATGAGGCTCAAAGAAAACGAGGACTTATATCCTTCAAGGTCGATTAATAATCATGGAAGAGCAAATCCGACCCAATGATGACTGGCCTCTTGGTACCATCCTTTGGTTCGCCGTGTTGGTCTGGTTTTCATCCAGTCTGCTCTCTCAAACAGCGTATCTTGCGATATATGGGCTGCCCTACGACGCAACAGCCTTACTCAAGACCCTCGGCCCAGTTTACTATTTCGTACTTGTTTTGGAACTGATCATATGGGTTGGCCTTTTCTCGGTCGGCGGATATCGTTTTTACAAATCCCGTCAAACACGGGACACAATCCAGAGAATTTCCGTTGCAGGTCAATGAAGGCGGACACTTGATTCCTGCTCAAAAACGGCATTCTTGCATTGGAACTCTCCGATGAATCTAAAGGGCGTCAAATTAAGGAACACCCGTGAGTATACACCAAGACGAACCGTTGTTTACAGGACTTCCAATGGATTTGGATGCTCTGGAACCTGGGGAAGAATTACCGTATCCCCTTCCGGCCGATGCTAAAATCGTGACCATTGATGAGGCGCGAGCCTCACTCAAAGAGGCCAGCAATGTTCTCATGGTTCTGCAAGCAATGAGTGATGAAGCCCACGACCTTACCGATGAATTGGAGGTGCTTCTTGACCAACTTCCAATGCATCATCCCCATGTTATGGAGGTTGCTGAGCATCTAGGTGGCTTGGTTGGGCAATGGCAAGGTAATGTTGCCCGACTCGAATACCTCGGTGCCCGCATTGTTTGTATGACCCCTGGTAGGTTGGAATGGTACGGCGTAGTGGACCGTCGCATGGCTCTGTTTTCATGGGCAATGGGCGAAACAGACATCGAGTGGTATTACCGAATGGAAGAGGGTTTCCCTTCCCGCAAACCCCTCATAGAAGCTTAACATCCCATTGTTTGAGGCAGACCCATGGTTCGCATTACACGAGTATATACAGGCGGCGGCGATAAGGGACAAACGTCTCTTGTTGATGGCTCGCGCAGAATGAAATCCGATCCCCGTTTTGAAACAGTAGGGACATGCGATGAACTCAACAGTATACTCGGTTGCGTACTGATGGAAGTCAAGCGTATGCCAAGCCACGATGATGGCGGTGACCGTACCAATGTACAACGGGTTGAACTCGTTGTTGTGGAAGCACTCGGGCGCATTCAACACGAATTGTTTGATTTGGGTGCAGAACTTGCCTGTCCCCCAGAAGATGTGCCCGAATACATGACGCTTATCGGTAAAGAACAATCGGAACTTCTTGTCGAAGAAATGGATGCATGGTTGGAAGATTTGGAACCTCTAACAAGCTTCATTCTTCCTACTGGCAGCCCGCCAGTTGCAACGATGCATGTTGGGAGATGCATAGCACGCCGCCTCGAACGTTCTATGGTCCAATTGTTGGAATCGGAGGGCAAAGATGCCATTCGCCCAACAGCGTTGGTTTACATCAATCGGCTTTCAGACTGGCTCTTTGTGATGGGCCGCTGGGTGAGTGGAATGTTAGGGGAAGATGAAACCCTTTGGCTTCCTCTTGGAAAACGGTCTTCCGAGAGAGGCGTAGCCGACCGAGTCAACAAAATGCGTTCAAATGACGATGACTTTTCAGACCTGTGATCATTGATTGCTGTTCAATTTGTGGAACATTTGTGCCTGACGTACTACGGCACGAGTTTCCTCGTGAGTAATGGTTTCCAAGGCTTGGTCCCAGTCAAGCCAAAGGTAGCCTCGGTGTTCGTGTGAAAGGGAGACGGTCATCTGTTCCGTTTCACCAATGTACCAATACACTTGCTTTTGTTTCCGCTTCCCCTTGTGTCGAAATGAATATTCAGTTCGTTCTTCAAATCCTGGCAATACTTGCACGTTAGAGATCCCAGTTTCTTCTCGCAACTCACGCAGCATTGTTGCATGACGGTCAGCATCATCGTCCTCAACATGGCCTTTGGGAAGGTCCCAATGTCCCTGAGGGTATTGCAAGAGCAATACTGTCCCGTAGTTAACGAGAACCACGCCGCATGAGGTCTCCATAACCCCTCTCAAAAGGTTCCTGTTCATGGTCATAGCGGAAGAGTCTCGCCTAAAATTCATCAATAGGGCGGTTGAGGGCAAGGTATGTCCGTTCAGCCTCTCGCCGCGAGCGAGGTTCCTTATTTTGAACGGATTGTTGCCGATTCTGACCTCGATGGCTTGTGTGGGGCTGCGGTTTTGAAGGCATTTCGACCCAGCGCAGAAGTAATTTTTTCACATGCTGCGGCGATTCGCTCGGGTCAAATCGACGAAATAATTGACCGAAAAACAGTTCTCGTTGATTTACCATTTCACCCAAATTGTGGATGGTATGTCGACCATCATCTTACCAATCGGCCATCTCAAGATGAATCCGAGTTGTTCAACAATGAAGGAGGGACCAGTCATTGGGAGGCGACACCTTCTGCAGCGAGCTTGGCATACGACTTGTTACGGGAAGTTGTTGACATGGGCCATCTTTCAGAAATGATGCCCATTGTTGATGCTCTCGATTCTGGTGGAATTACAAAGGAGGAATTTATTGAAGACGGACCGGTGATTCAATTCGCTCGTACATGCACTCCACGTGAACCGGAATACATGCAACAGGTTGTTCAATTGCTTAGTGGAGGGATGCGGCTTGAGGAACTCCTTGCCCATCCGATTGTACAGCCTCATCTCTTACGTGTCCAGAAAGAACGGAAAATAGCGGAAGAACACATTGCTAAGCATACGCAAATCCATGACCGGTTGGCGATATGCAGGCTTGATGAAACGCCTCTTCGTATCAATGGTTATCTTGTCACTGCATGGGCGGGAGATGCAGTTGATGCTTGCTGTATTGTTCACGGCTTCGAAGACGGTTCTCTTGAGACTCCGGACCGCCCCGCTCTCTCCGCCAGTTTCTATGCCAATTCATTTCTCAAGAACGGCCAAGGGCGATTTGATCTTTCTCGTTTAGCGACAGCTCTTGACCCGACTGGCGGCGGGCATGCAAATGCATGCGGATGCCGAATACAACCTCCGGGAATAGACTCCAATCTCAAGCACTGGTTGTCCATGTGGGCAAACCGAGAGACAGAACTTAGGATAAAGTAAGTCAAAACTTTTGCATGCTCGAGATGTTTGAGGCATTCTCAATGTCAAGCTCTTCGAGTACCAGTTCATCAGAACCATCCTCAGTCTTTAGGCGCTTTAGTGCTGCTTTGAGAACTTCAAATTCAATTTCTAAGTCCTCAAGAGCATCCCGTGTTTGCTCAATGTGCTTTTCAACACGTACGAGCAACTTGTTCACTTTTCTAAGTGCACGGTCCTTAGCCATGAGAAATCCTCTCGGCGTTTGGTTTTGAAGATTTGCCCAATAACGAAGCGTTTCATTCTTCAGATTGGTCACGGATTGTTTCCTTTGGCGCGCCTCTCATGAAGGATGGAGCCCACCAATTCCATTTGCCCATGAGGCGCATGGTTGAAGGAACGACCAAGGCACGTACAAGCGTAGCATCGATGAGGATTGCAAGGGCGAGACCCAGTCCGATTTGTTTGAGGATAATGACCGATGAAAGCCCGAAAGCACTGAACACAACAACCATGATCGCTGCAGCCCCAGTGATCAGTCCACCGGTTTTTTGCAGACCGTTTGCGACAGCAAGCGTGTTGTCGCCGGTCCGCTCCCATTCTTCATGGATACGAGAGAGCATCAACACTTCATAATCCATGGAGAGTCCGAAGACGATACAGAACATGATCACAGGATTGCCCGAATCAATGGGTTGGGGGGTAAAGTTCAGCAATTCAGCACCGTAACCCCACTGGAACACCCAAACGAGCATACCAAACGATGCTGAGATGGAAAGGATGTTCATCGCTATGGCTTTGATAGGGATGACGATCGACTTCACCTGCATGAAAATAAGCAAAGAAGTGGCGATAAGAATGAAGGCCAAGGCCCGAGGGAGATTGTCTGAAATGGCCTTCAAATTGTCAGCGTTGTATGCTGCGAATCCTGCCACGAGGAGTTGGTCATCTTCCCCGGTTAGTTCTTTGAGCAATTCATCTCGGTCGTCACGAATGTCTTCAACCGTTTCTCTTGAGTCAACATTGGTTTGTGCTCCAACGAGTTGAATGGACATCATCGTTGCATTCTCGCCTACAAATGCTTGACGCAGACTTTCTCGGATTGCTTGTTGTTCCGCTGGAAGCAATTCATTCGGCGCAGACCAGAATTGAATCACTTCATCTGCGCTCATGGATGAATCGGGTAGGCCAACCCCAATTCCACCTGAAACTCTGGCATCGTTGAGGAGCCCTGTGATGTAGGCGTGTTGCGCTCGTAGATTGACTTCAGAAAGCGGGTCAGCGCCATCGGTTTCGATGACGATGAAGATTGAGTTTGCAGCCTGGTCAGGCCATAATTCGTCAATCATTTCCATTCCTTGACGTGCTTCATCGTCAGGAGGAAGGGCTTTCCACGACGACAATGAAAACTCTGCATAAGCGAATGGAAGACCGGCCCCGATGAGGAGAATCAGGGTTGGTATGAGTACTGCCCACGGCCGGTCCATGACCTTCTTCGCAATTCTCGCCCAGAGGCCATCGTCCTTAGCTCGCATGTCAAACGCGAACGGTATCTTGAGTTTGTTGACTCGTGGTCCCAAAGCCGCCATGACCGCAGGCAATACGATGGTTGAGTAAATCATGGCGATGGTAACTGCAATCGTGCCTCCAATGCCCAATGAAGGGAGTGAGGTGTTGGTGAAAAACAGCATGCCCATGAGGCCAATAGCGACAGTAATTCCAGAATAGAATACTGCTTTTCCAGCGGTTGCACAACTCATGGCAGTGGCCGTTCGTACATCGTGTCCTCTGTCCAATTCCTCACGGAAACGATTGACTAAGAACAACGAATAATCAATGGAAACTCCAATTCCAATCAAGGAGACGATGTTCGTGGCGTATACGGTAACATCCGTTACATTGGACAACCAAATTGTCATCCCAACCGCAGCCACTAACGTACCTCCGCCGACACCCATCGGCAAGACGGCAGCAATGAGTGAACCGAAGATCAATCCCAATATGATAAGGGTGAGAGGAATGGCGACAACCTCTGCTTTGATGAGGTCCTTTTTGATACGGTCATCAAAGGTCCAATCGATCAAAATACCATCGGTCATCCATCCAGAAAATGCACGGTCAATCTCGACAGTTTCTTCCAAATCGTTCAACAGAGATTTTGCTTCTTTTCGGTCCGCATCAAAAACAACTCTGTTGATTGCATACGTTCCGTTTTCATTGGTGATGACGACATCCTCTCGGTCCACTTCATCAGCATCCCATGAATATTCAACGGTAGCATCGGGATGCTGCTCGATCGTGCTCAAGGCATCCATAACGGCCTCTTTCCATTCGGGAGACGTATCGTTAAGAGAGGGATGAAAGACCACATAGCGGAATGAGGGCCCGCTTTCTTCGGAATCAGAAGCAAAGCGCTCAGAAATCAAACGTCCAGCGTTGACCGACTCAACATCATCTTCACCAAAACCTTCGGCCCAATCGGGCCCAATGGCGATGAGGCTTCCCATCATAATACACGAAATGAGTCCAAAGGCCATCATCGCTTTACGACGGTCGTGAATGAGAAGGCCCATTTTGTAGAACAGCCGGTCTTGCAGCATTTTTGGGTCTGTTGCGCCTTCCATGCTTCGGCGAAAAACAAGGTGTATATGAATCGGCGTTTTGGGATTACATTCCCGATAGGACATCAAAGGTGTAAATGAATCCTAAGAACGCGTGAATAAACACCAGATAAATGATGATATCAGCCGCCCTTCCATGTTTGAGTTTTGCAGTAGCAAACGATTCACCAGCCTTTCGCTTATCGCTCGCTTCTCTTCCCATGCGAGTTAGGACGACCATCAGTGCGAAGCCAACGGGCCCCATGTATCCGTGAAGACTTTGAGGCAGTAAATTGGATGTGAAACTTCCATCTGCATACCATCCACTAACAGCCCTGCCCGTGAATGCAACGAGAATGACAATTCCTGTGGCCCACAACAAACGTTCTCCGTTGCGTTCATGACGTTCCAGATACTGAGCACGAGACTCACCTTTGAGCTCATAGGACTTTTTTCGCCAAGCATACTGCCACCAAATCCACACAACCAAGCAACTGGCAAGCAGTGGATGGAGTAAAAGTGCAATCGTTGGTACAAGTTCCATGATGGTCCTCGTAACTCCGTGGAGGCTTTTATTCATTGAACTATGTGTTGCTTCCTAACCAAGAACCCAAACATCAGCATCGGTGCATTGAAAGCGGCGCGTATAGGCGCTTCTTCCAAGGGGGCACGCTGTTGGAGGAATCGTACATGGAAACTTGCCTCAAAGCGGCATTCTCCAGGCCCATGTCCAACAATGTTCGAGTCGCTACAATGAACAAAGAAGCAGCATGGCAAATGCTCGACAAACCCCTTCGCTCCATTCTTGTTTTCGCAGCTCATGAGACGGAACCACCCGCTCCTGATGATGATGAGGACAACCCCTCGTCCCGCCGCCCTGCTATGCCCCGCCACCGAGGGCGCATGCGCCGTAGTGGCCGTTCAAGTGGTGCCGCTCACATGGATTGGCTGCCCAAACCTGCTGAAATCATTGAGGACGAGCCGCATTCAGTAGCCTTCCAACTGGCCGCCCTCCTCATCCACAAGCAATTGGATGCTGAATCATGGGATGAAGCATGGGACGTCGAAGAAAGCAATCGTAGAGAGGTCTGTATGTCCAAAGGCGTTCACCCCGTGTGGCACACCGTTGGAGAAAAAACGACACTACTGGGACAATTCATGGCGTTTCCGAAAAGCAAGGCTTCCAAAAAATCGGCAAAGAAATCGCTGGAATCCGAGTTGTTTAGAATCAACCCCGATGACGCAGCCTCCTTATCTGCGGCACTCCAATTGGCAGCTAAATCCGCTGAAGATGCTGAAACAAAGGTCGCTTTGCAAAAAGTCATCAATCAACTTTCAGGAGGGCGTTCGGTCCAACCCGACCCACATCTGTTGAAACTCAAAGGAAGCATGGCCTTTGTCAGCCTCCTTCTTGCGATTCATTCCAGAACCACGTTGGACAAAGCCACACTCAAGGAATGCACCACTTCAAACGAAGACCTAACAAAAGCGCTTCAGGACCTGGAACACCTCCTCAACGGAACGGTTTCGGATTGGGACAACATGCTGCTCTTGGATGGCGACGATGGTTTGAACCTCGCTCGCCTCCGTTTGGCCTGGTCCCATGCTCCGGCCTCGGCAGAGAATCTCACCTCGCAGCAACTTTCGGACGGCCTTTCGATATTGAACGATGCGGGAATTACCGATTCAGTGGACCGCTTAACATGGTGGCAATTGAAGGCTCTTCACCGCGAGAAGAAAGACAAAGAAGCGATTGAAGTCTTACAAAGTCTCACACTTGATTCTTCGTCCGATGTTTCAGAACTCCTCCCTCTCATCGTTTCGCTAAAAAGTGCTGATGCCGAGTCATGGCTGTTGAGTTATATCGACCAATTGGACGATAGCGCGTGGTTCAATATGATCACCCACGATGGTCTTTCAAATGAAGTCAGAACGGTAGTGGCCCAACGTCTTTGTGACAATCAAGGACCCTCTTGGGAAGAGGCCAAATCAATCATCATTGATTTGCTCATGGTTGCTTTGGACCTTGAACGTCTCTGCCATGTCTTTTCCCACGATGAAATGCTACCGCTCAGCCATCCATATGAAGCGCTCTTTGTCTCTCATGTAGCAACCGCTCACCAGTCGGTTCACCTGAGTGAAAAATTAACACGATGCCGCCAACAAGCGCTCTTGGCCATTCATGGCTTGGAAGTACCGTCTGTTTTCAGCCCAGTTGCTGAACATCTTCTCCTGCTTCTTGAGGGCATTTACAAAGAGACCCCTGAAGTTGTTGAGGTCATCAATACCAAGACGGCACTTCAAGCATATTCGCCCATAAAAGCCGCTCTTTCGCAGAGCGGCAGTGGAGGAGTTGTCAGTCCAACCAGCATCAAGAAGATGCGCAACAGCCTCTCGGAACTTGACCTCTCACCGATTGAACACCGCCTCTTTGAGGTTATTTTAGTCACATTGACCATGAATGGACTGATGCAAAATTACCACATCGGTTTGGCTCGCGCTGAAAATGCAACCGCAGTGGATGAATTGATGAACGACTCCTCGCTTCCAATACGTTTGATCCCGTCGTTTTCCTACCTCGTCCTGGAACACGACCTTGGCCTTCCGCATTTCGTGGAATGGTATCAACAAGCCGACCCCCGCTCCCCTTGGGCGCCCTTGGCTCGAGCAGCTTTGTTTGCATCACAAGGAGACGAATTGAACTCAGCGCGCGAGTATTCAAGGGCGGCTGAATTGTTTACTGCGACCTCAATGAGCGATAAGAACCAGGAAGGAAGCGGTGAAGACGATGATTCCATTCTCGCACTCCCCATCACTCTGTACCGTAAATCATTGATTCATTATGCACATGCTAAGCATTGGGATGAAGCGATTGGGTTGCTCAATAAGGTGCCTGCATTGAAAGGGGCCATTACAGAACGATTCAAACTCTACCTCAATGTATGTCATACTGCTACAACAGATACCGACGAAGCGACCCGCCTTATTCGCCGGTTTGTTCAGCGAAAGCAGACCTATGAAGAAGAAGATGTTGAAGGCAACATGATTGAAAAATCAAGGACCATTTATCTTGAAGAGGAATTGGACCTGTTACGAAACTATCCGTATGAGAAAGCGCATGTTCTTCCAGCAGATCCATTCCTTGGTCGTGTTACGGCAGCCTCTACTCGCATTAGTAAGGACAACCGACGGTCCCGTAATCAACATGAGAATCAATTCCGTCAAGCCATGATGGTGAGTTCACCTTCGATGAATGAGGTTTACGATATTGCAAAATCAGCGGCTGAGGACGGAGCATTTGAGGGGTTGATGTACCTTGAACGCGCTCAGAACTCCTCCAAGTTTGCCGTCACCGACCGGCAACGTCTTGCTGGAGTTGAACAGACCTTGTTCTCTCAATACAAGGAGAGCATCCCTACCTCAAAGCGACGCTTTTTGCACAATCTAAAACTTGCTCCACTCGTCATTCTTGATACGAATATTTTGGTTGACGCTTTGGTACAGAAAGTCTACGAACACATGAATTTGGTCTTTGGTGCAAATGTGAATATCATCGGAAGCAACCGATTCCACGATGTTTTGCGGCATCATGCTTCCTCAAAGCAACTCCATTTGATGATTCCTGACGATGTCCGTGGCGAACTGAAACAATTCGCTAAAGACAACCGCATTAGTCACCGATTCAGTAGCGCGATGATCGCTACAGAAACACTCGATAAAGCACTTAACGAAACCGTTCTTCTCGGTCTTGTTGATGAGGTTCTTGCAGAATATAATACTTGGACGCCTACATCAAAGATGTTGGAATCATTGTCGGACAGTTCTGAGAACTTGACCAACTTCTTGAAAAAGCACACAGATGTGTTTGTCGACCTCACGGAATTGAAACAAGCCCGCGGCCCCACTTACCGTACAACCATGGATGGACGCCACATCTATCCTGAAGCAACCGACTTGGATATTTACCGACTCGCAACACACCTTGCAAGTCAACCTCTGCCTGAAATCGGTGCAGTTTTGGTAGCGACCATGGACGGAGATTTCACGCTTCTTGACCGTGCGATTGAAGAAAAATTCGGCTTCAGTGTCGCAAAGAACCATCGCACATTGAAGCCTTGGCTCAAACTCTCACTAAAGTGAAGGCTGCTATCGTTGAAACAGGTAACGATGTTCAATCGCGAGGCTCTTTCTATTGGGCCGTATCACATGTGAGTGATCATTTCTTTACCGAAAGCGCTGCATGACAACAGTGTTGCATCGTCCATGAGGCGTTCAAAGTCATAGGTCACGGTTTTGTTGGAAATGGCTCCTTCCATTCCCTTGACGATGAGGTCAGCAGCATCTTTCCAGCCCATATGGCGAAGCATCATTTCGGCAGAGAGAATAAGAGAACCGGGGTTCACCTTGTTTTGTCCAGCATATTTTGGAGCAGTTCCATGGGTTGCTTCGAAGATTGAGATTCCAGAATCGTAGTTGATGTTGGCGCCGGGTGCAATACCGATGCCTCCAACCTGTGCAGCAAGGGCGTCTGAAATGTAATCGCCGTTGAGATTCATGGTTGTCAAAACACTGTATTCTGCAGGACGGGTGATGATTTGTTGGAGCATAGCATCCGCGATGACATCTTTGATGAGAATGGTGTTGCCTGTCATTGGATTTTCAAGAGTGCACCACGGGCCTCCGTCAAGTTCGGTCGCTCCGAATTCGTCCTTTGCAATGGCGTAGCCCCAGTCTCTAAAGCCGCCTTCGGTGAACTTCATGATGTTCCCCTTGTGAACAAGCGTAACACTTGGTTTGTCATTTTCAATGGCATATTGGATGGCCGCACGAACGATACGAGCTGTTCCTTCTTGAGATACAGGTTTAATTCCGATTCCAGATGTCTCAGGGAAACGTATCTTGGAAACTCCCATTTCATTTTGCAGGAAATTGATGACCTTCTTCACCTCGTCGCTTCCAGCCTCCCATTCAATTCCAGCATACACATCTTCGCTGTTTTCACGAAAAATAATCATGTCGACATCTCCGGGTGCTCTGACTGGAGAAGGTGTTCCATCGTACCATCGTACTGGGCGAACACAAGCATAGAGGTCCAATTTTTGTCGCAGAGCAACATTGAGGGAACGGATGCCACCGCCAACGGGCGTGGTCAATGGTCCCTTGATTGAAACCAAACCGTTTCGCATAGCGTCAAGAGTAGCTTGTGGGAGCCATTCACCTGTTGCATTGAACGCCTTTTCTCCGGCGAGAACTTCCTTCCAAACGATCGTTTTCTCTCCACCGTATGCCTTGTGAACTGCAGCATCTACGACGCTCATCATTACAGGTGAAATGTCAACACCGATTCCATCACCCTCAATGTAGTGTATAATGGGGTCGTTTGGTACGCTTAGTTGACCGTTTTCCATGGATACTGGTGTTCCTGACATGTCTCTCAGCAGAACCCACATGCATCTCCTTCAAGAATCAACCGCCCTTAGCATCTGCATGCACGGAAGAGTAGAATGGGTGGAAGGGTCGCAAGCATTTGGGCTCAATGACTCGGGAGACCGCCTTGATTTTGACTGGGATGACGGCCCTACTCCGATGCAGGTAACGCTCCAAATGATCGGTCTGTGCTCAATGGCGGACGTTGTGCTTGGCCTCAAAGAGCGAAATTTCGACAAGGTTTGGGTAGAGATGGATGCTGAGCGTGCTTCAGGAACGCCTCGTGTGTTCACTTCAATTCATCTTGAGTACCATGTTCGTGGAGATGTTCCGCTCAAGCTTGTTGAGCGAATCGTGCAGAAAAGTCATGAGAAATACTGCAGCGTATCTCATATGTTCAATGAGAAGATTACCATCACGCACAGCAGTGCCGTACACTCGCCTTCAGAAGCTTGAAGGACGCCCTTGCTGCTTCAGTGCGTTGGTGAGTGCTTTTGCTAATGATTGGTAGAGCGGTATCCAGCCTTGATGGAGGCTCTTTGGAGGTTCCATCGGCGTCCATGTGTCTCCAGAGGCCTTTACCGTTGCAAATGGCCTGATTTGTTCACCGCCCATTTCAATGATGAGCGAAAGATGGTATGCATCTCGATCTTTTTGAATGTGGGTTGAGTCAAGGTTCACACTTACGTTTTCTGTTGGCAATGATTCGTGGAGTTGTGCATCACCGAGCGTGTCTTTAACGAGGATTGCAAGCAATTCTTCCACAGGAACACTTGGGGATGAAATCGCTCCGAACAACAGTGGTTCTTCTTCCTCATCATCATCATCGTCCATGAATGCTGCAAGCGGATCGGTAGGGTC